>Ga0081539_10000816_pt1 | contig 60353 bp, 53 predicted proteins | sample TabmetS4T2R2_FD_71023 | JGI IMG/M metagenome (GOLD analysis project Ga0081539, IMG submission 71023) | Tabebuia heterophylla rhizosphere microbial communities from the University of Puerto Rico - S4T2R2 | ecosystem: Host-associated > Plants > Roots > Rhizosphere ...
GCAGGAAATTGATTTTATTTTTAATAGTAAAATGGCTGTTGAAGTAAAAGAAACGGCAATTAAGCAGGATAAGCAAGTGTTGCAGCAAAGAGCATCATCTATCGGGTTCAAAAAACAAACACTCATCAGCAGGTTTGTGCCGCACGGCGGGTTTGAAGAGTTTGTGTGGGGTGGCAATATTTTTTAAATACAAAACAGATGAGGAAAGACAACGGCAATGGCATCCAAAACATCATAGATAAAATCTTTCAGCCATTCTTTACAACAAAACCAACAGGACAGGGAACAGGGTTGGGTTTAAGTTTGAGTTATGATATTATTAAAGCGCATAGAGGTGAAATAAAAGTGGAGACAAAGGGGGGCGAAGGTGCGGAGTTTATTATTCATTTGCCAGTATAATTCTTTATCTTTCTGCTGTAAAACACTCTTGATGAGGGGAACCCTAATTACGCTTCTTAATATTTGTTTGTTTATCGATTGTTTTAGTCAGGATTATCATAAAATTGATAGTCTTAAACAAATTCTATACTCCACACACGATGATACCACCAAGGGATTAGCAATTTTGCAACTTGCTCATGAATACATGTGGACTTTGCCGGATACATGTTTGTATTATACAAATATGGGGCTGGATTTAATTAGAGACGAGTCAATTAAAAATAAATTTGAAAGATCTGAAAATCCCTCATTATATTCTTTCGAAACAGATATGTATGCAACAAGCTCCACTGCACTTTCGGAACAAAGAAATGATTCGCTTGCTGTAAAAATCGGTCTGAAGGCGTTGCAATTGGCAGAAAAATCAAAAGATACCCTTGATATTTACCGGGTTTATATAAGGTTAGGAGAAACGTATGAAAATATAGGAGAACCATCCATTGCGATAAACTATTACAAAAAGCTATTGTCAGTCGACACATCTTCAGATATTAACGTGTGGATCGGACTTATAGGATCGTCCTTCTATGCCTTAGGTAATTATGATTCTGCTTTATATTATCTCAATAAAATTGATCCTTTGTTTAAACAGGAGGAGGGAAAGTACTGGCCCGTTCCGCCTCTCTACCTTGGTAAAATTTATACTAAGAAAAGCAATTACAAAAAGGCGCTCTCCTATTTTAGAACTGCCATTAACTATAGTGAGCAAGCCCATAATCGAAAAGATGCATGTGATGCATATATTGGAATCTCTGAGGCCTTTAAGAGGATGGGCATAACTGACTCCGCTCTGTTATGCGCAGCTCAGGCTCTGAAAATTGCAAATGAACTATCACTTCCAACACAAAGTTTGGACGCAGGCATCTTATTATCGTCAATATATGAGTTAAAAGGAAAAATAGATAGTGCATTGAAATACCAAAAAATTTCTATGGCACTAAAAGATAGTTTATTCAGCAAAGAGAAAATTAAGCAAATTCAGAATTATTCTTTTAATGAACAGCTCCGCCAGCAGGAAGAAGCTGAACAGCAACGCCAATTGCAAAACAAAATAAAACTCTATTCCCTGCTTGTTGCATTGGCTGTATTCCTGGTAATCGCCTTTATCCTTTACCGCAGCAATCGGCACAAACAAAAAGCATATGCGCTATTGCAAAAACAAAAACAAGAAATTGATACTCAAAAAGCAAAAGTGGAACAAACGCTGGAAGAGTTAAAATCTACTCAAGCCCAACTCATCCAACAAGAAAAAATGGCTTCGCTTGGTGAACTCACTGCCGGCATCGCACATGAGATACAAAACCCGTTGAATTTCGTGAATAATTTTTCCGAAGTCAACACTGAACTAATTGATGAATTGAAAGGAGAAAGGTCAAAGGTGGATGGTGAAAGGAATGAAGAAATTGAAGATGAAATTTTGAATGATATAAAACAAAATATCGAAAAAATTCTTCATCATGGCAAACGAGCCGATGCAATTGTAAAAGGCATGTTGCAACATTCACGTGTAAGCACAGGACAAAAAGAACCAACAGACATCAATGCTTTAGCAGATGAATATTTGCGGTTGAGTTACCATGGTATGCGTGCAAAGGATAAAAATTTCAATGCTACATTCAAAACAGATTTTGATGCAACAATCGGAAAAATAAATATCGTTCCGCAGGATATTGGAAGAGTGTTGCTCAATTTATTCAACAATGCATTTTATGCAGTAAGCGAAAGGCGAAAGGTAGAAGGTGTAGGGTATGAACCGGTTGTTTCTGTTTCTACGAAGCGCTCCCTCTCCTTTGGAGAACCTGTCCCGACAAGTCGGGAGGGCCGGGGTGAGGTCGAAATTAAAGTTGCAGATAACGGCACCGGCATTCCACAAAAAGTTATAGATAAAATCTTCCAGCCATTCTTTACTACAAAACCAACGGCACAAGGAACAGGATTGGGTTTGAGTTTGAGTTATGATATTATCAAGGCGCATGGAGGAGAAATAAGAGTTGATACAAGAGAAAATGAAGGAAGTGAATTTGTGATTCAATTACCAACTAAATAAAAAATACTATTGATGTTGCCTCAGAAATCAACAAGACAGATTTCGCAATAATTAATAACTTTCGCATTTCACGAAAATATTTTACATTCGTTGAATAATATCTTTTAGCATGGTTGTTATTACGAAAGGCGCTATTCATGCTTTTGCAAAGAAACATGCTAATGCGGTTATACCACTTAATGAGTGGTTTGAGAAGACAAAAAAAGCGCAATGGAGTAAATTTTCGGAAGTGAAATTAACATTCAACTCTGTTGATTCAATTGGAAACGACAGATTCGCTTTTGATATCGGAGGTAACAATTTTAGAATAATTGCAATGATACATTTTGATATTCGAACGGTATATATAAGAGCAATTTTAATGCATTCTGAATATGATATATTAAGCAAGGAAGGTAAATTAACCAGTTTATAGAATAGACTTTAACTGAATGCCATTTATCGAACAAAAAAAGCAAAAAATGAAAATAACTACAAATAGCCAATATCATTCTTCACTCGCTCAAATTGAAGGCTTTATAGAAAAAGGATTTAAGAATTTGACTAAGCGTGAAACCGGCGAATTACAAAAACTTTCTATTGCAGTTGAAGAATATGAAAGGCAGAAATATCCCATGCCTCTTCAAACCAACCTCAAAGAAATTTTGGAGCATTATATGTTTGAAAAGAAATTGAATAAAAGCCAGCTCGCCAAACAACTTGAAATACCTAATTCCACCCTTAGCGAAATTATGAGCGGAAAAAAGAAAATTAATTTGGCAATAGCAAGGAAACTGCATCAACAGTTAAAAATTGACGGAAATTTTCTTTTGGAAGTGGCATAAGAGTTTCAATCGTTTATATTCCTCAAAAAATCGTAGATAAAATCTTTCAGCCATTCTTCACCACCAAACCAACAGGACAAGGAACAGGATTGGGGTTTGAGTTTAAGTTATGATATTATCAAGGCGCATGGTGGTGAGATAAAAGTGGAAACAAAGGAGGATGAAGGTGCGGAGTTTATAATTGAATTACCGGTCTGAACGGGGATTCGAAAGATTTAAAGGATTTTGAGGAAGTAATTATCATTATCAGTTTAATCAGTAATCCTATAAATCGAGGTTCAGATTTAATCAGAAAAATCCATAAATCGTGGTTCAGACAAGCGCATGGCGGAGAAATAAAAAGTTAAGACGAAAGAAAGTGAAGGAGCGCAATTTATTATTCACTTGCCGATTACCTGAATTCTATAAACTTAAGTGTTATTATGCACCAGCCGAGACACGATATTTCACGCATGCAATTTCAATTGGAAAGATTTATCTTTTTTAGCGATGGCATTTTTGCCATTTGCATTACTCTGCTCATAATTGAAATTAAAGTGCCAGATCAGGAGGCTTTAAATATCTATACCGACGCAAGCTTATGGAAATATCTTTCTCGCAATTCCCTGAACCTTGTCGGATTTCTCATTAGCTTTTGTATTATAGGGCATTACTGGTCAGTTCATCATCGCATATTCGGCTATGTAAAAAATTATACAACTGCACTAATTTGGATAAATCTTGCTTTTCTTTTATCAGTGGTCTTACTTCCTTTTAGTTCGGGCTTGTTGGGCGAATATGGTTCCTATACAAAAATGTTCATTCCATATACCGTATATGTAGCAAACATGTGTTTTACCGGGTTTATGAATTGTTGGCTATGGCTTTATGTAAGTAATCCTCGTCGCAATTTGCTTACACATAAAATATCTTTTGCAAGAATAAACCTTGGTTTATACAGAAGCCTTGTAGTTCCGCTTGTATTTATTCTTGCACTTCTGGTTTCTTTTTTTCTCCCTCTGGTTTCACGATTTATTCCGGTGCTCATACCGGTTATTTTACACTGGGGGATGAAAGGGCTTGAGAAAAAAGCTGATCTTGAAGAAAGAAATGAGCTTAAGGAGAGTTGACAAAAGATGGTGAGGGAAGTTAATTTGTGATTACGCTGTTTATCTGAATTTTGATTTCCTGATTATCACATTTAACCGAGTGAAAAATCCTATACTTGATTAAGCTGCCTTAGGAATTCAACTTATAACCTTTCAACTTTTCAACCCTTCAATCTATCAACTTATCGCCACTCTCCTATTCTCATTAGCTGAACGGTGAATCGCTTCAACCACACGTATATCTTTTAAGCCTTCTTCGCCGGGAACCAATACAGGTGTATTATTCATAATGGCAAGCGCATCTTCATCCATTTGTTTTACCTGTTCATGAGGGACTTCTGTTATAGCAGGTGAAATCGTTGTACCATCGCTTGTACTTCCTTGAACATCACTATAAGCAGAGAATGGCTCAAGCTTATACCAACCTTTTTCGCAGGTAGTCATCATGTTGTTCATATTTTTTCCGAAACTTGTTTCGCATTCTGCAATGGCACCACTTGGAAATTCTAATGTAAAATGCATTGTTTCTTCTACTTCTTTATATATCTCCGGTCGTGTAGTAGATTGTTGTGCAGTGACTGCAATTGGTTCCTCGCCGGTTATATACCGTGCAGCGTTTAATGGGTAAACGCCCATATCATACATGCAACCACCACCCATCTTTTTCTGTTGTTTCCAGTGATTGGTTCTGTTATCAACATAGCCCGCATTGGTTTCTACTTTAATTATCTTACCATATTTTTTCTCTTTACCAAATTGTATAATTTTTTGAGTATTGGGTTCGTGATGTAATCTATAACCGATGCTCAATTTTACTTTGTTTTTATTGCATGCATCAATCATTGATTGACATTCTGCAACGGTAAGTGCCATTGGTTTTTCGCACCATACATGTTTACCTGCATTCGCTGCTCGTATAACATACTCTGCATGCATAGAAGGTGGAAGCACAATGTATATAACATCTATATCGCTGTTGTTAGCAATCTTATCAAAATTTGAATAATCATAAATGTTATTGTCTTTGATGTTGTATTGAGCCTGCCATCTTTTTGCTTTTTCCGGTGTGCCAGTGACAATGCCTGTCAGTTCGCAATACTTTGTTAGCTGTAATGCAGGAGCAAGTAAGTCGGTGCTGTAATAACCGAGACCAACCAGTGCAACACCAAGTTTTTGTTTTTTAGAAGGAGATGACATGCATGAAAAAGCGTTACTGCTCATAGCAAGTGCAACAGTGGTGCCTAAAGTATTTTTAATGAAAGTTCGGCGTGATTTCATGGCAGGTGTTTTTTGAATTGACGTTGAATATTGTACAGAATAAATGTAAGAGATTTTTGGTTGATGCCAAGTTCAAGCACGCTGCCAGTGATAGCTTGGGTTAGAAATTAAAAGGTTTTCTTTTTATTTATTTCTTATTTTAGCTAAAAATAGGAAATATAAGAAACAAAACATCATATTTAGAATTTCGGAAAAAGCTTATTCCATTTAAAGTCTTTTCCATTTTAGAAGCAAAAAAAGCATTTCCGCAATTTGATTCAAAAAGGTTGGTTGAGTGGCAACAAAAAGGTTATCTTAAAAAGCTTATCAATAAATGGTATATATTTTCAGAAGTTCCCTTAAATGAATTTATCCTTTATCGCATCAGCAATTGTCTGTATCATCCATCTTATATCTCATTAGAATCTGCATTCTCTTATTACAATTTGATACCTGAAGGAGTTTATAGTTTTCAGGCGGTGAGCACAATTAAAACGATAACATATCATACGCCGGTTGGAGTATTCTACTACAGAAACTTAAAGCCGGATTTCTATTTTGGCTACCAAATTTTACACTCAGAAGAACTTCCTATACTTATGGCAGAAATTGAGAAAGCGTTGCTCGATTACCTCTATCTTAACAAGCAAATAAAAACAGTACAAGATGTTGCATCACTTAGATTTAATATTGAAGAATTACGGAGTAAGATTAATTGGGAGAAACTTTTCAATTATGCAAAGGTTTTCGATAGTGACATTTTGAATAAGCGAATAAAGTTATTAAAGAAAATTGTTTGAAATGCTAACGTTGACGGAAATTGAAAAATTTTACCCAGACTTTTTGCGCGTATTCAAAAGATTTATTTTACGTGAATACCTGCAATGTAAAATCTTACAAATCATTTTTGAAAGCGAGTATGCTCCACATCTTACATTTTTAGGCGGCACTTGTTTACGAATTGCACATGGGAACAAACGATTTTCCGAAGATCTGGATTTCGATAATTTCAGAATCAAAGAAGATGCATTTGAAAATGTTGCACAGCTTATTAAAAAAGAATTATCAAGAGAAGGATATACAACCGAAATGAAAACAATTTATCGGGGAGCTTATCATTGCTATATAAGGTTCTCCGACATTTTATACAAAGAAGGTTTATCCGGCCACTTACAAGAAAAGATTCTAATTCAGTTGGACACAGAGCCGCAACATTTTGATTATACTCCGGAAAAATATCTGCTTAACCGTTTTGATATTTTTACGCAATTACTAATAACTCCAAAAGATTTGCTCCTGTCTCAAAAATTTTATGCGATTCTCAATAGACCAAGAAATAAGGGAAGAGATTTTTTCGATACAATATTTCTTCTTTCTCAAATTAATAAACCCAACTACGAATATTTAGAGCTAAAGTTAAAAATCAAAAATGCTGTACAGTTAAAAGAGAGAGTTTTAGCTAAATGTGAGAAGATTGATATGAAAGAAATGGCAAAAGATGTAGAGCCTTTTTTATTTGATAGCGTTGACGCAAAAAAAATTATTCATTTCCCAGATTATATGAAGCAAGTAGAATTAAAATAGGATTTAGTGATTCATACATTAATGTCATTTACATAAGGGCCTGCGCTGCCCTGTAAGGGTGTCCTGTTTATAGTTATTTAATTGAATTCATGCTTACTGATGACTCCGTGGAGTCTCCTGTACACGGGAAGCTCCTATGGAGCTTAAACGTTTTAATTGATGGTTTTCTATAAACACGAAGCTCCTGCGGAGCTTAACTAAACGACATTGATTCATATATTATGAATGCAGCTAAAGCCTTTTGAAGTAAATGTCGAATATTGAACAGAATCAATGTAAGAGATTTTTTGGTTGAATGTTTTTGTTCTTTTAATGAGCGGTGAGATGTGCATGATTAGTGCTGTGATGGTCAGACCGGGGCGGTGAGACTATTGATAACCATAAACAAAAACAGGAAGCAATTGCTTCCTGTTCCTTTCTCATGTGAGACATTATATGCGTTATTCTTCTTCGTCGAAATTCATGGCTTCTCTTGCGGTCGCAAGTAATTCGTATTCTTCTTTGCTGCCGACAATCACGCTCTCAAATTCTTTTTGACCGGTACCTGCAGGAATGAGATGACCTGTAATAACGTTCTCTTTCAAGCCAAGCATGTGGTCGGTTTTACCTTGTATCGCCGCAGAGCTAAGCACTTTCGTAGTCTCTTGGAATGATGCAGCAGAAATCCAGCTTTGCACACCCAATGAAGCTTTGGTGATACCAAGCAACACGGGCGTTGCTGTTGCAGGTTCTGCATCTCTAACCTCTGCGAGCTTTTTATCGGCACGGCGAAGGACGGAGTTTTCTTCTCTCCATTCACGCACTGTTACAATTTGTCCTGCACGGAACTTGTTGCTGTCACCCGGATCGGTGATCACTTTCTTATCGAATATGCGGTCGTTCTCTTCATTAAAATCAAACCTGTCTTCAAGGTCTTCTTCAAGAAATCTTGTATCGCCTGCATGTACAATTTCAACCTTCTTCATCATTTGACGAACAATTACCTCGATGTGCTTATCGTTGATGCGCACGCCCTGCAAACGATATACTTCCTGAATTTCATTCACAACATATTCCTGAACCGCGAAAGGTCCTTTGATAGAGAGAATATCGGAAGGAGCGATCTGACCATCACTCAATGCAGTACCCGCTTTTACAAAGTCGCCATCCTGTACAAGAATCTGGCGTGTAAGCGGTACAAGATATTTCTTAACCACACCGTCTTTTGCTTCAACGATAATTTCTCTGTTACCACGTTTTATATTACCAAAAGTTACTACACCATCAATTTCACAAACAACAGCGGGGTTGCTTGGATTACGTGCTTCGAACAATTCTGTTACACGTGGAAGACCACCGGTAATATCGCCGCTCTTACGCAACGTTCTCGGTATCTTGGCAATAACCTGTCCTGCTTTTACAGATTCCTTATCATCAACAATTAAACGGCTGCCTACAGGAAGGTTATAAGATTTTGTATCCTTGCCATGAACCGTAAGACCCGGAATCTTTGTTTTATCTTTTGTTTCAATTACTACTTTATCGCGGTGACCTGTTTGTTCATCAGCTTCTTCGCGGAAGGTGATACCTTCTATAACATTTTCAAAATTTATTTCACCGGCAATCTCTGAAATAATAACATTATTGAATGGATCCCATGAACAAATTGGTTCCCCTTTTTTGATCTGCTGACCATCTTTCACCTGCAGTGTTGCACCGTAAGGAATATTATGCGTGATGAGCAATCTGTCGTTCTTCACATCCATGATACGCACTTCACCTGTACGACCAATCACTATCTGAACTTTCTCGCCTTCATTATTTTCTGTCGTTACCGTACGTAAGCCATCAAACTGGATTGTCCCTTCGAATCTTGCATTCAAAGAAGATTCAACAGAGGCAGAACCTGCAACACCACCCACGTGGAATGTACGCAATGTTAACTGTGTACCCGGCTCCCCAATTGATTGCGCTGCAATGATACCAACTGCATCACCCCTTTGCGCCATGTAACCCGTTGCAAGATTTTTACCGTAACATTTTACGCAAACACCACGTTTGCTTTCGCAGGTTAATACAGAACGAATTTCAACAGTTTCTATACCTGCTTCTTCAATCTGCCTTGCTTTTTCTGCAGTGATTTCGTCACCAGCTTCTATAATCAATTCATCAGTTAAAGGATGATAAACATTGTGCAATGAAGTACGACCTTCAATTCTGTCACTCAATGGTTCGATGATATCTTCATTATCTTTCAATGCACTTGTTGCAATACCACGAAGTGTACCGCAGTCCTCTTCACCTATAACAACATCCTGTGCAACGTCAACAAGACGACGGGTTAAGTAACCGGCATCGGCAGTCTTTAACGCTGTATCGGCAAGACCTTTACGTGCACCGTGTGTAGAGATGAAGTAATCCAACACGTTCAACCCGCCTTTGAAGTTGGAAAGAATCGGGTTCTCGATAATTTCAGAACCGGAGCTTCCGCTCTTTCTTGGCTTAGCCATCAAACCTCTTATACCTGCCAACTGTTTTACCTGTTGTTTAGAACCACGGGCGCCGGAATCAAGCATCATATAAACAGAGTTGAATCCCTGTTTATCACTTTGCATTTCGCGGATAAGTGTTTCGGTAATGCGGGTATCAACACGGCTCCATATATCAATCACCTGATTGTAACGTTCGTTATTGGTGATAAGACCCATATTGTAATTTTCCCACACTTCTTCTACTTCGGCTTTTGCCTGTTCCAACAATTCATTTCGTATTTCGGGAATGATAAGGTCGTTTACATTGAATGATAAACCACCCTTAAACGCCATGCGGAAACCAAGTGTTTTTATATCATCGAGGAACTTCGCTGTTTTAGGAACATCGGAAATTTCGATGATGTCACCAATGATTTCACGAAGGCTTTTCTTTGTTAAAAGAGCGTTGATATAACCAACTTCTGCGGGTACAAATTGATTGAACAATACACGACCTACAGTAGTATCAACTATTTTCTTTACAAGCTGTCCGTTTTCACGAACAGCAGTTTTTACTTTGATGTGGGCATGAAGGTCAATTTTGCCTTCGTTATAAGCAATCATCACTTCATCCATGCTGTAGAAGGCCTTTCCTTCGCCTTTTACCTGTTCGCCATCTGTGCTTTTTCTTCCTTTGGTAATGTAGTAAAGACCCAACACCATGTCCTGTGAAGGCAGCGTGATTGGCGTACCATTTTGAGGATTCAAAATGTTGTGAGAAGATAGCATTAGCAATTGTGCTTCAAGAATAGCAGCATTGCTGAGCGGCACGTGCACAGCCATCTGGTCACCATCGAAGTCGGCGTTGAACGCAGATGTTACCAGCGGGTGCAACTGTATCGCTTTACCTTCAACTAACTTTGGTTGGAATGCCTGTATTGACAGGCGGTGCAATGTTGGAGCTCGGTTTAGCAAAACAGGGTGACCTTTCAATATATTTTCAAGAATATCCCAAACAACAGCATCTTTTCTGTCAACAAGTTTCTTGGCAGATTTTACTGTTTTTACGATACCTCTTTCAATTAATTTTCTAATGATAAATGGCTTGAACAGTTCCGCAGCCATATCTTTTGGCAAACCGCATTCGTGCATCTTCAACTCGGGGCCTACCACGATTACAGAACGACCAGAGTAGTCAACACGTTTACCCAAAAGGTTTTGACGGAAACGACCTTGCTTACCTTTAAGCACATCACTCAAAGATTTCAAAGCACGACCACCTTCAGCTTTCACTGCATTCGATTTACGGCTGTTATCAAACAATGAATCAATTGCTTCCTGAAGCATACGTTTTTCGTTACGTAAAATCACTTCAGGCGCTTTGATTTCAAGCAATCTCTTCAATCGGTTGTTACGAATGATAACACGACGGTACAAATCATTCAAATCAGAAGATGCAAAACGTCCGCCATCCAAAGGAACCAATGGTCTTAATTCGGGCGGAATAACGGGAATATATTGCATTACCATCCACTCGGGGCGGTTGGTAATTCTTGTGCCTGCATCACGGAAAGATTCCACCACACTCAAACGCTTCAACGCATCGGCTTTACGCTGTTGAGAAGTTTCTGTAGCAGCAGCATTACGCAAGGTGTAGCTTAATTCATCAAGCTCAATTCTTGCAAGCAGGTCGTGAACAGCTTCAGCGCCCATTTTTGCAATAAACTTTTGCGGGTCTTCATCAGGCAAAAATTGATTATCCTTGGGAAGGTTGTCAATTATATCAAGGTACTCTTCTTCGGAAAGCAAGTCGCCAACTTTCAGGTTTTTGTCTTCACGAATACCCGGCTGTATCACTGCATATCTTTCATAATACACAATACTCTCGAGTTTTTTTGAACTCATTCCTAACAGGTAACCAATCTTATTAGGCAAGCTTTTAAAATACCAAATGTGCACCACAGGCACCACAAGCTTTATGTGCCCCATTCTTTCGCGGCGCACTTTCTTTTCGGTTACTTCCACACCGCAACGGTCGCACACGATACCTTTATAGCGAATACGTTTGTACTTACCACAAGCGCATTCATAATCTTTTACCGGCCCAAAAATTCTTTCGCAGAACAAACCATCGCGCTCTGGTTTGTAGGTGCGGTAGTTAATGGTTTCAGGCTTTAACACTTCACCAAAGCTGCGCTCCAGAATGCTGTCGGGAGATGCAAGCCCAATGGTGATTTGTGAAAACGTAGATCTTGGACGGTTGTCTTTTTTAATGGCCATATTTAAAATTGCAATTTTTTAGAACTTTTTTTGAATTTATGTACCCGGCTTTTGGTTAAGAATAATGCTTTTGTTGCGTCGCACACTTGTACAATACAAATACATTCAGCAATTACGCTTCGTAGCTAATATTTTCTTTACCAATATGTTAAGGGAAATTTCTCCGATGGATTTCAACTGCAACTGATCAACCCAAAACCGTAGAGGATACACTGCTTCAAAATGCATAGGGCGGCAAAGGTAATAAAATAAATAAAAATGAAAGCAACAAAGTTTTTGTGAAAAATTTTGTTGGAAAAGCTCATTTAAATGAATTTTTACATCTCCGCCTTTTCTGTTCAATTGGACGTCCTTGGTTATACTGTTCTTTACATCTTCAGATAAGCCTAAAATAAAAAATCCCGCTTGCTCTTACACATCGGGATTTTAATTTTGTAAAAAGATTAATCGGGTAAAGCTTTATGCGTTACTTTGATTTCTTTGATCCATTCTTCTGGGAGGCGGCCCACTAGAGCGTTTTGCTCTTTGGGCTTTTTTATGCTCTTCCGTGCGGCGTTTTATAGTTGCTTCATGCTCCTCGTGCCACTTCTGGAATTTCACCATTGCGGTTGCCTCATCAAATAGTCCCAGCTTTACGCCGCGCAGCAAATGTTTCAGGTATAATACACCTTTAAACGAGAGAATGCGTCTCACAGTATCGGTGGGTTGGGCACCTTTATGCAGCCATTCCAACGCTTTCTGACGGTCGAGTTGAATTGTTGCAGGAACTGTAAGCGGATTGTAAGTACCGATTTTTTGGATAAATTTTCCATCTCGGGGTGCACGGGCATCGGCGACAACTATAAAATAGAATGGCCTCTTTTTACTTCCGTGTCTTTGAAGTCTGATTTTAACTGCCATGTAAATAGAAATTTAAAGGCTTAAGAAAATAGGTTAACCTTTATTTATTCAAGAGTGCGAAAATAATGCGTCTTTACGAAAATGCAAATTTAAATCCTTGAGAATTCAATTATTTTTTTGAGCGGGGCTTTATGTTATTATACGTCGTCCGTTGTGTCCCTCACCTGTGCGTTCAGAGCTTTATTCAGCAGTTTGAATGTTTGAAAAAGTTTAAATTGTTTGAAAGTTTAAATGAAGCCACTTATCAAAATTCCGAAATCCAAAATTTCGAATGTACTCCCTAATAAACCGTTTTCCTCTTCCCACTCTCAAAATCTCTGAATATAAATGCACCGAGTTTATCCAAACTTGCAAAGAAAGCTTTACCGTTATTTGTTTCGGTAAATTCTGTTACAAATCGCTGCAAATATGGATCGCTGGCAATCATAAAAGTAGTGATAGGAATTTTCAACTTCTTACATTGTGCCGCAAGATTCAAACAACGGTTGGTGATTTTTCTGTCCAATCCAAAGCTGTTCTTGTAATATTTTTTTCCAATCTTTAAACATGTTGGTTTGCCATCCGTAATCATGAAGATTTGCTTGTTAGGATTTCTTCTGCGGCGAAGAATATCCATTGCAAGTTCAAGACCACCAACTGTATTTGTATGATAAGGTCCTACTTGTAAATAAGGAAGGTCTTTTATTTCTACAGGCCATGCATCATTTCCAAACACAACAATATCAAGTGTATCTTTTGGATATTTTGTAGTAATTAATTCACTCAATGCCATAGCAACTTTTTTTGCAGGAGTAATTCTATCCTCACCATATAATATCATAGAGTGAGAAATATCAATCATCAGCACGGTTGAGGTTTGCGCTTTAAAGTCTGTTTCACGAATCTGTAGGTCATCTTCCTGCATGGAAAAACTTTCTACTCCGTGATTGATTTGCGCATTGCGGATGCTTTCGGTAAAATCAATTTGCTCCAGCATATCACCAAACTGGAAAGGACGATGGTCTGGACTTATTTCATCACCTAAACCCGGTTTATGTGTGTTATGATCGCCTTGTTTGCTTTTTTTGAGTTTGCCGAAAATCTCCTCCAGACTGCGTTTGCGGATGCTTTGCTCGCTTTTAGGCGTAATTACAATTTGGCCTGTTTGGTTATCATCTCTTATATAACCATTCTTTTTCAGGTCTTCAATAAAGTCGCCCATGCCGTATTCGTCGTCGGTAAGCTGATACTGTTTATCCAGTTGGTTCATCCATTGGAGCGCCTCACTAACATCGCCACTGGTATAAGTAAGCATCTGCATAAAAAGATCGAGCAGTTGCTCGAAGCGAGTTTTCCCTTGCTGATTGGGATCAAATTTTATAAATCTGTGTCCTAACATAGTAATGTAATCTACACAAAAAAGTTATACCACGTTTTCTTTAACGAAAAATAACAACCACGATTATCGTGAATCGAAAAACATCCTTTACTTTTTTTGTTTTGAATGCAAAGTTTGTGTGTATATGATTCGCAAAAATGTTAAGAAGAAATGCATCTTGAAATCATCTAAATTTTTCTTTTTCAAAATTTTGCTGTGAAAAGTTTTCACTTACCTTTGCAATCCCGAAAAACGGGGTAGCTCTTTATTGCTTAATTTCTTGAGTAATTTCTGATTCAAGTCAGATTGAAAAATTTTGCCACTTTAGCTCAGCCGGTAGAGCATCCCGATGAATCGGGAAGGTTGTTGGTTCGATGCTAAAGTTGCACAAGTTCTTAAAAGTGATTTGCCACTTTAGCTCAGCCGGTAGAGCATCCCGATGAATCGGGAAGGTTGTTGGTTCGATGCTAAAGTCACAAGTTCTTAAAAGTGATTTGCCACTTTAGCTCAGCCGGTAGAGCAACTGATTTGTAATCAGTAGGTCGTTGGTTCGATTCCGACAAGTGGCTCTGCAGAGTTGATAAATGAAGGGTTGATAAGAATTTCATTACATTTCAACTAATAAATTTATCAACTGCTTAACTAAAGGGCAGGTTCCAGAGCGGCCAAATGGGGCGGACTGTAAATCCGCTGTCTTTCGACTTCAGTGGTTCGAATCCACTCCTGCCCACATTATTAATTAGCAAGCAATATGCAATTGGCAAATTTATAAGGTTCTTTTCTCCTGCAAGTTGCTTACTGCAAACTGCTAATTGAACAAGCGGAAGTAGCTCATTTGGTAGAGCGACAGCCTTCCAAGCTGTAGGTGGCGAGTTCGAGCCTCGTCTTCCGCTCAAGTTTAGTTCTTTAAATAATTTATGTGAGATTAACTCACAACTTCGTACCAGCCGCTGTAGCTCTGTGGTAGAGCATCCCGATGTATCGGGAAGGTCGTGAGTTCAATTGCTCTTCCAATTAACTCGCCGTTGTAGCTCAGTGGTAGAGCATCCCGATGTATCGAGAAGGTCGCCGTTGTAGCTCAGTGGTAGAGCACTTCCTTGGTAAGGAAGAGGTCGTGAGTTCAATTCTCATCAACGGCTCTTGGTGAATGGTCAATGGTGAATAAAGATTTTTGTCTTATTCACTACTCACAACTGGCTATTCACTTGCTGAATAATGAACAGAACGTACAAGAGTGCGACGCAACGAAAGTTTAATAGTAGTAATATCGTCGGGCTCATAAAAAAATTCAAAACCATGGTCAATGGAAATTCCGTTGACTGCGATTATAAAACAACAATTTAAAAACGATAAAGATGTCTAAAGAGACCTTTAAGAGGGACAAACCCCACGTTAACGTAGGTACCATTGGCCATATTGACCACGGTAAAACCACTTTAACCGCTGCCATTACTACAATTCTTGCTAAGAGAGGTATGGCTACGGCAAAAAAATATGACGAAATTGATGCTGCTCCTGAAGAAAAGGAACGCGGTATTACTATTAATACTGCGCATGTTGAGTATCAAACAGCAAACCGTCACTATGCTCACGTTGACTGTCCCGGTCACGCTGACTATGTGAAAAACATGATTACAGGTGCTGCTCAAATGGACGGCGCTATTCTTGTTGTTGCTGCCACTGATGGTCCTATGCCTCAAACAAAAGAGCACATTCTGCTTGCGCGTCAGGTAGGTGTACCTCGTATGGTTGTGTTTATGAACAAGGTTGACCTTGTTGATGACCCCGAATTGCTTGAGCTTGTAGAAATGGAAATTCGCGAATTGCTTACCTTCTACGGTTTCGACGGTGACAATACTCCTATTATACAAGGCTCTGCAACAGGTGCTTTGGCAGGCGATGAAAAATGGGTAAAGGCTGTTGACCAATTAATGGATGCAGTTGATAGTTATATCCCTTTGCCTCCCCGTCCGGTTGATCTTCCATTCTTGATGTCTGTTGAGGATGTGTTTTCTATTACCGGTCGCGGTACAGTTGCTACCGGCCGTATTGAACGCGGAAAGATAAAAGTTGGCGAACCTGTTGAAATCGTTGGATTGATTCCTGAACCATTGACTTCTACTGTTACTGGTGTTGAAATGTTCAAGAAATTATTGGATGAAGGTCAGGCAGGTGATAATGCAGGTTTGTTGCTTCGTGGTATTGAAAAGAAAGATATCCGTCGTGGTATGGTTATCACTCAACCAAAGAGCATTACTCCTCATACAGACTTCAAATGCGAAGTGTATGTATTGAGCAAAGAAGAAGGTGGTCGTCATACTCCTTTCTTCAATAAATACCGTCCTCAATTCTACTTCCGCACAACCGATGTAACAGGCGAAGTTGTATTGCCTGCAGGTACCGAAATGGTAATGCCGGGTGATAACGTAAGTCTTACTGTAAACCTTATCCAGCCAATCGCTATGGAAAAAGGTTTGAAATTCGCCATCCGTGAGGGTGGACGCACAGTAGGTGCCGGTCAGGTTACTGAAATTTTAAAATAAAAACCCTCTAAATCTCCCTAAAGGGAGACTTGGAAAAAGGTTCATAAATTTGCAAAGTACCTTTAGCGGTCAGCTTAGGTACTTTGTTTTTAAAAGTTCTTAGAATTAAGCAGCTCTTTTAAGCCCCCTTTAGGGAGGTTTGGAGGGTATGGTTTTCTTACGGGCATAGTTCAATGGCAGAATAGCGGTCTCCAAAACCGTTGATGGGAGTTCGAATCTCTCTGCCCGTGCTGGGTTAATTTGAAGATGAATCAATTTGAAAATTATGTTCATCTTCTCATTCCATCTTCAAATTAATCTTTAAATTTTCAAATTAGTTCGATGAACAAAGTATCAAATTATATCAGGGACAGCTACCATGAGTTGATGGAAAAAGTAACATGGCCTACATGGGCACAGTTACAGCAATCAACAGCAATCGTGTTAGTGTCGGCATTATTAATCATGTTAATTGTATGGTTGATGGATTCTGTAAGCAACCAGGTATTGCAATTAATTTATTCACTATTTAAGAGTTAGTTATGGAAGAAACAGCCCAACAAGTGGAAACAAAATGGTATGTGCTGCGGGTTGTTAGCGGCAAAGAGCGAAAGGTGAAAGAATACCTTGATAAAGATATTGCGAGGAGCGGATGGACAGATGTTATTAAGCAAGTTTTTCTTCCGATGGAAAAAGTTTATAAAGTGCAGAACGGTAAAAAAGTGATGCGTGAAAAAAACTATTTTCCCGGTTATGTAATGCTTGAAGTGGTTGATGGAAAGTTAACTGACGAGATGATTCACCACATCAGTAACGTGAGCAATATCATGCATTTTCTTACCGATGGAAAAGGGTCTAAAGGAAACATCATTTCATTACGCAAGACTGAAGTGAACAAGATGCTCGGTAAGGTTGATGAAATGAATGATCAAGGTGTAACGATGAGCGAACCTTTCATTGTTGGTGAAACGATCAAGATTATTGAAGGACCTTTCAATGACTTCAACGGCGTAATTGAAGAAGTAAATGACGAAAAGAAAAAACTGAAAGTAAGCGTAAAAATATTTGGTCGCTCAACACCTGTAGAACTCAATTATATGCAGGTTGAAAAACTCTCATAAACATTTTGTTTCCCATGAAGAAGTTTAGCCCGCAGTAATGTGTGGGCTTTTTTTATGTACCAAACTGAAGTTTTTCATAGCATCACCTCTTGCGTCGCACTCTTCAACTGTTGAAACAATGTTGATCAAATCCAACTAAACAAAAATCACTATCAATACCAACCCCTTTCACGTCTCACGATTCATAAATTTATTTTCCGTTCCTATTCGTTATTTTCACTTTCTTATTCTAACTGCATGAGCATTTTCAAACAACTCTATACGTGGGTTATTATTGCAATTCTTATCGGAATCACCCTTGGTATTTACTTTCCTGATTTTGCACAACAATTAAAACCACTTGGTGATGGTTTTATTAAACTCATCAAGATGATGATTGCGCCGATAATTTTCTGCACTATCGTTACGGGTATTGCAGGAATGCAAAGCATGAAAACCGCAGGCAAGGTGGGTTTAAAAGCAATTATCTATTTTGAAGTGGTAACTACTATCGCACTTATCATTGGTTTGATAATTGTAAATCTTCTACAACCCGGCACCGGCATGCATGTAAATACTACAACGCTTGACGCAAGCGGGGTTAAAAGTTATATTCAACAAGGACAATCAACGGGCTTTGTTGATTTTTTATTACACATTATTCCCGATACAATAATTGGCGCCTTTGCAGAAGGAAATATTTTACAAGTTTTATTCTTTGCGATTTTATTTGGAGTGGCATTATCAAAAATCAGAACCCAAGTACAACCATTGTTAAAAGCATTGGAGAATATTGAAGATGGTTTATTTGCCATGATGCGCATCATTATGAAAGTGGCACCACTCGGTGCTCTTGGAGCAATGGCTTTTACAGTGGGCAAATATGGATTTGCCTCACTTGCTTCGCTTGGCAAATTGATGGTATGTTTTTATGCAACCTGCATATTGTTTATTCTTCTTGTGTTGGGCGCCATTTTAAAATATTTTGGTTTTAATATTTTGAAATTACTTCGATATATCGGGGAAGAGTTGTGGATAGTGCTTGGAACTTCATCATCAGAGAGTGCATTGCCTTCACTGATGCAAAAACTACAAAAGCTTGGTTGCTCTGAATCTGTTGTGGGTTTGGTTGTGCCAACGGGTTATTCATTCAATCTCGATGGCACTTCTATTTATTTAACGATGGCTGCTGTATTTATTACACAAGCAATTGATCTACCTCTTACACTTTCACAACAAATAACACTGCTACTTGTATTGTTGCTTACATCTAAAGGTGCGGCTGGAGTTACAGGTGCAGGTTTTATTACACTTGCTGCAACATTGCCTGTTGTTGAACATATTCCTGTAGCTTCTGTTGCATTGATACTCGGCATTGATAGATTCATGAGTGAAGCAAGAGCGCTTACTAACATCATCGGAAATGCTGTAGCGACAATAGTTGTAGCAAAATCAGAAAGGCAGATTGATACACAAGTCGCAAAGAGGTTGATTGGTTGATTAGTTAATAGATTGATTAGTTGATATGATGATAAGCAGTTAATTTGTTTATTAGTTAATTTGTTTATTAGTTAATTGGTTTATTAGTTAATTGGTTTATTAGTTAATTGGTTTATTAGTGATGCGCTGATTTTATTTTTTTGCTTCAAGAATTTTTTTGAGTTTATCAAAACTTTGTTCCATTACCGGTCCCAAAATTTTATCGTTTGCCATTGAACCAAACCGCTCCCAGGGATACCATTCAAGTTTTTGCGCAAAATACCATTGCACTGTAATATTACTGTCTTTAAGATTAGGCATTACTGTAAACACTCCGTTTTGAACATTTCCTTTTGCGCTCTTCCATACTGTATAAATAGAGTCACGTGTAGTGCGTATCATCGTCACTTCGCCTGTACCGATTTTTGCTACAGTTCCTTCTCCCGCAGTTCTTGCAGAAAGAAATAAGATGGTGTTGCTATCAGCGCCAGCCATCCACAGTTTCCAGTATTTTACATCGCTTAAAAATTTATAAATCGTGTCGCGGGATGAGGCAACTTCAATTGCCCTCGAAACAGTTACTGTTGATGGAAATAATAAACCAATAACGGTTACAATAAAAAATAAAATGAGAAAACTTATGAGTGACAATTTTAAAAACCGCATGAATTATTTTTTGACTCGTTTGAATAGTTATTAATCTTTTATCTGCTAAAATACAAGCTTTTCATGTCCTATTTTCTTTGCTCAGTAATCAGCTTATTTGGTTGTTAATATTGTTTCCAAAGTGCAGAATTTTTTTAAAACGGAGCAACAAAAGAAAATCATTCATCAATTTTGTTGTTGATATGATAACTCTTCAAACTTATATTCCAAAAAGCTTGAACCATTTTATAAAATCATTTTGGTTTCTTCAAGTTGAGGCAACTGCGGGAATTTATGAAGAAGAAATAATTCCTGATGGTCACCATGAAATTATTTTTCATCTCAACAATGGCACAGCAAAAAGAAAATCGGAAAATTCGAACTGGCTAAAAGAACCGGAAGCTCTTATTGCATCCCAAAATTTGAAAAGTTACATGCTGCAATTGCAATCCGGCTCTAAACTTTTCGGAATACGATTTTATCCGCATACGCTTTATCATTTGCTTAGGGTGCCTATTTCACATTTTACCGACAAAGTTTTTTCTCTTAATGATGTGGCAAACGCGAGTTTATTTTGGAACTGCATATCTGATGATGTGGAAGCTACTTTCTCAAATTTTGAAAGGATGCTTTTAAAAAAGATTAATGGTGATTTTAATTCTGAAAGCTTTTCTTATGTTAACGCCTCAATTCATGAAATGATAAAGTATAAAGGAAATGTCGCAGTTGATACACTCATAAACAGGACGGGCATTTCTGTAAAACATCTCAATAATTTATTCGAGAAATATGTAGGGGTAAATCCAAAAATGATAAACAGAATTTTTCAGCTTAATCATTTTATTTCTTATAAAACAAATAATCCCTATAAAACCTTTACTGATTGTTGCTACGAAGCGGGTTATTATGACCAGGCACATTTAATAAAATCGTTTCGCCTCTTTACCAACAAATCACCAAAAAATTATTTTCGCAAGAGCAGTTACATTAATGAGCACTTCTCCGTTTTTTAGGCAGTTCATTTTTTTACAATTTTCGCCGGCTGATGCAAAATAATTTTACTCTAAAAAAAATGAGAGCACTTATTCCGTTATTTATTTTATTCAGCAATGTCGTTATTGCGCAGGAAAATAATATTGCCCACTTTTCTATCTGGAAACTTAAAGAAGGACTTGAACAAAAATTTGAAACAGGATACAAACAACATTTATTATGGCATAAAGCAAATGGAGATAAATGGAGTTGGTATGGATGGTATATTATTTCAGGTTCAAGAGCCGGATTGTTTGTGGATGCAACGTTCAATCATAACTGGAGTGATTTCAATTCACCTGTTAACCCTTCCGGTGATGGGGCAGACAATCAACTGCATACTGTTCCGTTTGCGGATTTTCAAATGGCTTTTAAAGTTGCAAAGATTAAGCAATTAAGTTCTGAAGACAGCGCTGTATTGAAATCAAAATACCTGCGGTTTGTTACACTCTCTGTAAATGATATCACATCCGCTTTAAAAATAATTGAACAGTTGAAAGAGAATTACAACTCAAAATATTTATTCAAGAATTTTCAAACTTATAAAATGATTGATGGCGGAAATATCAATCAAATTATTCTGTTGCTCGGTTTTGCAAACTTTACCGACTATGGAAAAACGGACCGTTTAGCAGAAGATATTTCTTCCATTGAAAACTCGCTCAAAATGAAAGTGATTACAGCAATAAATTCTGAAACACTTCTTTACAAAGCGGATATGAGTTTATTTGCGGAGTGATAAAGAAGGTTTAGGATTGATTGTAAGATTTAGAGTTGAAATTTGTTTATTGCTTGTCAAGTTAAACGATTGGTGCATAGCTATAGCTTGCAAAATGGTCAGACCGGAACGGTCAGACCATTTTGATGCAGCAGGTTAGCCGAGCAGAATTACTGTCAGTACAAGAGTGCCCCGATGCAGCACACAACCTAACTCGGGGTCAGTGACGACGCAAGCAAAGCCTAATAGTAGCACCGGCTTCCGGCTCATAAAAATTAATTTTTCTTATATATCGCAATTATCTTTTAAATATTTCAGGCACTTTCTTTACCGTGAAATAAATAATGCAAAGCAGAATAGCGAATAAGATCGTAAACATCCATGCCTGCTCATGTTCGAAAGGCTCCGCGACGTGACTCATGATTGTATGAAAAACGGTGCCGGGATTTGTAACAATGCTCCAACTATTGTAACGCTTGAATCGTCCGAGATATATCCCGTAACTGCAGAGGGTGATTAATACAATTGTCGCAGGCATTATCCATTTTAGTTGGATGTGATTTTTAAGAAATCTTTCTACTTGCATTAACGATGTGATGCCGAGCACTACGCCGTTCCAAGCACCCGATACAACAAGCAGCAAGTCGAACCAATAAGGCACAGGCGGTCTTTCTTCAAAATGAAAAAGATCGGTGATAATGTAAGGCGCATTTGGCAAGAATAGAAGCCAAAATAGAAGTATCGCAACAACTTTTAAACTTATTCTTCTAAATTTTTTCAATTGCCTGCTGAAACAATAAGGAACTGTTGCAAGAAATAAATTCCACGGATAGAAGAAATACTGTTGATCGCTTGTGTTCAAATATCTTAATACTACAAGAACAATAGTGAAGAGGATGGAGAGCAAAGCCATTCTTTCGAAACCGTTTAATTTCTTTATCATAACCATTCGATAATTTTTGGGATAAAAATGATACAACCTATAACCGCGCTGATAACAGATACCCACAACACCGCGGCAGCACTTACATCTTTTACAATTTTTATTGAGGGATGAAAATCTTTGTGCACGAAATCGCAAAGTTTTTCAATAGCAGAGTTGAGCATTTCCAAAGCAAGCACTGCTGCAATGCACAGTAGTGTTGCAATCCATTCAAGTAATGAAATATGAAAAGCAACTGCTGCAGTAACCGTACAACATGCAATAAGCAATTGTATTTTGCCATTTCGTTCTCGTAAGAAAAAATTTTGTAATCCTTTAAATGCGCAATAAAATGCTTGCGGTAATGTGTATTTGTTGATTTGCTTTGCTGCGTATGTAACCATAGAAAATTTTGAATTGTCTGATATGAAAAACTTTTTTTATTGTAATTATTACCTGCAATTTTCACCAAAGAGATAAAGGAATAAGATGAATAAACACAAGGAACTTAAACCAATAACAAAAAAGTTACTCCGCCTTTTCTCAACATGGAGTTGTACATCAATATTGGTTTTTGTTGCATGCCAATGAATATTCAATACGCTGCAAACATTCAGTAACAATGCAATAACTGGTCCGAATAGAATTAATAAATTAATGTCCCATCCTAATGAGTTATTGCTGCCCAGTTTTTCAAACAATGGATTAGTTGCATCATACAATGAGGTTATACCCGCTTCGTTAAGCAGGTTGATTAAAATAAAATAAGCCGTAGGTATTGTAAGCAACAATCCAATTATCATGCTCGCATTTGGTTTTAAAATTTGAGTTTTCATACATTAAAATTTTTAGTGTTAAGCAATTGCAGGAAAAGGTGAAATTGTATTGTTGTGTTCCATTTTTCTTTTGCTGACTTTTGATAGGATGGCTTCAAGAAGCGGCAACATTTTATTTAGTCCTTGTGTTTTGATGACGAAGTTCCAAAGCGGCTCAAACTTTTTCCATCCTCCCGCATAAGTAAAATGTTTTAAAGCATGTTTTAAATTATCATGTTGTATGCTTGCTTTAAAAATATTACCCCACGAATAAAAAGATTTGTAACTCCAGTCATAACCTTTTTTCAACTCAACATCCGAAAGACTTTTTGTTTTATATACAACATGTCTTGTATCATACAAATCCCATTGCTTGTGAAGAATCCTTCCTTCAGCTTCCATCTGTTGAAACAATCTTGTTCCGGGATAAGGAGTAAGAATATGAAATGTGCAGGTGGTTAATGCCTGCTGTACAGCCCAATCAACGGTACGTTTAAAAACATCTTTATCATCATCATCCAAACCAAAAACAAAACTTCCGTTTATCATTATGCCCAGTGAATGTAAACGTTGAATAGCCTCACTATAATCGCGTCCAAGATTTTGTTTTTTATTACTCTGCACAAGATTGCCATTGCTCAATGTTTCAAATCCAACAAATACACTGCGCAAACCCGCTTCTGCCGCCTTCTCAATCAAATTACCGCGAAGTATTGCATCAATGGTTGAAGCGCCCTGAAAAACTTTCTTCATGCCCCTCATGCCTTCAAATAAAGCAGTTGCAAAACGTTGATTGCCGAGTAAATGATCATCGAGAAAATACAAATGTCTTCCCGGCAATCGTTCTATTTCTGCGAGCGCGGTATCCACTCGTTGCGTGTAAAAACTTTTGCCGCCTTCGAAGAATGCGTCTTTATAACAAAAGTTACAATGATGAGGACAACCTCTTGAAACAACAATGGAATTTGGAACGAGATACAAATGTCTTTTAATGAGATCTCTTCTTATAGGAGGAATGGTTTCCAAAGTTCTTTCCTGCGATACATACATTTTTAAGGCAGTACCATTCTTAAAATCTTTGAGAAAACGTTGCCAGCTTTCTTCGCCCGGACCAAGAAAAATGGTATCAGCATGCATCATTGCTTCTTCAGGCAATGATGTAACATGCAAGCCACCAAGACACACGTAGCTTCCTTTTTTTCTGTAATGATCAGCAAGCTGGTATGCACGAAAAGCATTGGTGATGTAAACCTGAATTACTGCAATATCTGGAGTGTCTGTTGTATCAACTTCTTCTACATGCTCATCCTGCAAAATTATCTCATCAGCAACATTGCAATAAGCTGCCAGTGTTGCTAAGCCGAGTGGCGGAAACAACGAATATTTTATCGGGCGCCAGTAAGGACTCTTTGCCTCTGTTAAAGCAGGCAAAATCATTTTTATTTTCATGAAGTTAATTGTGTCATGTGTTGGTTTTTCTTACAAGCCATGATTGGATTATCCAGTGAAGAACGATCACTCCTAAACATGCTAACCAGGCAATTACTATCATTTCTACATTATTAGATTCCCGTGATTCTACCTCATAAAGAGAACGCCCTACAGCAACAAATCCTTTTTGTATTGATATAAGAACGGTTGCCACTCTTACACCTTCTCGTGGCTGCCATGTAAAAACATCTTCTTTGTTGTTGCGGGTAAACTCAAAAACACCGGAAGGAAGTTTGGGAAGCTTGCCATCAAGCAATCCTGTTGATTGCACAGGAGCGCCTTGCGAATTATAGAATGTTACAAAAGTTCCAAGACTTTGAGAAATTTCGATAGAGTCATCGGGCAGCAATTGATCGAAGGGTTTATTATTGCTGATTTTTGCATCAATATCCCTCGCAAGCTGTAATTGCGGATCGTTTGCTGCTGAACGGTGAACGTGTTGTACCGTGGCATAAATGGTAAGCATAATCGCGGTAACAATTATCGCAGCGGTAAAATGTGTTAAGAATGATAAGTGTGTCATAATTGTATATTTTGGATTAAATTTTATTCAATTCAAAAAGTACTTTGTACTTCAAAGTCAAAAATCAAAAAAATTTACTTTGCCGATTTTATCATTTGCTCCAATGCATCAAGATGTGCACGAAAAGCCCTCTCTCCTGCTTTTGTTGCACTGTACACTGTATTTGTTTTTCTGCCCACAAATCCTTTGTTTACTTTTATATAACCACTTTCTTCCAATGCTTTTATATGGCTTGCAAGATTACCATCCGTAACCTGTATCAATTCCTTCAGTTCATTAAAATTTATTTCAGCATTCACCATTAGTGCGCTCATAATACCCAAACGCACACGACTGTCAAAAGCTTTATTTAAATTTTCTATCGGATTTTTCATACCCCTATCCCCTAAAAGGGAAATTTATGCTCGCTAAAAATTTTTGCTATTCAAATCCTCCTTCCCTTTAGGAGAAGGGCGTCTTATCTTTCATACTTCCACCACATCACCGTTCCGTATATAATATGCAGTACACCAAACCCAAACGCCCAAAAATAAAGACCATAACCAACAAACCAGAGATTGACAATGCCGAGCATCATTTGTCCATAGCCCAAATATCTCGTTTCGGGCAGCGTGTATTTACTCGCATTTAAAACAGCAAGCCCGTAAAAAATTAAACATCCCGGAGCAATCAATCCATATGCTTGATTTTGCATTAGCGAAAACAAATAAATTCCTCCTGCAATCATCGGTATCATCACATTTATCATAAGTCTTCGCGCCTGAGAGCCCCATATAGGCGTATTTGTTTTTTTGCTTCTTAAATAAGTAAAAATAAAAGCGAGCACAAATGCTGCAATAAAAGTAATCGCCGCAATCTGTACAAGTGAGTTGCCCATCCATTCGCTGATGGTTATGCTCTCACCGGCATTTTGTGACATGCTCTTTATATCAGCAACAGAATACCTGCTTTTATCAATTACGCCGTAAGCAAGCCATGCTCCCACAAGGGCACAGGTACCTGCTGCTATACCACTTAAACCACTTAAGCTTATGAAGCGGCTGCTGCGCTCCATCATTTTTTTTATATCCTGCAATGTATCGAGATGATGATTTTGCTCATTCATAAAAGCACTTTGAGTTTCAAAGTACGTATTGAAAAATTATATCACCAAATTTTTTTATGACTTATGTTACCAACTGTTGATACGTTGGGCATCGTCTGTTGTGTCACTCCCTTGTACGTTCCGAACATTATTCAACAAGCTTTGAACAGTGAGCTATAAGGCATAAGCAAAAAACTCGCAACTCGCAGCTATTTGCTTAAAGCTATTTGCAGATATATATGTTTCTTTGCCCAACTTATACAAAAGACCTATGTGGAATCGTTTAGCTCAATTTATTTTAAGGTATAAACTCTTGCTGCTAGCCTTGCTGATAGGGCTTGCTGTATGGATGAGTTTTTATGCAAGCAAAGTGCAGATAAGTTATGAGTTTTCGAAAGCTATACCTACCGATAATCTCAAGTATAAAGAATATCTCACTTTTAAACAAAAATTTGGCGACGATGGAAATACGATAGCGCTTGGCTTTGAAACAAACACTCTCTATACTCCTGCCGTTTTCAATGCAATGGAAACACTGCATCAGCAATTGAAAAAAGTTGCAGGCGTTGAGGATATTTTGAGCATTCCTGAAGCTTCTGTGCTTGTAAAAGCAGACAGTACTGAAAAATTAAGGTTTGTAAAAATATTTCATGCGCCATACGCTTTGCAACCATTGCTCGACAGCGATAAAAATGTTTTTAGAAATCTTCCTTTTTACAATGGTTTGTTGTACAATGACAGCACACATGCTTCGTTAATGGCAGTACGTGTAAATAAAGACACGGCGAACAGCAAATCGCGTACACGGTTAATGAGCGATATTCTCGATAAGGTGACTAAGTTTGAAAACACAACTTCTGTTCCGGTGCACGTAAGCGGTTTGCCGTACATAAGAACAAATGTTGCCGACAGAATTAAAAATGAAATGTATTGGTTTCTTGTGGGCTCGTTACTGTTGTCGGCAATTACATTATTGATTTTCTTTCGTTCATTCAGTGCAATGCTCATGAGCTTAATTGTTGTTGGTATTGGTGTTATCTGGAGTTTTGGTACGATGGTATTGTTTGGTTACAAAATCACTTTGCTTACTGCATTGATACCGCCGTTAATAGTTGTGATAGGTGTTCCAAACTGCATCTATTTTTTGAACAAGTACCACATGAGTTATCGAGATGAACCGGATAAAAATAAAGCGCTTATTGCGATGATTGACAGAATGGGAGTAGTTACTTTGTTTTGCAATATTTCGGCAGCTATTGGATTTACTGTCTTTGCTTTTACACAAAGTGCATTGCTAAAAGAATTTGGAGTGGTAGCCGGCATTAACATTATGATGTTATTTGTTATCTCCCTTATATTTATTCCTTCGGCGTTAAGTTTTTTTCCATTGCCTAAGCCTCATCAAATGCGATACCTGGATAATAAACTTTTAGAACACATTCTGGTTCGCATTGAAAGATGGACATTTCATCACACCAAAACTGTTTATGCCGTTACTGTGATTGCCTTGATAACTGCCATCATCGGTATAACGCGTTTAAAAAACGAAGGCTTTATTGTGGATGACTTACCAAAGAATGATAAAATTTATACCGACCTTAAATGGTTTGAAAAAAATTTTGATGGCATTATGCCACTTGAGATTTTGATTGATGCAAAAAAGAAAAATGGTTTGGTAAGATCATTAACGCCGATCGAAAAAATAGATTCATTTTCGAAATATATTGCAGACCGGCCGGAAACATCAAGACCATTATCATTTGCAGAGGGATTGAAATTTGCAAAGCAAGCATACTACGATCAAGATAGTGTAAACTACACAACTCCGACAGAATTTGACATGCCGCTGTTAGGCAGATATCTAAGACAAAATAAAAAAGATTCATCTGCTCAGACAGGTCTAAACAAAATGCTCAACAGTTTTATTGACAGTAATAAACAGGTAGCACGCATTAGTGTGAATATGAAGGACATTGGCAGTGCAAAACTTCCGCTGCTGTTAAAAACTTTCGACTCTGTTGCGCGCCAAACTTTTGATACATCCAACTACAAAATAACTTTCACCGGCACCAGCGTTACATTTCTTGAGGGTGTGAATTTTATCATCGCAGGATTAAGAGATAGCATTATTTGGGCATTTGCTCTTATTGCACTTTGTATGCTTTATTTGTTTCGCTCGATAAGAATTTTGTTGTGCTCATTAATCCCTAATATTGTTCCGCTTATAATTACAGCAGGCGTAATGGGGTGGGCAGGCATAGCGCTAAAACCTTCAACCGTGCTCATTTTCAGCGTGGCACTTGGTATCGTAATAGATGTTACCATTCGTTTTCTTGTTAATTACAAACAAGAATTGCCGATGCATCATGGCAATGTAAAACAAACGCTGATACTTACTATTCGACACACTGGAATCAGCATTATTTATACATCGCTTGTGCTTATTGCAGGTTTTGTGATTTTCTGTTTTAGTCATTTTGGTGGAACAAAAGCATTGGGTTGGTTAACATCTTTAACCTTGCTTGCAGGCACACTTACGAACCTTATTTTATTACCTGTGTTGTTAACTGCGTTCGCGAAGCAGAGAAAAGTGGTGAAAGAGTAATTCATTCTATGTTTGTATTAAGTAAAGTACAATTACTAAATAAACTATTGAGCAAAAGACAGCCATGCAGCTTGAATTAAAACAAATCGTTCCCACTCCGCTAAAAGATAAATTCTCTAAACGTGGTTCTGATATTTGGAATAAACATTTGCAATTCAATAAAGGCGAATGGATAAAAATAAAAGCACCAAGTGGTACCGGGAAAACAACATTTGTGCATATTGTTTATAAACTGCGCAACGATTATGAAGGAACGGTTTTATGGAGTAATAAATATTTAAATAAAATAACCGGTGATGCTCTTGCACAATTACGACAACAAAATATAAGTGTTGTATTTCAAGACCTGCGTTTGTTTCCTAATTTAACGGCAAGAGAGAACATAGAATTAAACCGTGTATTGCAACAACCTTTCTACGACAGAGATGCGATTGATACAATGGCTGAAAGACTTGGTATTACTCATATTTTGCAGCAACCTGCAAGCTTATGCAGTTATGGAGAACAACAACGTATTGCAATTATCCGTTCTCTAATGCAGCCGTTTGATTGGCTGATAATGGATGAACCTTTCAGCCATCTTGATCATGAAAACATTACCAAGGCAGCAACTCTTATTGCTGAAGAATGTAAAAAACGTGGTGCAGGATTTCTGTTAACCGATCTCGAAGAAGATGATCATTTTAGTTATACGCAAAGATTGAATCTATAAAGAACCCACAAACTGATTTTCACGTTTCACGACTATGCTGAACCAACTTTTAGAAAAATTAATTCGCACAAGCACAGGCAGAACAAGATTTATTCTTGCAGGTGTTGGACTTTCTGTTGCTTTGTTACTTATTTTATCTGCGGTGCAAATACAAGCGAATTATAATGATTTGCTTTATAGCAAATCAAATCAGGACAGTATTGCCAACTTTCTTGTTATCAATAAATTGGTAAACGATAAAACAGTTGGCACAACAAACCTTACTGATGCAGAAATTACTGATCTTAAAACACAACCATTTGTAGATGCAGCAGGCATTTTAACGCCGTGTCATTTTAAAATAGAAGCACAATTTATAAGCGAAGAAGTTCCCATTCGTTCAGATATTTTTTTTGAAAGCGTTCCAGATGAATTTATTGATGTGCAAAGCAAAGATTGGCAATGGAACAGCAACTCTAATTTTATCCCAATGATTATTCCGCACATGTTTTTAGATATGTTCAATTTTGGATTTGCGATGTCGCAGGATTTGCCGCAGCTAACAGAAGACTTTGTAAAAAATCTTCCCATTGCCATAAAAATAAGAACAGCTTTTGGTCCGCAAGTTTTTTACGGAAAAGTAATTGGTTTCAGTGATCGCATTTCATCTGTGCTCGTGCCACAAGCATTTATGGATTGGGCAAACAAACAATTTGGCACAAAGCAAGATGCAAAGCCATCAAGAGTTGTAATCAGGACGAAAGACCCCGGCAATCCAGAACTGGTAAAATATTTACAAACGCATAACCTAACAACCGATGCAGAAAAAACTCGTTTCAGCAAATACAGGCAAATCGTAAATGCTGTAGTAAATATTTCGTGGATAACCGGTGCAATAATGTTGCTCTTTGCCTTATTAATCTTCACACTGTTTATTCAACTTACTGTTGCCTCTGCAAAAGACGAAATAACATTGCTTGTAACACTTGGTGCATCGCCGCGACAACTGCAACAATTTCTAATGAAGCGTTTCTTTCCGCCAAATGCTGTAATCACAGCAGTTGTATTGATCATTCTCGCTGCACTCCAATTCTTCCTGCGAAATTATTTGCAAGCGCAAAAAATTTATGTTAGCCCTTATCTTTCCTTCACAACTTTAATTGCGGGAGTAATTATTCTTATAGTGTTATGGATAGTAAATCATCAAACGATAAAGAAGTATGTAAATCTGCATAGGTAATAGTGAGTGGTGAGTAGTCAGTAGTGAGTAGTGAGTTAAGATCAAAAAGTACATTCATCACTTCACTATTCATTTATTTAAATTCACAATTCCATTTTTTATTGCATATAGCACTAAGCCTACTCTCGTTTTTACATTAAGTTTTTCAAAAAGAGCTTCGCGATAACCATCAACTGTACGCGGGCTTACAAACATTTTATCTGCAATTTCTTTATAGCTAAGCTCTGTACATACATGGTTTAAAAATTCCATTTCACGTTCACTTAACAAGAGAGCGCTTTTTGTTTTTGAGTTATCATCAATTTTGCTGATGGTATTGATGAGATGTCCTGTAACAAGATCAGAGTAATGATAACCTTTGTGTATTACGGCATCGAGCGCCGTTTTTAATTCGGTTGGTTCGGCATCTTTTAAAATATATCCTTTAGCTCCGTTTTTCAACATACGGATAATCGCAGTTTCATTATCGTACATGCTTAATGCAAGAATTTTTACATCCGGATAATTTTGTTTTAACCATAATGCAGTTTCATAGCCATCTTTTTTTGGCATGTTTATGTCGAGCAATGCAATATCAGGAATATTTATATTAGTTATCCTGTCAATGAACTCTTGTCCATTTGCAGCTTGGAACAAAACTTTATAATTATCGAATGAATTAATAAGGCCTGCCAAACCATTTCGGATAAGAACATGGTCATCGGCGAGAGCTACGGTATTGGGATTCATAAGCAAAAATTATTTTGGCAATTCTATTATAACAGATGTTCCTTCGCCGGGTTTACTGTTAATGTTGATAAAGCCGTTGATAAGAGTCATGCGGTTGAGCATATTTCTAAGTCCAAGTCCGTTATTATTTTTTGATGATTGTATTGCATTAGTATCAAAGCCTTTACCGTTATCTTGAACGGTTATTATTAATTTTTCAGAAAGATAATTTATTTGCACATTGATTGTATTTGCTTCTGCATGTTTTAGGATGTTATTTAATAATTCCTGGACAATACGAAATACAACAAGCTCTTTTTGTTGATCATTCTTATACACATTTCCTGCAACAGTAAAAGACGCTTTGTATTGACCGCTTTTATCAAGCAATTGCAGTTGCTGTTCTATAGCGTTGCAAAGACCAATCTCGTTTAAAAAATCAGGGTTAAGGCTACGTGCAATATCCCGTAAATCATGAATAGATTTTGTAAGAAGATTTTTCGATTCTGATAGTTTTTCTTTTACATCTTCAGCATTATGAGCATCAACCGTACTAAGATTCAGCTTTACAAAACTTAGAGCCTGACCAATGTTATCATGAATTTCCTGACTAATGTTGCGAAAGGTTTCTTCTTGGATTTCGAGGCGGGTTTTGAGGAGTTCTTGTTGGAATTGGGATTGCATAAGTTGTTTTTCCTGAAAATGTTTAATCTGCTTTTTTTGGTGAAGAATCATAAACGAAACAATAAACCCGCCAACCAGCAGCAACAATATTGTTCCTGCAATTATTCCAAAATATAATTCGTGGTCGGATGTTTGGTAGTGCATACAAATCCTATTATAAAGAACAGATATAAAAGTATATTTGCTGCATTTAACGTAGCCCTAAATATGACATAGTAAGTATTATCATTTGTGTGTGCTTTATATTCGAACAATGACATGATCAAAAATTCTCCTAAATAAAAAAATAAGACTCCTGTGCTGATCCAAAAATATGGGAACTTTATTAGGGATATTCCTTCTTCGGTAATTAATAATAACCTGAAATAATTTAATACAACACTAATAAGTAAAAATGCTCCAAATATGTCGGAATAAGAATGAAATTTCCATACTCCTTGTAAGAACGACCAATTTATTACTTCAAAAGCAATATAAGCTGCAAAACAAAATTCAATATAAATTTTGACTTTCTTATTGTCAGTAATGCGATAATAAAAGAAGTAAAAGAAAAAATATTCTATTATCAAAAAAATATTATAACATAGATGATTGCTTCCGTTGATAATAAATAAATGCAAGTAATTCCCTGCTTCAACAAGTACAGTAAGAAATAAAAACGGAATAAAATAAATAAGTGCAGTTCCTTTCATTCTTTTAAAAAATAAAAGGCTTACAAGGAATGCACTTATTTCCATTATAAGGTAGAAAGGCATAATTCTATTTTAATAATCGTACTTAAGGTGACGACCTAGCTTATATGCTATCTCGGCAAAAAGTATTCCTTGACATGAAGATGGAGGTGGACAAATTCCACCATGATTATAAGTTCCAGAAAGTAAAAAAGGTTTCTGTATTATTTTCCCCTTAACCGTATCCTTAATTGTAAATAAGGCATCCTCGTGAGTTACAGAATCTTTCATTACTGTTGGAACAAATACTATAGTAAGATGATTTCGAATTTTATCTGCACTTGTATTTGGCGGCAAATCTGTTTGGGAAGTAATATTGGGATAAGTCGCGAAATACAATCGTAAACCATCCCCGTTTACTTTACCAATCTCATCAGCCAGTTTTTTTAAATCACCCACACTCAACCACATACAATAAGAATCACTATCCTTTAAATTATGTGGTATAGCATTTCGGGCAGTAATATTGTTTAATCTTTTCCCTTTATAGTGATATAGCATATCGAGTGCTACGAGAAAATTTATCTCCTGAATGTCTATTGATTTCAGAAAGTTTTCATCAACTGGAAGTGTTGTTATTTTTTTTTGTTGAATTAATTTTTCTTCTTCCTGTGCTTTTACAATTAAAGAAGCTGTTAAAACAAAAAGCGTAAGTAGCAATTTGATTTTTTGGGTTGCCATGATTATTTTTTTAAAGTTTAAATAAAATATTGTTTATCTCCTGAATTTACTCTTTCATAAATTCTCTTGCAAGCTCTCTCAAAAAAATAATATTCGTTATGTGGAAAACGCCTGAATTATTACCGTGTTTTCACGGTGATAAAAGGGTATTCCCATCTTGACTTCTCATTGTTACATTTTTAGTTTAGCCTTGTTAAATGAACGGTAGGTCGTATGCATTACCTGAACAAGACTTGCAAGATTCATGCTTAACAATGTTGCTGCTTCTCTGTACTGTCAATTTAATTTTTTCGCATCATTTTTTCTTACACCTAAATATAATGTCATGAAAACAAAACCCTTCTTTCTATCAATTATTTCGCTGTTGTGCCTAAAGGCGCAGGTAAGCGCACAATCTGATATAAATTCTACACAATGTAATGCTGTAAAAAATCATAAAAATATTATTGTTACATACGATTTAAACACGGAAGGAATGCCTCTTTTGATAAAGCAGTATGGGAAGAATGAAAAAAACGTGCAAAAAGTTTGGTACGGCAAAACCATTAATTTCAGAGTAAAAGCCAATCCTTATTTATACGATGTTTTTATCGGCTTGAAACAGGTATTGGATGATGACATTAGTGATACAACCGCAGGAAAAGTATTTGCATCTGTAGCAAGCATAAACAAAGCATTTGTCTCTGCTCAAGTGGCTGAAACCGGCAAAACGGCAAATCCCCCTCCGCAAAAAAATGATAAGCAAACGACGACTGTCGGTGATATTGCCAAAACAATTTCCGACAACCGGCAAGCTCTAATTCAAAATGCTGACACGGCATTGACCAGGCAAATAGAAAAACTCAAGGCTAATAATTTTACAGATATTTTAAAAGAAAATAACCTTAAGGACTTAAATATTTCTGATTTACAACAATTAACCTACACATCAACAGGTTTTCAAAATCAAATAGAATTATTATCAGATGTATTTGAAAAAATTAAACCCACTATTGATTTACAAAGTGAACAGGAAAGACAAATTTATATTTCCAACAGAAATAAGTTTTTAGCAGCAATAGACACTTTCAATTTAAAAATAGATGAATTAAAAACTTTTCTAAATGCCTGCGAACATGCGTTTTCAATAATTTTCACAGATCGAATGCCGGCAGAAGAAATAATAAACCAAATAGACAACGATTTTAAAAATTACTATAGTATTGGAGGAGTATCAAACTTTATTACAGTATCAACGTACTCTGTTTATTCGTATCAGAAAAATATTTCCGAATCGTTCAAATGGCTGCAGCAGAATTTTGTTCAATTAGAAAACGCCAAGAATAATTTTACCTACTACACAAAACATAATTTTACAGCTGATAGTCTTCTGTTTAAGGAATATGATAGCGCTTACAAATTGATTGCCTTATCCGATCCCGGCATTATTGCAAGAACCATTACAGGTATGTTATTAAATCTTCAAAAAAAGCAATGTATTCTTGATGCGGATATTCATATCTATCCACCTACACTGATTACAAAAGATACTATTATCTATTCCCTAAAATTAAAGTCATCTGGTAAGTACGACAGTTTGATTAAACGATATAATACAAAATTGTACAATGAGGACTCAACCATTGAGTGTAAGATTCCCGTAAAAGGCACTTTCAAATTAAACCTTAGTGTGGGTATATCTTTTCTGCATGGCGACCTGCGTTCCTCAAGCTATTATTTTTCTCCAAATAGAGAAACGCTGGTAAATGATGATGATAAACTTGAGATAAAGAAAGCAGATGGCAATAGCAGTTATAGACCAGTAATTTCAGCTTTTGCACATGCTTATTTAAAGCTTGGAGGATATTTTACCCCTTCCATTACTATCGGGCTTTCAACTAATCCCTCTGATTTATCCAACGCTTCTTACATGTTAGGCAGCTCTCTCATCTTCGGTCAACACAACAGATTTATTGCAACAATGGGAATAGCTGCAAGCAGTGTGGATTATTTAAAAGGAAAATATCATCTTAATCAGTTATATACCAAAAAAGAAATGAGCGGACTTAGTGAAACCGATTTAGTAGAGAAAACCTTTAAAACAGGATTCTTCTTTGGGTTTTCATATAATATAAGCAGTAACAGATAAAAATGACTATTTGTAAAGGCAATGAATTTATCAATACGCAGTTGAGAAATTTCACAAATAGCTAAGAATGTTTTGCCCGCCGTGAAAAATCACGCCTATGGGTGAAAAATCCCTCTTGTTATTGGGAGTAATCACCTTGTTTTCGCTTTATAGCAATAGCATCTTTGTGTCTCAATTATGGTTGTTTTCTGGCTATGATTGAAATCATTGGGGGTTATATGCTGACACATTCACAGCGGTTTTCTAACCGCTGTTTTTTTTATTAAGCATCGTCTTCCGCAGGAGACGATGCGCTCATTTCTTCAACGATACCTATAATTTCGCTCTAAGCTTTATCCTTTTCTTCTTTAATCTCTTCTTAATATCACGCACATCTTTTTTAATTATTAATATTTTGTTCATTCGTAATCTGTATATAAGTTGCATGCTCAATATCCAACGTCCAAAATCCTTAGGAATGAAAAACTGTTTACTCAAGTTTCTTGCAGGCATTTTCTGCCTTTGCTTTTCTTCATTTTTATTTGCCCAAACAAACATTCAATCCGGTCATAATCAAACAAACGAAGCGAATAACACTGTGGATTCTTCTTATGGTTTTTATATGGTGCATACAACTAAAAAAGAAGTTCAAGTTTCGGATAATACTGATAAAGGAAATAGTTTAATTGTTTCTTCTGCACAAACACATACGTCCACTTCTGAAAGTTTAAAACAAGACCACATAAACATATTTCCAAATCCCTCTAAAAACACAGCCTACATTAAAATTGAAGCAACAAGAGAATACAAATTCACTATTGAAATTAGTTCTGTTGCAGGCAAGTTATTGCAACAAAAAAAAGGCACAGCAAAAAAAGGTGTAAACATCATAAGCCTCGATATGCATGCATTCGCGAAAGGTATATACATGGTAACAGTTTTAAGCGAGAAGGGAAAAAGAGAAACGATTAAAGTTGTAAAGGAATAATTTCTTAAGCATCGTCTTCCTGCGAAAGACAACGCTTTAAAGATGTCAAGCCCTAATCCCTTCACAAACCTGTTTGTGTGTATAGCACAGCAGGTTTTTTGATTTTATAAAATGGAGCTACAACTTTAACTCTGAAACCTGCAGATGCCATAAGTTATACAGACAAAGTGATTGCGACGCAACAGGCGATGCCATAAAAAGCTAAAGTTGGTATCATAAAATACCTGCATTTAAATTTGAACACTATATAATAACCCGCATCACTTCTACCCTACCCAAAAAATTTTTACTGCATAAAATAAAAATTTTCGATCCACCTCTTTATGGAATAAAATTTGATAAAGGACTCACAATTTTAAAGAGCCAGGGCAACTGCTGTTCCCGTTTTTAAACACGTTTTCTGCGTAAGATAAGCCGATAGATTGTTAATCTCTTAAACTATAAAAACCAACCCAGCGATGAAAATTACTCTTTTCATGAGCATATTTCTCCTATGCTCTTTCTGCACGCAAGCACAGGCTGTGGCAAACTATTATGGCATTTGGCAAGCCTTTGGAAATGCGGTTTCACGTTCGATAAGTCCTGAAGTGCGGGGCAGGCTGTGCAATTATAATTGGAAAGATTTGGAAGTTGCTCCAAATGAATGGCACTGGAAGGAATTCGACGATGATTTAACCGCGCACACACAAGACGGGCTTCCGGTTATTTTTATGGTTTATACAAAAGAAGATGCGCCTGATTGGTTATACAGCAATGGAGTACCAAAGGTGATTGAACGAAACAACAAAGGAGATGCAATTGGTTATTCACCCTATTATGCTGACCCTGATTATAAATATTATTTTAAAAGAATGATTCGAAAAGTTCATGAACATGTTGAAACGCTTTCTGTTTCTGTGCGCAACAAACTAATCGGTGTGCAGGGTTGCTTTGGCAGCACCGGCGATTATATTAGTTATAAAGGAGAGGTTGATGCAAAGTATGAGTTATCAAGTGCGGATTTTTATATGCTGTTTCAGGAGTTTACCCAATATTATTATGATGAATACAAAAACACAAATCCAAAAATCGCTTTGCTAAGTAATCCGCGAAACAATGGTGATGACGGAAACGAATGGGTAGTTCAAAACTGCCCCGGTGGTTGGTTAAAATGCGGAACTTTAGGTAAAGCATATCAGTTAAATGATGAACTGGATAAATCGGGTTGGCTATACGATATTTTAAATGTTCCCCAACAAGGTTCCTATGTAAGAGCCCGTTCGGAAATTTCGGGTGGCGCATTGGATTCGCGCTGGTGGAATTTGGCTCCCTATAAAAACATGTTTGCCTTGATGTGTTATGGTATTTATTGGGGGCTTGATTGGCCCAATCAGGGAGCAGATCAACTGACAGATAAGTTGTTTGATTCTGCATTCAACTTTTTTAATAAATACGCCGGACAAAAAAATGCAGCAAAAAGCACTAATGCTATGTGCGCTTTAAAAGATGCTTTGGACGCATCGGATGACAAACGTTTTCCTGCCGCAGTTTATGGTGCTGTTAACAGAGATAATCAGCAGCGTTATAAAAATATCGCAAATGCTTATGTAACTTATGGAGCAGTGCTTCAAGATCCACAAACTGCAACATTGCATGAGATGGATAATCTTTCTGCAAAAGGCATAAACGATGTTGGATGGAGAATTTTTCCGGGAAATTATGAGCGCTGGTTGCATCAAATAAATGCGAATAAAACAAGTGCAGGTTACTGGAATGTACAATCTGCCGATAATAAATCTATGTACGGAAGATTTGCCCGTGGATTTGATGTTGCTAAAAATAAGAACGCTTTGTATTTTGATGTGGATGATGTTTTCCTCAATAACAAAGCATTAAATGGCTCATATAAGGTGACTATTGAAATAACTTATTTGGATAATGGAGGAGGAAGCTTTCGGCTTTACTATGATGCAAAAACAAATAACAATAAACCTTCCATTTCTGTAACATGCGGTAACACCAATAAATGGAAAAAAGTTATGGTCACTTTATCAGATGCCTATTTTGGAAATCGTGGTTATAATAAATCAGATTTTTTTATAGCAAGTACCAATAATAAGAATGTTATTTTCTCTGTTGTTGAATTATCAAGACCTAAAAACTTTGAACACTCAACACAAACACAAGTTGTAGCAAACGCATTTTCGCAAAACGATGCACAAACACTCAATAATACTGTTGCGCAGCACAGAAGTTTGATTATTTATCCGAACCCTGTACAAAATGAATTTTCTTTACAGTTAACAGATGGCGGCATTATTACCACAGTTGAAGTATATGGTCAGGAAGGTAAATTATTATTAGGCAGAAGAACGTCGTTTGCTGTTATTAGAATGACTAAAAAGGAGATAGGCAGCGCAGGTGTTTACATTTTAAAAGTATTTTCGGGAAAAAGAGTTTATACAACAAGAGTGATGGTGTTGTAAAAGCTTCAGTATTTATTTATGGTAAAAACTTCATAATCGAATTAACTCTTCTTATCATTCTTCACAAAGAATTTTATTTCATGTTGTAATCAATAAATCATCCAAGCTTTAATTCATATAACTTGCGCCAAACATTTTTATGGAGGCGAAAAAAGCGATTGAAAGTTTCATTATTATGAACGAACTGGTGCTGCCGAATGATACAAATACTTTTGGCAATCTCATGGGTGGTCGTCTTATGTATTGGATGGATATAGCCGGAGGTATTGCGGCAGTGAAACATTGCAACGCACCTTGTATGACGGCGAGTGTTGACAATCTAAGTTTTAAAAACCCCATAAAGCTTGGCAACACAGTGCATATTGAAGCAAAAGTTTCACGTGCATTCAATACCTCAATGGAGGTTCATTTAAAAGTGTGGGGCGAAGACAGCTTGCATAAATATAAATATGAAAGCAATGAAGCATACTTTACATTCGTTGCACTTGACCCAAATGGTAAACCCCGTCTGGTTCCCCAGTTAATCCCGGAAACGCACGAAGAGAAGCAACTTTATGAAGGAGCATTGCGCAGAAGGCAAGTTCGACTTATTCTTGGCGGAAAAATGAAACCCGATGAGGCAAATGAATTAAGAGCGCTGTTTACAAAAATGCAGGATGATAATAATAAATAACAAATCTCAAGAATCAAGCCTTGGAAATAACATCACTACAAATTTTTTTTACTGCTGTTCGGAGTATTTATTCCATATTGGTTTAATATCAATTAATGGAGTTTGATCGAGAACTTCAAGCGCTGAAACTTTAATTAACCCATCTTTTGAAACTGAAAGAACTTTAACAACATGAATGCCGATTGGATTAGGACGGTCGGGAGACCGCGTGGAGAAAACTCCTGTAACCGGCGCTTCATTATAGTTGCGGGGTTTGCATTTAATTACACTCCTGTCGGCTTTGTCCAGCCATGTTAATAATAAAATCTGTGAACCTGACTCTAGGTCTTTGATGCCCTCTCTGTATTCCGAAAAAATTTTTATTGTTGCTTCTGGAGCATTTTCATTTTCCTGCAAAGGACAATCTTCAATCTTCTTCAATGAAGAGTGAATTGTACCGATAAATTTTATTGTTGATTCCATGGTAATAAAAATAACGAAGGAAAATATTAAATACGGATGAGATTTTTTTCTCACCCGTATTATTATTCTAATTTGTATGCACTGCATGTTGACCAACCACATAATCCCCGGCAGGTGCCCGGAAGGCGACGTTTATTCGATTGAAACAGTTGATAGCTAAAACAGCTATGGTAAGATCTACCAACTCTTCTTCGGAAAATTGTTCTAATGCGGCATTATAAACTTCGTCGGGCACAGAGCCATTGTTGATGTTTGTAACAGCTTCTGCCCACGCAAGCGCAGCACGTTCGCGTTCTGTGTAAAGTGAAGCCTCATGCCATGCACTCAACATATATAAGCGCTGTTCTGTTTCGCCTGCAGCACGCAAATCTTTTGAGTGCATATCAAGACAATAGGCGCAGCCGTTTATTTGCGACACACGGAAATCCACTAAATCAAAAAGTTGTTTCTCAATCGGTGATTTTGACAGATAAGCCCCGAAACCAAATAAAGGTTTGAATGCTCTTGGGTTCGTTTCGTAAGCATTAATTCTCTTTTCCATTTTGTTTAATTTTTAATAGTGTTTTGAAATAACACTATAATGATGCTTGAGGAAAAGAAAATCGGACATGAGAAAAAAAATTTTTTTTTATTCTTCCAAAATTCTTTCCGTTTTAATTATGCTTAAATACTTTTTATGGGAATTCAGTGACAAATGTCCCACAAGTCCTCTTTGTCCCCATTCAATAAAAATTTCAATGTGGATCAACAAAGCACCAATTTCACAATAGTTAAATTTCTTTTTGCCGGATTATAGTTTAACTGCTTAATTATTTATGTTTGCGCAAGAACTAAAGCTCGCTATTCTTTAGCTCGCAAATAAATATGCTCCACATCAGCAAATTGTTGATAATTGCTTTGCTTGCCTTTGGGCTTGCTGCATGCACCAATACACGGCAACAAAATACAACTACCTCTGATTCTGATAATGCCACAACAGATAGTCACCCAACATGGATTATGCAGGGCAATATTTATGAAGTAAATGTTCGTCAATACACACCCGAAGGAACATTCAAAGCATTTGAACAACACCTGCAACGCTTGAAGAACATGGGCGTGCAAACACTTTGGTTTATGCCTATAAATCCAATAAGTAAAGTTGAAAGAAAAGGTGTGCTTGGAAGTTATTATGCGGTTGCTGATTACAATACTATAAATCCCGAATTTGGTACAATGGATGATTGGAAAGAATTGGTGAAGAAATGTCATGGCATGGGTTTTAAAGTGATGATTGACTGGGTGCCTAATCATACCGGAGCAGATAATCGTTGGCTTACACAGCATCCCGATTTTTATGTGAAAGACAGCACGGGAAAACCTGTTTCGCAATTTGATTGGACAGATACACGCAAACTCAATTTCAATAATCAAGAGTTGATTGACACAATGATTAACTGTATGAAGTTTTGGGTCAAGGAAAGTGATATAGATGGTTTTCGTTGTGATTATGCTGTTGGACCTTCAAAAGAATTTTGGAAAAAATGCATAAGTGAATTGAAGAAAGAAAAAAATCTTTTCATGCTTGCAGAAGCAGATGAACCGTGGCTGCATGAAGTTGGGTTTGATGCAAGCTATACTTGGAGCGAGTTTAATATAATGAAGCTGATTGCAAAAGGGAACCGTCCTGCAACAAGTTTAGATACTGTGCTTGCAAATGTTGACAGCACTTATCCTAAGAATGCGATTAAATTTTACTTCACGAGCAATCATGATGAGAACAGTTGGAATGGTGCGGACTACTCAACGATGCCGGGAAATTCTCATGCACCGTTTGCTGTGCTAACACAAACAATAGAACGATCTGTACCATTAATATATAGCGGACAAGAAGAACCCTTTCTCGACAGCATCCGGTTTTTTTACAAGGATACCATCACATTTGGTAAATATCTAAGAGCGCCATTTTATAAAACGCTTTTGAGTTTAAGAAAGGAAAATGCAGCGCTTGCAGCAAATGCACGATTCATAAAATTGAAAAGTAATAACGATGATGCCATTTATGCTTATGAAAGAGTGAATGGCAACAACAAGGTTTTGGTGATACTTAATTTAAGCAACAAGCCTCAATCATTTGCTTTTACATCAGCAGATATTGCGGGTAGCCCCACAAATGTTTTTAGCAATAAAAAAGAAGAGTTGAAGAACGATCAGCAATTCAATTTACCGGAATGGGGATACCTTGTTTACAGTTATTAATATACGGCTGTAAAAACTTTCTACATTTGAACGAATTTTTATCAGGAAACGAACAGACACTTTGCCATGATCTCTAAAAAAACAAAATACGCTATAAATGCGCTTGTATATCTCGCTAAACAAAACAAAGGAACAGAGCCAATTCAAATAAGTAAAATAGCAGAGAGCGAAAATATTCCGCGCAAATTTCTCGAAGCAATTTTACTCGACCTGCGTAATGCGGGTATGCTTGCGAGCCGTAAAGGAAAAACAGGCGGTTATTATTTGCATAAATCGCCCGACGAAATAAACATTGCAGATGTAATGCGCTTATTCGATGGCCCTATTGCTTTGCTTCCCTGCGTAACATATATGTATTATGAGCGCTGCGAAGAATGTAAAGATGAAGCAACCTGCGGTATTCGCTCGGTTTTTTCCGATGTACGCAATGAGACAGTCAACATGCTTAAAGGAGCTACTCTTTCTGAAATTATCAGCCGTTCTTCTGCACTGGAAAAACAACGAAAAAGAAAAAAATAAATTTTTTTTGGAATAAATTCCTACAAATTCGATAGGAATTATATATTTGAAAAATAAAACTAAATTCTATGACCTCAAAACTGACACCATTAACCCTTGTCTTTACCCTAATGTTTGCAGGACAAGCTCTTTATGCACAAGATTCCACTAAAAGTCAGCTAACGGATTCTTTGAGTAAAAAAAACATTGCTTCACCGCTCGATACAGTGAAGCCTGCTGCAAAACCGGAAGAGAAAAAAAATTCCTTCAACATTTCGGTTGACATGCGCACACGCACCGAAGTTCGTCATGGCTATCGTGTTCTGCCAACAAAAGACACAGGCGTTGCGGTATTCACCAATCAACGTACACGATTGAACTTCGATTTTAAAACAAAGAATTTTGATTTTTGGGCTTCGTTACAAGACACAAGAGTTTGGGGACAACAAGATCCCCGTGAAGGACAAGGCGTGGTAGTACCTACAGATTCTACTACTTATGGAACTTATCTCTTTGAAATTTATGCAGAGCCTCATTTTAATGACAGGTGGAGTGTAAGAATCGGTCGCCAGCGCATCATTTACGACAACCAAAGATTGTTTGCAGAAAACGATTGGCGTCTTCCTGCAAACTCACACGATGCTGTGAGATTAATTTACAATAACAGGATAAACTTTACTACAGAATTTGTTGGTGCTTACAACCAATACGGAGAAAACAATTTGAATTCAAATTACAAGCCTGTTGGTTTTCAGAACTACAAAACCTTGCTGGTTCATTATCTCAACTGGAAAATAGACAAGAATTTTACACTTACAACGATCAACACCGGTGATGGTTATCAAAGTTCAAAAAACAATGATTACAAAACAACCAACATGCGCTACACAAGCGGTGGTCGTTTAGAATTTGCATCTTACAGGTGGTATCTTACATTCAGTGGTTATTATCAATATGGAAAAGATTCAGCAGGAAAAAAACTCAACGCATTTTATATGCAGCCTGAAATAAAATATTCAGGAATAAAGAATCTTGCTATTCGTCTCGGTATGGAATATTTAAGCGGTCAGGATACAATGAATACAGAAGACAACAACTTTGTTCCATTGTATGGCGTGGCACATCGCTTTATGGGCAATATGGATCTGTTTGCAACTTTTCCGACAGATGTAAACAATGGTGGATTGGTAAATCCTTACTTATTCTTTATGTACACGAGCAAGAATAAAAAAGTAACGCTGCGTATGGAGAACCACTTATTCTATTCTCAATCCAACGCTGCATTCAAGGGCAAAGGTGATTTAAATAAATACTTGGGATTTGAAAACGACTGGCGTATTAATTATAAGCCGATACCAATTATTGATATTGAATCTGGATTTTGCTGGGCGTCCATTACAAAATCAATGGTAGCAGTGAAGAAGAGTGGTGACACCGATGCGTTTCCTTATTTCTTTTATTTAAGCTTACGCTTTACACCAACGATTTTGAAATTTTCTTTCTAATTAAAAATGAACTGAACGAAAAAAATTTTTTTTAATCGTAATTCCTACTACTTTTATAGAACAAAGAGAATATATAGGAAATAAAATAAAAATCTATTGTATGAAAAAAACATTTTTTATAGCATCTGCAGCCCTTCTTGCATTATTATTGAACTTCTCCGGTAAACCGGGAACAAAAACAGTATCCATTTCTTTTTCGGGTGCTTACTCATTGTACCCATTAACTCAATTATGGGCTGCAGAATACAACAAGTTGCATCCCGATGTTCGGTTTGACATACAATCTGGCGGTGCAGGTAAAGGACTTACCGATTGTATTTCCGGTGCAGTAGATGTGGGAATGTTTTCACGTGAACTTTCCCCAGCAGAAAAGGCACAGGTATGGTCGCTCTGGCTTTGTAAAGACGCAATTATACCTACCATTAACGCTAAAAATCCATATATAAATAGTCTTAAAATCAGAGGCCTGAAGAAGGTTGATTTTCAGGGATTATTTATAGATCAAAATCCTTCTACATGGGAAGAATTATTGGGCACCAATAGCAGCACACCCCACAAAATTCATGTTTACACAAGATCTGATGCATCTGGTGCGGCGGGAACTTGGGCTTCATACTTTGGTAAACAACAGGAAAATTTAAAGGGAATTGGTGTAAATGGAGATCCTGGTGTTGCGGATGCGGTAAAGAAAGATATTAACGGTATCGGCTACAACAGTTACCCATTTATATATGATCTTAAAACCGGCAAAAAATTTCCCAATATCGAAGTTGTTCCTATAGATGTAAATGGTAATGGTACAATAGATCCTGAAGAAAATTTTTATGATAATATCAGAATTTTTGAAAAGGCGGTGAACGACGGGAAGTATCCTTCACCTCCTGTTAGAAATTTATATTTTCTTGTAAAGGCCGGGAAAGCGCCGCAAAAAGAAGTTTTGGATTTCTTTCAATGGGTTTTAACTGATGGGCAAAAGTTTTTGGCGCAGGCAGGTTATGTTCCTCTTCCTAAAAGTGATTTGGCAGCTTCATTGAAAAAGCTAAACGCAGCAAGAGCTATAACTGCAAAATGATTATTTAAGACATTCAGTGAAGTGATTGCAATATGAATTGTTTTTTAATTATTCATCAGATGCATGTTGCAATCGCTTCATAAAAGTTACGAAAACAACTAAACCTTTTAACAACAACATCAATTTTTTAGAACATGACTCAACGAAAAATTATTGATTCACTTTCATCAAAATGGATGATTGTGTCTCTAAGCTTCTTTCTGCTTTTGCCTATGGCAATTGCATCGGGGCTAATTATCAAGTCGTCAGGACTTTTAAAAGGCCATTCAATACTCAATTTAATTTTCTCATCGGAATGGTCTCCCATGGACGGGCAATTTGGTTTTTGGCCATTCATATTAAGCTCACTTTGGGTTACAATAACAGCGATTCTTATTTCAATGCCTTTGTGTTTACTTGCTGCTATTTATCTTTCACAGTTTGCTCCAAAATGGGTGCTGAAATTTATGCATCCGGTGATTGATATTTTAGCGGGTATTCCTTCTGTTGTATATGGTGTTTGGGCTGTGTTGGTTATAATACCGCTTGTAAGAGATACCATTGCTCCATTCTTCAATGCCGACTCTGTTGGATATAGCATTTTATCCGGAGCTCTTGTTTTAGCTGTCATGAGCATTCCCTATATTTTGAATCTGTTGCTGGAAGTGTTCAGGCAAATACCTGTTGAACTTGGAGAAGCTTCTTTATCGCTTGGCGCAACCAAATGGGAAACGATTAAAAAGGTGTTTGTTCGCAAAGGAGCCACCGGTATTCTTTCAGCTTTTGGTTTGGGTTTTTCAAAGGCATTAGGTGAAACGCTTGCCGTGATGATGGTGATTGGCAACGTTGCTCAAATACCTCATTCCGTTTTCGATGCCGGTTATCCGTTACCTGCTTTAGTTGCAAACAACTATGGCGAAATGATGTCAATACCAACTTACGATTCAGCTTTAATGTTTGGGTCGTTATTGCTGTTTGTCATCATACTGCTCATCAATATTTTTTTCCGTTACATCATTTATAAATCTGAAGCCTTATGACCTTAAGAAGAAAATGGGAAGAAAAATTCTTTCATGTTTTATCCGGCATAATATCGTTAATAATAATTTTTGTTTTAGTACATCTTATATGGAGTATTATAGATAAAGGTGCATCGTATCTTTCATGGGATATAATTTCTAAACCGCCCAAAGGAACATTCTATTTTGGCGGAGAGGGTGGTGGTTTCTTAAATGCAATTGCCGGCTCATTCTATCTTGCTATCGGTGCAACAGTGCTTTCATTTTTTGTAAGTCTTCCCGTTGCATTATTCCTGAATATTTATCTTATAAAATATCCCCGCCTTTTAATTGGCATTCGCTTTTTCCTTGATGTTTTATGGGGTGTTCCTTCTATCGTTTATGGCGCTTTTGGTTTTTTGATTCTAATGTACTTAGGTTACAGAAACTCGCTTGGTGCAGGCATTGTAACAGTTGCAGCACTTATATCACCGATTATGATTCGTGCAATGGATGAAGTTTTAAAAACAATCCCTATCGGTTTGCAGGAAGCTGCTTATGCAATGGGTTCAACAAAAACTGAAACTGCATATAAGGTGTTTTTCCGTCAGGCATTACCCGGTATTGCAACAGCAATATTATTAGCGTTTGGAAGAGGCATTGGTGATGCTGCTTCCGTATTGTTTACAGCGGGATATACTGATAACGTTCCTTCAAAACTTAGTGATCCTGCCGCTACATTACCACTCACGATATATTATCAATTGCAATCGCCAAGCGAGGATATGCAAAACCTTGCTTATACTGCCGCCATTATACTAACGTTTATCGTTTTATGCACAAGCGTTACAGCAAGATTGTTGTACCGGGGCAAAAAGTAATTATGAAGCTGGAAGTTGTAAGGTGAAAGGCATAAGGTAAAAGGTGTAAGTGCAGAAAGTAAAAGGCAGAAGGTTTTAAACATACAAAACAAAAAAACACAGGTTACAAAACACAGACATAGAACTACATACTAAACTCAAACTAAAAAATTAAATTATGTCAACAGCAATTGCAACAGCGACAAAAGAAACTCAAACAAGCTTACAGGTTGTGCTGGGAGAAGTGCCCGTATTGAGTGTGAAGAACCTGAACGTAAAAAGCAGGAACCAGCACATTCTAAAGAATATCAATTTAAAAGTCCCAAAGAATGCAATTACGGTTTTGCTTGGTCCTTCTGGATGTGGCAAAACAACTTTACTAAAATGCATGAACAGGTTAACAGATTTGTACAGCGAATTAAAAGTGAGTGGCTCAATAGAAATAGATGGTCAGGATATTTTTAATGATAAGCATGATATAACACAGCTTCGCCAAAAGATGGGATTGGTAATGCAAAGACCATTTCCGCTGCCTATGTCAATTTATGGCAACATTGCGTATGGTTTAAAATTAAAAGGCATACACAATAAAAAAATACTGAACGAAAAAGTAGAGAAGCATTTGCGCGAAGTGGCATTGTGGGATGAAGTGAAAGACCGTTTAAAAACTTCTGCACAACGTTTATCAATTGGTCAGCAGCAACGTTTATGTTTGGCAAGGGGCTTGGCTGTTGAGCCCGAAATAATTCTTGCAGATGAACCCACTTCGGCGCTCGATCCCATTTCAAGCCGTGTAATCGAAGAAGAGTTTGCAAGATTGAAAAATAATTATACCATCATTCTTGTTACACATATTTTACGCCAGGCAAAACGTTTGGCAGATCATGTAGTGTTTATGTATTACGGAGAAATTGTGGAGTATGGTACTGCCAAAGAAATTTTTGAAAATCCTAAAACAGAAATTTTAAAAGAATATCTGCGGGTGGGACACTAACAGCGGTTCTATTTTTTTACGTTTGAGTTTTAGTTCTACAAAGCGAGCTGCCTTTCAAGGCGGCTCAATTTATTTATAGCTGCAATATAGAGACTTTTTGAAAGAAGGAATACTTCTCTGTAAATCTGTTAAAATATTACATGGCATAAATCACTACTTTTGCTGCCGTGAAATTATTGGCTAAAATATTTCTCTGCATTTCTGTTGTGCTTCTGTTCACACATCAGTTAATGCCGCATGAACATGATGAACATACTGATATTGCAACGCACTATCCGAAGGAACATCATCATGATGATTTTGCAACTCACTATGTTGAGCATGTTTATTTCAACAACAGTTCTCAATCAGTAATAAAATTATTTGGACAAAATATTGATTATGTAGCACCTTCAGTTTCCGAATCATCTTTTGTTATTGAGTGGATAAATCTCAAGCGCAAGTACGAATGTATTCGACCTCCTTTAATTGACTGTTACTTTCATTTTTCGTTACGAGCTCCTCCCGCCCTTAGTTAAAACATCAATTCCCATGGCTAACGGGCATTGAGACACTATTCTTTTCTCAAAATAAACTCATGTTATTAATCACGGGCAGGCAACAGAGTTGTTTGTTACAATCTGTATATCAACATGCTTAATAAAATCATTGCATTTTCTGTAAAGAACAAACTTATCATTGGAATATTTACGCTGTTTCTTATAGGTTATGGCAGTTACGAGTTTACCAAATTGCCTATTGATGCGGTTCCTGATATTACCGATAACCAGGTGCAAGTAATAACCATAGCACCTGCACTCGGTGCACCTGACGTGGAAAGACTGATAACTTTTCCGATCGAGCAAGTAAATAATAATATTCCGGGGCTTAAACAGATTCGCAGTTTTTCAAGATTTGGTTTATCAGTTGTTACCATCGTGTTTGAAGATAATGTAGATGTCTATTGGGCACGACAACAAGTAACCGAAAGATTGCAACAGATACAAGACCAGATACCTAAAAGTTTTGGAACACCGCAGCTTGCTCCCGTAACAACCGGCTTGGGTGAAATATATCAGTACAGTGTGCGACCGAAAGCAGGATATGAAAATAAATATACCGCAATGGACTTGCGTACGATACAAGATTGGATTGTGAGGAGGCAGTTATTGGGTGTTAAAGGCGTGGCTGATGTTGCAAGCTTTGGTGGTTACTTAAAGCAATATGAGATTGCTGTTGACCCGGCTAAATTGAAAGCAAGCAATATTACTATCAACGATGTTTTCACTGCACTTGAAAGCAATAATCAAAATACCGGAGGAGCATACATTGAGAAAGGTCCCACTCTTTTATTTATCCGCAGTGAAGGTTTAGTGAGTTCTATAGACGATATTCAAAATATTGTCGTAAAAAATCTCTCTAACGGCTCACCCCTATTAATTCGTGATATTGCGGAGGTTCGTTTTGGAAGTGCTACCCGTTATGGCGCCATGACTTATGATGGCAAAGAACAGGTTGCAGGAGCAGTAGTAATGATGCTAAAGGGAGCAAACAGTAATGAGGTAATAAAAAATATAAAAGAGCGCATAGCACAAATTCAAAAAACACTTCCTGAAGGTGTTGTAATTGACCCGTTTCTTGACAGAACGAAAATGGTTAATAATGCTGTAAATACAGTGAAAACAAATTTAATAGAAGGTGCACTGATTGTAGTGTTCGTGCTCGTATTGTTTCTTGGTAATCTTCGTGCAGGTTTATTGGTTGCATCGGTTATTCCGCTTTCAATGCTGTTTGCAGTAATTATGATGAATTTATTTGGTGTAAGCGGCAATCTTATGAGCCTCGGAGCTTTGGATTTCGGATTAATTGTAGATGGCGCAGTAATCATTGTAGAAGCAGTAATGCATCGTCTTACTCACAGCAAGCATTACGGGAATGTCAATAAATTATCTCAACAGAATATGGATGGAGAAGTAAAACAATCGGCAAGCCGCATGATGAATAGCGCTGTGTTTGGCCAGATAATTATTCTCATTGTTTATTTACCCATTTTCACATTACAGGGAATTGAAGGCAAGATGTTTTTGCCGATGGCACAAACGGTAGCTTTTGCTTTGCTTGGCGCATTCATTCTTTCACTTACTTATATTCCAATGATGAGTTCGATAGTGTTGAGTAAAAAAACAAAACACAAAAAAACTTTTTCAGATAAAATGATGGAACGTTTGCAACGTGTTTATCAGCGTTCACTTGAGAAGGCTTTGCGAGTACCAAAAACAATTCTTGCAGGTGTGTTAATCATTTTTGCAGGTTCAATTTTTATACTTCTGCAATTAGGTGGTGAATTTATTCCTTCGCTTGAAGAAGGAGATTTTGCAGTGGAGACACGTGTGTTAACAGGAAGCAATCTCAACACATCAATAGATGCCGTGTCAAAAGCTTCAAAATTATTATTATCAAAATTTCCTGAAGTAGAGGAGGTGGTTGGCAAGACCGGAAGCAGTGAAATACCAACAGACCCGATGCCTATTGATGCAAGCGATATGATGGTGATTTTGAAAGATAAAAGTGAATGGACATCGGCAAAAACATTTCCCGAAATAGAAGAGAAAATGAGTAAGGAGCTTGAAGCAATCCCCGGCGTAACATTCGGATTTCAATATCCTGTTCAAATGCGATTTAATGAGTTAATGACAGGTGCAAGGCAAGATGTTGTGTGCAAAATTTTTGGTGAAGATTTAGATACCCTTGCTTATTATGCAAAACGGCTTGGCAATATAAGTACTACGGTAAAAGGCAGCAGTGGCTTATATGTGGAACAAGTAACGGGCATGCCGCAAATAGTGATTCAATATAACCGTGCAGCCATTGCCCAATATGGATTGAATGTGAGTGATATTAATAAAGTCGTGAACACGGCATTTGCAGGTCAAAGCAGCGGTTTGGTATTTGAAGGTGAAAAACGATTTGATCTTGTTGTCCGTTTAAGCGGTGAACAAAGAAAAAATGTAGCAGATGTTCAAAATCTTTTAATACCAACCTCTCAGGGAACACAAATTCCTTTGTATCAGGTAGCGAATGTTCAGGTACAGGAAGGGCCCAACCAAATTCAACGCGAAGATGCACAACGAAGGATTATCGTTGGGTTTAATGTGCGCGGTCGCGATGTGCAAAGCATGGTAAAAGAATTACAACAAAAAGTGGCACAACAAATCAAATTGCCACCCGGATATTACATTACTTATGGCGGTGCATTTGAAAATCTTGAAGCTGCACAGCAACGTTTAAGTATAGCCGTTCCGGTTGCATTGCTGCTCATTCTTCTGATGCTCTATTTTGCATTCAACTCTGTAAGAGAAGGATTACTTATTTATTCTGCCATTCCACTTTCTGCAATGGGCGGCATATTTGCTTTAGCAATTCGCGGAATGCCTTTCAGCATTTCTGCTGGTGTTGGGTTCATTGCCTTATTTGGTGTCGCAGTTTTAAATGGCATCGTACTTATTTCAGAATTTAACCGTTTAAAAAAAGAAGGTGAGCAGGATATAACAAAAATTGTTATGAGGGGCACTTCAGTTCGTTTAAGACCGGTGTTAATGACTGCATTTGTTGCGTCATTAGGTTTCCTGCCAATGGCGTTAAGTAACGGCGCAGGTGCAGAAGTACAGCGACCTTTGGCTACCGTAGTAATCGGCGGCTTATTGCTTGCAACTTTTCTTACGCTTTTTGTCTTGCCAATCCTTTTCATGCTTTATGAAAAAAAAGTTTTTCTAAAAAAAGCAAAGGTTAATGTGACTGTTGCAGCTATTATCATTTTTACCGGTACATTATTAAGTGTAAATAATGCAAAAGCTCAATCAACTATTTCATTGCAGGCTGCAATAGATACGGCATTGAAAAATAATCTTGGATTGCGCAATGAGAAATTAAATGCCGAATATCTTCGTCAGCTTACCGGCACAGCATGGAATGTACCTCAAACAAATGCATCATTTGAGTATGGACAAATAAATAGTTATTACAACGATAATAGAGTTGTCGTTTCTCAAACCATAAAATTTCCAACGGTTTACTCAAGACAAAAAATTTTATACAGTGAAGAATGGAAATCGGGATTATTGAATATTGCTTCAAAAGAAACAGAATTAAAAAGAAAAGTTACAGATGTATTTTATGAATTAGTTTACCTGCAGCAAAAACAAAAATTACTGCAGCACAGCGATAGTATTTATACTGCGTTTTTAGAAAAAGCCGAGCTGCGTTTTAAAACCGGTGAAAGCAATGTGCTTGAAAAAACTACTGCTGAAACGCAACGTGGACAAGTGAACCAGCAGTTACAACAATTGCTGCAGGATTTTGCTGTTGTTCAGTTGCAATTAAAATTTCTGCTTAATACAACTACAGATTTTATTCCCCAACAAGACAGTTTTAAAATGCAATTAACTGCCTTGCCCGATACTTCAGTTATCAGTCAGCATCCTTATATAAAACAGGTACAGCAACAGCAGGAAGTAAGTGCTGCAAGGATAAAGTTGGAAAAATCTAAACTTCTGCCCGACCTGTTTGCCGCATACAACAATACAACAATGAAAGGCTTCGGTGCAGATGATAAATATTATTCTTATTCGAAACGGTTTCAATCTGCTCAGATAGGAGTGGGCATTCCTCTGTTTTCAGCCGCTCAAAAGAATACAATAAAAGCTATGAATATAAATGTGCAGGTGGCACAAAATAATTATGCCGCGACTTTGCAAAATCTTCAGTCAAAATATCAACAGGCTTTGCTGCAATACAACAAAAATGCAGCAGCAGTAAACTATTATGAAACAGCAGCGCTTAAAAACGCAGATACAATTATTCAAACGGCAAACAGTCAATTCTTAAACGGAGACATCAGTTATCTTGATTGGGTGCTGCTTACCAACCAGGCAATAACTATTCAAAATGAATACATAGAGGCAGTAAAAAATCTTAACAGCGCTATCATCGAAATGAATTTTTATGTCAATCAATAAAACAACAGCAATGAAAATCTTTTTCAGCATACCGGTTCTTTTTATTTTATGCTCATCATGCGCAAGCAAAGCAGACACAAAAACAGAGACAGAAGCAGAAGCCAAACCAAAAGCAAATGAAAACATCGTGCAGTTAACACCGGCACAGATGCAAAACGCAGGAATCAAAACAGGCAAGGCAGAGCAAAGAAATATTTCGTCCACATTAAAAGTAAACGGCTTTATTGATGTGCCTCCTCAAAACTTTGTTTCAATAAGTGTTCCTATGGGTGGATACTTAAAGTCAACAAAATTGTTGGAAGGCATGCACGTAAATAAAGGCGAGGCAATTGCAGTGATAGAAGACCCGCAGTACATTCAGTTGCAGCAGGATTATTTAACAGCAAAAGCAAAACTTGGTTACGCAGAAAGTGAATACAATCGCCAGAAAGTATTGAATCAAAATAAAGCAACCAGTGATAAACTTTTTCAGCAAACAGAAGCAGATTACAACAGTCAAAAAGTTTTATTGAAATCATTGTCGGAGAAGCTACGACTCATCGGCATCAATCCTGAACGCTTAAATGAAGACAACATATCCCGCAGCATTAATGTTTATTCACCCATCAATGGATACATCACAAAGGTCAATGTAAATATTGGCAAGTATGTAAACCCTGCCGATGTGTTGTTTGAGATTGTAAACCCTGCAGACATTCATCTTGCTTTAAACATTTTTGAGAAAGATATCAATAAGCTGCACATTGGTCAGGAGCTTGTTGCTTATACAAACAATGATCCATCAAAAAAATATCCCTGTAAAATAATATTGATTGGCAAAGAGCTTTCACAGGAAAGAAACATCGAAGTGCATTGTCATTTCGAGCAATACGATAACAAATTAATTCCCGGCATGTTCATGAATGCAGAAATTCAAACAGAAAACAACAACGCATGGACTTTGCCATCGGACGCGATTGTGAATTATGAAAACAAGTCTTTCGTTTTTGCTCAACGGAACGATAACAGTTTTGAAATTATGGAAATAAAAACGGGGAATACAGAAAATGGTTATACAGAAATTACTTCGAATGACACATCTATGTTACAAAGCGTATCCTTTGTAACAAACGGGGCATATTCCTTGCTGATGAAGATGAAGAATACAGAAGATGAGGAGTAAGTTTTTATGATACCAACTGTAGTATTTCATGGCATCTTCCCTGCCCGTCCGGTCAGGCGGGGTTGCGTCGCAATCCGTTCATCTGAAGAATATGAATTGAGCATTGATGAATCACGTTGCTCATGCTCAATATAGATAAAAGCGTATAAGAGTGCGACGCAACGGAAGCATTATAGTAGTAATATAGCCGGGCTCATAAAAAGAAGCAGCAGTGTTCTATGCGGGTTATAAAAAAGAAGCGGTACCGGAAATCATTCTATACTATGCAAGGCATAAAATTGTGAGCAGATGAATGAGGTAATAAGGTTGCTTTGTACAGCAATTGCGGGTTACTAAGGTAATAAGGTTTAAAACCACCTGCGGGCAAAGACCTTATTACCTTAGTAAAAATAACACTAAACTGTCCTAACCTTATTACCTTATTTTCCCGAAAAAAATGAACAGTGCCCAATTCCATAAGTTTTAAAATAAATCAACGATGCCCGAACAAACATTTTTCAAAACATTTTTCTCACGTGAATTCATGTGGGAAATTATCCGCATACTTGTTGTCGGCATAGCAAGCCTGTTGTTTTATTTAGAAATTATTCCATTGCAAGTTTTGATTGCCGCAATGGCTTTCGGACTTTATTCACTGGTAAAAACTGCTATCACAGATTTAATCAAAGAAAGAAAAATAGGCACCGAATTGTTTATCACCATTGCGGTTGTTGTTTCTGTTTTTGGCAAAGAATACTTAGCCGGGTCTGTTGTGCTGATGATCATTTTGATTGCAGAATATATTGCAAGCGCAAGCGGTGAAAGAGCAAGAGCATCTATAAAAGAATTGATTGGCTCTGTACCAAAAACAGCGATAGTAAAAAGAAACGGAAAAGAGGAAACGGTTGCAATTGATGATTTAAAAATCGGTGATATCATCCTTGTGAAAGCAGGAGAAAAAATTCCGGTGGACGGGAAAGTGAGAGGCGGCGATGGTTCCGTAAACGAAGCGCCCATTACGGGTGAAAGCGTTCCAAAAGAAAAGTCGCAAGGCAGCGATGTTTTTGCAGGAACAATTGTTGAACTCGGTGCGCTTGATATAGAAATGACAAAAGCGGGGAAGGACACTATTTTTTCACGCATAATTACTTTAGTAGAAGAAGCCGAAAGTGAACAGGCGCCCATTGAAAAGCTTACAGATAAGATTGCAGCATGGCTTATCCCGATTGTGTTTGTTTTTGTTGCTGGCGTTTATTTTTATACACGTGATACAAAACTTATTATTGCACTGCTCATTTTTACTTCTCCTGCCGAACTTGGTTTAGCCACACCACTTGTTACCATTGCAGCAATTGCACGTGCAGCAAGAGAAGGTATTCTCGTAAAAGGCGGTTTGTTTTTAGAAGAACTTGCAAAGATTAAGACCATTGTTTTTGATAAAACAGGAACACTTACTATAGGAACACCTGTTGTGAACAAAGTAGAAGTGATTGATAAAAATTATTCCGAAGAACAGTTAATAGAATTTGCGGCGGCGGCGGACAAACGCTCAAGTCATCCGCTTGCAAAAGCGATTCTCAATTATGCAGAAAAAAATAAAACTGTCATTAAAGAGCCCGAAGATTTTGATGTAGTAAAAGGTCGTGGCGTTCGTGCAAAACTGAATGGTAAAACAATTTCGTTGGGCAACGAAGCATTTATGAAGGAGAGTAATGTGCAGGAAACGACTGCAATGGCTAACTCAACTTCTGATACGGCAGTATATCTCGCAGCCGATAATCAACTCGCCGGAATTTTTTACATCTCCGACGCTATACGCGAAGGAGCAAAAGAAATGATTTCGGAATTAAAACAGAGTGGTGTAAATAAAATTGTGATGCTTACAGGTGATAATTCTGAAACCGCAAAACATGTTGCAGATGAAATCGGAATAACAGATTATAAAGCCAATTTATTACCCGAGGATAAAATAAATGTCATAAAAGAACTTCAGAAAGAGGCAAAGGTTGCAATGGTGGGTGATGGCATAAATGATGCGCCTGCATTGGTTCAGGCAAATATCGGCATTGCGATGGGTGCGGCAGGAACAGCGGCCGCAATGGAAGCAGCAGACATTGTGCTGATGCAGGATAAGCTGGAAAAAATTGCACGAACAAGAGCGATTAGCAAAAAAGCATTTCGCACCATCAAAGAAAATATTATTGTAGGAGTTGGTGTAGTGCATGTAACCGGAATAATTCTTGTGCTTACAAAAATTATCGGACCTATTGAAGCAGCCGCAATTCATTTAGTGCCCGATACATTGGTTTTTATTAATTCGATAAAGTTGTTGAAGGTTAAGATTTGAGTAATGAGCAATAAGCAATAAGCAATAAGCAATTGGCAATAAGTAATGGGGAGTGGGCAATGGGCAATAAGCATGAAACAAATTGGTAAATTGCAAAAAAAAATTATGCTATGCTTACTATTGATGATGATGTGTTGAAACAAGCTGATATTTCTGCTGATGACCTTAGAAAGGAAATTGTGGTTTATCTCTATCAGAAAGGTAGGTTTTCTTTTGGACAGGCAAGAAAATTATCTGGATTAACACACTATGAATTTCAATGTCTGCTTAATGAAAGAGAAGTTCCACTAAATTATAGTGTTCAGGATTTGCATGACGATGTTGCTTTGCTTCGAAAGAAAGGAATGATATGATTGTAGTAAGCGACACTTCTCCAATTAGCAGTCTTTATCTTACAGGAAGACTGCAAATTGCAGTCAAAAAAATATTTTCACTTTACTCTATTCTTTCATTTTAAAAACGAATGCTATGTCAAATACCACACGTCGTAAATTTTTAACTCAAATCGCAGGTGCTTCTGCATTTGGATTGCTATACAATGCATGTGCATCACATAAAAAAGCAATGTCATCGGCTATGCCTAACGCAAACAATGCACTCGCAGGTTTCTTTGAAATCTCGCTGGCTGAATGGAGCTTTCACCGTGCTTTATTTGCAAATAAAATGACCAACCTCGATTTTCCGGTTATTGCAAAACAGCAATATGGAATAAGCACTGTAGAATATGTGAACCAGTTTTTCAAAGACAAAGCAAAAGACACAAACTATCTGAACGAATTATTGAAACGATGCAATGATAATGGAGTGAAGAACCATCTTATCATGATTGATGGTGAAGGTGGTTTAGGCGATCTTGACAATACAAAAAGAATGCAGTCTGTGGAAAATCATTATAAGTGGGTTGATGCAGCAAAACATCTTGGATGTGCTACAATTCGCGTAAACGCATTTGGCGAGGGCAGTGCAGAAGAAGTGCAAAAGGCAGCGATAGATGCACTAAGCAAACTTGGCGAATATGCGGCAAAAGAAAATATCAATGTGATAGTTGAAAATCATGGCAGCTACAGTTCAAATGGTCAATGGCTTGCCACTGTAATGAAAACAGTAAACAAACCGAACGTAGGAATACTGCCCGATTTTGGCAACTTCTGTGTAAAACGTGAAGGCGGACAACCTTGGGGTGGTAAATGCATTGAAGAATACGACAGGTATAAAGGTGTTTCTGAAATGATGCCTTATGCCAAAGGTGCCAGCGCAAAAACCTACGACTTTGACGCAAATGGTAATTGCCTTGAAACTGATTATAACAAAATGCTGAAAATAATCAAAGATTCAGGTTTTCATGGTTATATAGGAATAGAATATGAAGGTGAAAAATTAAGTGAAGAAGAAGGTATTCGCAAAACAAAAGCGTTGCTTGAAAAGGTTGCGGCGAGTTTGGGATAGAAATAATGATTTTACTCGCTTGTCATGCAGGTTCAAGAGGAATGTAAATTTCCCGTTCAATGCTGTTATAAGATTTGGTTAATGGGTTTTGAGAAAGAATTTCGAAGGCATACGATTGTTTCACCCTGTAAGGATTTTCGGGCAACCATAATTCGTATAGCGCATGAAAAGTGTGGATAGTAAGATGGGTATCTCCTTTTATTTTACAGGTTGCATATTTACCGCCTTCTATTACAATTGTGCCTGTTTCTTTTGGAGGTGATTGATGCGATTGTATGGTAATTGCCGACTGGTACAATCCGGCATGCGGGTTTAATATTCCTATAAATTTTGAATCAGAAGTAAGTAAATCGTGGGCTTCGGCAAGTCGGATTATTTTTTTGAAGCCTTCCTGAATTTTCTTTCCGCTTGATAAAAGTGCATTTATGAAAATAACCCTATGGGGCGCAATTTTTTTTACTTCTATCCTCAAATTCTTTTTCCAGTATTGTGCATTATATTCTTTCGCAAAAAAATCCACATCACGTTTTTTATTTAAATTAACCGATTGCCGAAGTATGATATGTTCTTTTGGAGAAAGATTTCTCAATTCATCCGCTGGCATACCAAAATAATTTTTGAATGCTCTCGAAAAAGTTGCAATGGAAGAGAAGCCGCTGTCTAAAGCAATTTCAGTAACTGACTTGTTTTTGTGATTTAGTAAATAATGTGCCGCATTTTCCAATCTTATTCGGATGATTAATTGTTTCGGTGTTTCGCCGGTTATTTGTTTGAAAAGTTTTTGAAAGTGGAAAGGCGAATAATTGGCAATCTTCGCTAATGTCGCCAACGAAAGCTCGTCATTTGGGTTTTCCAGAATGAAGTTTACGACTGCATTTATTCTTTTGCTATACTCTTTAGGAATGCTTTCACTGAACATTGTAGCAAGTTATTTATACTTGTCAAATGATAAAAATATGAGAGGGTTATTTTATGACCCGTCCCGATATTTTCGGGAACCCAGCCATATTGCTACTATTAAACCCGGTTGCGTCGCACTCTTCAGCGTTTTGTTCGCTACTCAGCAATGATCCAAAGTCGTTCACATATTCATCCTTTACGTATTATAAAACACAAAACGCACTTTAATGGTTTAAATGTTGCTGCATTCATTTCGTCATGCAGCGTTTTATTCAGCTTTGTGAATCCAAAGTCTGACCGTTCCGGTCTGACTTTTTGAATAAGTCGTTGTAGCAATGGTCAGACCGGGACGGTCAGACCATTGCAGTTTGGTCGTTTAGTTGGACAAAGGTTTCAAGTTCGACATTGTGCGACAAGACAAAGCTCAACACGAACAGCGTTTATAAATCAAAAGTTCTTAGAAATTCAAAAAACTACAGATTGGAAATGCGTGGTGTTTGCCGCTAACAAAAGTATTTGCGATAGCAGGCCTGGACGGAAGAACAATCTGACAGAAACAGGCGATCCATTAGAAAATGCTGTAGCAGAAAGAATACACAGAACGATAAAAGAAGAGTTTACTACAGACAGAGAAATAAATTTCAGTAGTATTGCCGAGGCAAAAAAAAACATCAAAAAGTTCATTGAGTTTTATAACGAGCAAAGACCTCATCGCAGCATTGAGTGGTTAACACCCAATGAAGCACACAAGCAAACAGGAACATTGAAACGGCTTTGGAAAAGTTAC
>Ga0081539_10000817_pt1 | contig 60335 bp, 51 predicted proteins | sample TabmetS4T2R2_FD_71023 | JGI IMG/M metagenome (GOLD analysis project Ga0081539, IMG submission 71023) | Tabebuia heterophylla rhizosphere microbial communities from the University of Puerto Rico - S4T2R2 | ecosystem: Host-associated > Plants > Roots > Rhizosphere ...
GGCGGGCCCTGGGCGGGTTTGTGGGTCGGGGTGGGTTTGCCCGCCGGCTTGTCCGCCGTCGCGGTGGCCGCGGACGCGGAAGCTTCAGCGGTGGCGGGCGGGGCGGCGGTGACTACGCCGCCGTTTCCTTTGGTAGTCTGGCGATCAGCTTCCACAGTTCTTCCAATCCTTCGCCGTTCTGCGCGGAGACGAGCAGAACGGGAGCTTCAAACGACGATTCGAGTTCACGAGTGTGGCGCACGCGTTCTGCGCGCGTCAGTTTGTCGACCTTGGTTGCCACGATGCCTCGCGCGACCGGCTGCGTCTTGACCCAGTGCCACGCGTCGAGATCCGATTCCAGTCCCGGGTGCCGCGCATCCACGAGCAGCAAGACAGCGATGTCCTTGCGTCCGGCCGGCCTGACAAGGCCCGCCCCACCTCGCAGAGAGCCGCCGCTGTCCTGTGACGCGGACCTTGTCCCAGCCTCCGCTGAAGCTTCGGCGGGCCGCCGTAGCCTTGGCGAAGGCGGCAGGTCCGCGTTCACCGCGCGCGCGAAGTACGCTTCCGTCAGCGCATTGAACTCGCGCGCGGCGGCATCACCACCTCTCGCGTAGCCGTATCCCGGCAGATCCACCAGATAGAACGCCGGAGCCGTTCCTCGCTGCACGCGGTAAAAGTTCGCCAGGCGCGTCTTGCCCGGTGCCGCGCTCGTGCGCGCCACGGGGCGCCGCACCAGCGCATTGATCAGGCTCGACTTGCCTACGTTCGACCGCCCGACGAGGGCGACTTCCATCAAACGATCACGCGGAAAATCACCGGCGCCGGCGGCGCTGGTCACGAACTCAGCGGATATCTGCAATACGGGCGCCTGTCACTGCCACAAACCACCGAGACATGGAGGCACGGAGAAGAATCTGGCTCTTGAAGAAGAAACTCCGTGCCTCCGTGACTCCGTGACTCCGTGGTTCGTGCGGGTGGAAAACCTTCGACTAATGTGGCCGCTGGTCTCCCGCGTCGGCGACCTCGGTGACGACAGGGGGCGGGGCCGCAGCCAGACGCGCCGGCAGCGGTTCGGCCAACGCGATCTTCAGCACCTCGTCCATCGTCGACACCAGATGCAGGTCGAGCGTGTCGAGCACGTTCTTGGGAATATCCGCCAGATCCTTCTCGTTGTCACGCGGCAGGATGATGTTCTTCACGCCGGCGCGATGCGCGGCGAGGACCTTCTCCTTCACGCCGCCGATCGGCAGCACCTTGCCACGAAGCGTGATTTCGCCCGTCATCGCGACGTCGCGGCGCGCCGGAATCTTCGTCAGCGCCGAGGTCAGCGCCGTGGCCATGGTGATCCCGGCTGACGGACCGTCCTTCGGAATCGCACCCTCCGGCACGTGCACGTGGATGTCGATCTTCGAGTGAAAGTCCTCCGGCAGACTCAGCTCAGCCGCGCGTGAGCGGACGTAACTGAGCGCCGCTTGCGCCGATTCCTGCATCACGTCACCGAGCTTGCCGGTGAGCGTCAGCTTGCCCTTGCCAGCCATCAGTGTCGCTTCGCTGACGAGCAGCTCGCCGCCGACCTCGGTCCAGGCGAGACCGGTGGCGATGCCAACTTCGTTCCGCTCTTCGGCCAGCGACGGCCGGAACCGCGGGACACCGAGATACTCGGTGACTTTCTCCGCGGTGATCTCTTCCTTGAACGACTTGCCCTCGACGACGACCTTACGCGCGACCTTGCGGCAGATCGACGAGATCTCGCGTTCGAGATTCCTGACGCCGGCCTCGCGCGTGTAGCGCTGGATGATCGCCTGAATCGCCTCGTCACCGACGACGATGTTGTCGGCCGAGAGGCCGGCGCCCTCGATCGCCTTCGGCGCGAGGAAGCGTTTGGCGATCTCGATCTTTTCGGCCTCGGTGTAGCCGGCCAGCTGCAGCACTTCCATGCGATCGCGCAGCGCCTGCGGGATCGTGTGCAGCACGTTGGCCGTGCAGATGAACATCACGTGTGAGAGGTCGAACTCGACGTCGAGATAGTGGTCCAGAAACGTGCTGTTCTGCTCCGGGTCGAGCACTTCGAGCAGCGCCGCCGACGGGTCGCCGCGGAAGTCCATCGACATCTTGTCGATCTCGTCGAGCAGGAACACCGGGTTCTGCGTGCCGGCCTTCTTCATCATCTGGATGATCTGGCCGGGGAATGCGCCGATGTAGGTGCGGCGGTGTCCTCGGATCTCCGCTTCGTCGCGCACGCCCCCAAGCGAGAGGCGCACGAACTTGCGGTTCATCGCGCGGGCGATCGACTTGGCGAGCGACGTCTTGCCGACGCCGGGAGGGCCGGAGAAAGTCAGGATCGTCGCCTTCGGCTTCTTGACCAGTGAGCGGACGGCGAGGAACTCGAGGATGCGGTCCTTGATCTTCTCGAGGCCGTAATGGTCTTCGTGCAGGACCGCTTCCGCGTGCTTGAGATCGCGGTTCTCGCGCGTCTTCTTGTACCAGGGCACGGCGATCAGCCAATCGAGATAGTTGCGCGAGACGGTGGCTTCCGCCGACATCGGCGGCATCGCCTCGAGACGCTTCAGCTCCTGGACAGCCTTCTCCTCGACTTCCTTGGGCATCCGCGCCTGCTTGATCTTCTTCTGCAGTTCCTCTATCTCGTTGCCCTTCTCGTCCTTGCGACCCAGCTCCTTCTGAATCGCCTTCATCTTCTCGTTGAGGTAGTACTCCTTCTGCGCCTTCTCCATCTGCTTCTTGACGCGAGACTGGATGCGGCGATCGACCTGGAGCTTGTCCACCTCGATCTCGAGGATGCCGGCGATGCGGTTCAGGCGCTCGAGCGGCGAGATGATCTCGAGCAGGTTCTGCTTCTCGTCCACGCCGACGAGCAGGTGCGCGGCAATCGTGTCGGCCAGCTTGCCCGGGTCGTCCACGCGCACGGCAGCAATCATCGCGTCGTACTGCAGGTTGTTCGATAGCTTCACATATTGCTCGAACAACGACACGACACGACCCATGGTCGCCTCGAGGTCGCCGCTCTGTTCCTTCTGTTTCGGCAGCACCTTCACGACGACACGGTAGAACCCTTTGTCTTCCTTCCACTCGACGGCCCGCGCGCGATCGACCCCTTCGACCAGAACCTTGATGTTCCCATCCGGCAGCTTGAGGCTCTGCACGACGTTGGCCACGCACCCCATCGTGTAGATGTCTTCCGGCCGCGGGTCGTCGATCGAGGCGTCGTGCTGCGCCGCGAGGAAGATGCGCTTGTCCTTCAACAGCGCGTGTTCGAGGGCGCGCGTGGAGGACGGCCGTCCGATGACGAACGGCATCATCATGTGGGGGAAAACGACGACGTCCCGCAGCGGGACTATGGGAAGAGTCTCGTAAACTTCCATTCAGTTCCTTGAGCCGGGCAGGGTAGGGCGGGTCCTGTTCTTCGGGCCCGCCGGGTCTAAAAGGCAAGACCCGGCGCTACGCTGCAGGCTAACCGGCCTTCTCTATCAGAGTAATCGATTTGTCCTTGGCTTCGACGATTTCGCGGGTGACAACCACCTCGCGCAGCTTCTTCTGGCCAGGCACCGAGTACATGAGGTCGAGCATCAGGTCTTCGATGATCATGCGCAGACCGCGCGCGCCGATCTTGCGGGTGAGCGCAGACTCGGCAATCGCCTCGAGCGCATCATCGGTGAAGCGCAGCTTCACGTTCTCGTACTCGAACAGTTTCTGGTACTGACGCGTGATGGCGTTGCGCGGTTGCGTCAGGATCTGGATGAGTGCCGGCTTGTCGAGCTCGTGCAGCGTCCCGACCACCGGCAGGCGACCGACGAACTCGGGAATCAGACCGTACTTGATGAGATCTTCCGGTTCGACCGCCTCGAGCGTGGCGCCGATTTCCCGCTTCTGAACCGACTTGACGTCGGCCTTGAAGCCGAGCGTTTTCTTGCCCACGCGCCGTTCGATGACCTTGTCGAGGCCGACGAATGCGCCGCCGCAGATGAAGAGAATGTTGGTGGTGTCGATCTGGAAGAACTCCTGATGCGGGTGCTTCCGGCCCCCCTGCGGCGGGACGTTGGCCACCGTGCCTTCCAGAATCTTGAGCAGCGCCTGTTGTACGCCCTCGCCGGAGACGTCGCGGGTGATCGACGGGTTCTCGTCCTTGCGGCAGATCTTGTCAACCTCGTCGATGTAGATGATGCCCTGCTGGCACTTTTCGATGTCGCCACCGGCCGCCTGCAGCAGCTTGAGGATGATGTTCTCGACGTCCTCGCCAACGTAACCCGCCTCGGTGAGCGTGGTCGCGTCGACGATGGTGAAGGGGACGGAAAGGAGCTTGGCGAGCGTCTGCGCGAGGAGCGTTTTGCCGGTACCGGTCGGGCCGATCAGCAGGATGTTCGACTTGGTGAGCTCGACGTCGTTGCGGCTGCGCGGCTGCTTCTGGATCTCGATCCGCTTGTAGTGGTTGTAGACGGCAACGGCGAGCTTCTTCTTCGTCCGTTCCTGACCGATGACGTACTCGTCGAGGAACTTCTTGATTTCGGGCGGCGAGGGGAGCGAGGAACGCACACCGCGGTTCTCGAAGCGGTTGTCGTCCGCGATGATGTCATTGCAGACCTCGACGCATTCGTCGCAGATGAAGACCGTCGGCCCGGCAATCAGCTTGCGGACGTCGTTCTGGTCCTTGTTGCAGAACGAGCAGCGGAGAATCTCGGACTCGCCGTTCTTCTTCACCATGATGTGGGGTTTTCCCCGATGTTACACCCGTTTGCGGATGACGTCATCGATAATCCCGTATTCCTTGCCCTGATCGCCCGACATGATGTAGTCGCGTTCGGTGTCTTCCTGGATGCGCTTCACCGGCTGGCCGGTGTGGTGCGCCAGGATTTCATTCATCCGCTCCCGCATACGCAGAATTTCGCGCGCGTGGATGTCGATGTCGGTCGCCTGACCGCCCAGTCCCTGCATCAGCGGCTGGTGAATCAGGATGCGCGAGTTCGGCAGCGAGAAGCGTTTGCCCTTGGCGCCGGCCGCGAGCAGGACGGCCGCCATCGAGGCCGCCTGGCCGATGCAGATCGTCTGCACGTCGGGTTTGATGAACTGCATCGTGTCGTAGATCGCCAGGCCCGCGGTAATCGACCCGCCCGGACTGTTGATATACAGCATGATGTCCTTGTCCGGATCCTCGGCCTCCAGAAACAGCATCTGGGCGATGACGAGGTTGGCGATCGTGTCGTCGATCGGCGTGCCGATGAAGATGATGCTGTCCTTCAGCAGCCGGGAAAAGATGTCGTAGGCGCGTTCGCCGCGGTTGGTCTGTTCGACCACCATCGGCACAAGCTGCGAGTAGCTCATTCGTGATTAGCGATAGTGATTCGTGATTTTGATTTTGATGTGTGGTCGTGGTGCGAGAATCACGAATCACAAATCACGAATCGCCAATGTTTGAGGTGGGTGGCTCGGTTGTGATCGTAGCACGCGATAACGCCAAGTCAACCGCCTTCTCCCGCCGCAATCCCGCCGCCAGACGGCCGATTCCGCCTTCCTTTTCGAGCTGTGCCCGCAGGGCGGCAGGCGTACGCCCCGCGCGCAGCGCAAACTGCTCGATCTCCTTATCGACATCTTCCGGGCTGACCGTGAGGTTTTCCCGCCGCGCCACTTCGTCGAGCACCAGGGCGCTGGCCACCGCTGCACGCGCCGGCTCCCGTTGAGCTTCACGGAATTGCGCCCAGTCGATGCCCGCCTGGCGCGGATCGACGTTCTGCTGAATCAGCTGGCGCGCGAACTCCTCCAGCCGCCGATCGATTTCACGCTCGACCAGCGACGGCGGCAGATCGAAGGAGACGCGCCGCGACAACTGCTTCAATAGCTCCGTACGCGTCTGCCGTGTGGCCGCTTCCTCGGCTTCGGCCTGCAAGTCGGCGCGGATCCGATCCTCGAGGGCGGCCAGCGACTCGAACTCGCCCAGGTCCTTCGCGAATTCATCGTCGACTTCCGGCAGCACCTTGTGCCGGATCTCCTTGATCTTCACCGCGTAGCTGACATCCGTGTTCGCCATCTCGGCAACGGGATAGCTTTCGGGGAAGTGGATGACGAACGACTTCTCTTCTCCACGCTGCAGGCCAATGAGGTTCGCATCGAAGTCCGGCGGATTTGCCGGCGCGCCGAGTTCGACACTGACGTCCTCGTGACGGTCGGTCTTGCCATCAGGATCGGTGCGCTCGATGTCGAGAACCACCGTGTCACCGTCGGCGACCGGACGATCTTCGACGGGCTCGAACTTCGCCGCACGCTCACGCAGCCGCTGCAACGTGCGATCGATCGCGTCCTCGGTGATCGTGACGGGCGTCCGGCGCAGTGAAATCGTCGACAGATCGCCAGGGTCGAATGCCGGTACCGTCTCGATCGCCGCGGTGAACTTCAGCGGCTGCCCTTCCTTGAGATCGACGTCACGGATGTTGGGCGTGTCGATCGGCTCGATCCCTCGCTCCTGCAGCGCATCGTCGACGGCGCGCGGAATCAGATCGTGCATCACGTCGTGAAGGATCTGGTCCTTGAATCGCTGCTTGACGATGGTGGCCGGCGCCTTCCCCGGACGGAAGCCGGGAATACGGGCCTGCTTGCCGTATCCCTTGGCGACGCGATTGATCTCCGCGTCGACCACGTCGCTCGGGATCTCGATCGTGATGGTTTTCTGCGTTTCGCTGACGTCGGTGAATTCGGTTTTCATCGGGGACGCGAACGTGGAACTCGGAACCGGAACTCTCGAACCGCGAACCGAGAACACCTGGAACTTGGAACTGGGAACCGGGAACCGGGAACTACTGATCTGTTCCAGGTTCCAATTCCGAGTTCCGTAATGCGAAAGGAGGGACTCGAACCCCCATACCCTTTCGGGTACCAGATCCTAAGTCTGGCGCGTCTGCCAATTCCGCCACTTTCGCGTGCTGCTCAGGGTAGCATTCTCAACAGGCAACTCCCAATAGCCGGGGAGCAAGCGTATGCGGTCAACGCCGCGTCTGATCCTTCTGTACATCATCATTGTTCTGGTAGTGCTCGCCTTACCGATCTGGCTGGAGTCTGGGCCAGTCGTTCACTGATGGGGCGTAACCGCGCCAACTGAGCCCACACCGACCGACGTGAAAGCGCACTCGGCGAGTCGGAACGGCTCCATTGACTCATCCTGCGTTCCGCCCTGTCTTTGGTGCCCGGTCGGAAGCCACGTCCTCAAGCGGGGCAATCTGACGTCCCGCCTTTTGCAACGCGGCGCGCAGCACGAACTCGATTTGTGCGTTGAGGCTGCGCAGATCGTCGTTCGCCCAACGCTGCATCGCGTCGAGGACGCCGGGATCGATTCGCAGCAGAAAGGACTTGCGATCCGCCACGTCCGCCTATTGGTAAATCGTTCCCGCGTTGACGACCGGCTGCGCCGCTTTCTCGCCGCACAGCACGACGAGTAGATTGCTGACCATCGCCGCCTTGCGTTCCTCGTCCAGTCGAACGATCTCCTTGTGCGACAGCAGCTGCAGCGCCATTTCCACCATGCCGACGGCGCCCTCGACGATACGCGAGCGAGCGGCGATGATGGCGCCCGCCTGTTGACGCTGCAGCATCGCGGCCGCGATCTCCGGTGCGTACGCGAGATGGCTGATGCGTGCTTCGATGACTTCGACGCCCGCCTTCAGCAGTCGCTGCTGCACTTCACTCTTGAGATGATCGGCGACCGCGTTGGTGGTGCCGCGCAACGATGCGACCCCTTCTTCGTGCGTATCGTACGGATAGCTGGTCGCCGCGTTGCGCAGCGCCGCCTCGCTCTGCACGCGGACGTAGTTCACGTAATCATCGACCTCGAAGGTCGCTTCGGCGGTTTCGACGACGCGCCAGACGACGACGGCCGCGATCTCGATCGGATTGCCGTCGTGGTCGTTCACCTTCAGGTGCGAGCTCTCGAAGTTACGCACGCGCAGCGACAGCTTCCTCCGCGTGTAGAACGGGTTCGCCCATCGCAGCCCGGGAACCTTCGCCGTGCCGGCATAGTTGCCGAACAGCTGCAGCACCATCGCTTCATTGGGCGCGACCATGAAGAAGCCACGGAGGATCGACGCCGCGACCGGGAGCAGCAGAATGATGGGGAGTGGCGCTTCGCGCGCCCGAATGTCGCGGATGCCGGCGACGACCATGGCAGCGACGAACACGATGAGCAGCACCAGTATGGGGAGCCCGGGGATCCCGTGACGCAGTCGTTCGCGAATCATCTTTGTCGCCTCCGTGATGTCGAAGTGATATCACTTTGAAATCAGAGACGTCAATACAGCCGAGCGTGTTCCGCGCCTACGGGTTTCTCGATACGGAGACCTGCCAACTGGTCCGCCGAGCCATGGATGCGGGCGAAGTCGAGCCGGCCGAGGTCTTGCGGGAAGGGGCTGCCGAGGAGCCCGACGTGCGCAATGCGGCCAGCATCGAGGTGGAGGAGTCTGTTCTCGCGCTCGTCGAGGTGGCGCTCGAACGGTCGCGGGAAGCGCTGTCTGCGTTCTTCGGCGTCGAACTCGAGTCGAGAGAGGGTCCTGGATTTCTCTGTTATTCGGAAGGCGGCTTCTACAAACCGCATCGCGACCGTGCACATACGGATGCCTGGCCGGATGCGGCCCGCCGGCTCCTCACGGTCGTCCTCTTCCTCAACGACAACTTTGCCGGCGGCGAGCTGCAGCTGTTGCCGGAGGACGTCGATCCGATTCTCATACGACCACGCGCGGGGATGCTTGTCGCATTCGACGCGGCGACACTGCACGAGGTGACGCCGGTCATCGCAGGCTGCAGGTATTCGGTGGTGGACTGGTGGCTGTAGAAAATCCCAAATCGCAATGACCAAATCCGAAAATTAGCCCTTGGGGCTTGGGATTTGGGATTTGGGATTTGGGATTTGGGGATCTATCGGGAGATCCCGCGCCAGTCGATCACGGCCGAAACGATTGGCTCCCTGTGTGCCTCGACGGGGAGGAGAAGCAACAGACGATTCGATCGATGGGCGACGTCGAAATCGCGCAGGCCCGGCGCGGATATCACCGGCACGGCGGTCGCAAATGGCGCCTCGTCAGAGTCCTGCATGTCGGCACGCATGATCTGATCGTCGCGCACGAAGTAGAGCGCGTCGCCATCACGGCTCCAGCGCGGCCGCGTGCCGCCGTCGAACGACACACGCACGCGATTGCCCTCGGGGTACGGTTGCGCATAGATATCCGGCCGTCCCGATTCGTCGGAGACATACGCCACCCACCCGCCATCGGGTGACCAGCGACCATCCGATTCGTTGAAGCCGGTCGTCGCAATGCCCGTGACCTCGCGCTCTCGTGGATCGAACTGCCACAGATCACTGCCGCCTGCCTTCATTGGTGCGGCAAACAGCAGTAGCGATTCGCGCCAGTCCGACGGCGTCTCATCGAGCTCCGACTTGAGCACCGCTTCGTCGTTCGCATCACGCTGATGCACGCGTCGCGCGTAGAGGTTCGGCACCCCGTCCTGCATCGAGCGAAACGCCACACGCGATCCGTCCGGTGACCACACGGGGTCGCTATCAGCTGCCAGCGCCGTCGTCAGCAGCTCCCGCGGACCCGGACGCGCCAACGGCAGGATCATGATGTCCACCGTCCGTAACAGCGGATCGACGAACGTGACCGCTGCGTCTCGGTCGGTAGGCGACAGGCGGACCTGCCAGTAGTTGCCGGGATCACCCACGGCATCGAGGCGGCGATCGCCTGCGGTCCATACCAGTTGACGCGCGCGCGCCGCCGGAGCCGCGCTGACGAGCACGCGTGGCGACGCCGCGAAAAATCCTCGCCCGTGGGCGGTACCTACCTCCGCGGCAAGAACCGTGTTCCGGCCGGTCACCGTCTGCATCTTCGGATCGAAGCGCAACGCCAGCAGGGCACCATCGCGAACGTACAGCAGTCGATCGTCAATCAGCTGTCCATTCGCGGTCGTTTCGGTGAGGTCGCGATCGATCGCTCCGGAATGAAAACGGAGCACACGACGACCATCGAGGCGCTCAGCGACATACACGAAATCGTCGCCCGAGCCGGTGGCGATCGGAAACGCGTGAGCGCGATCGCCCTCATGCAGCGTGGTCTCGTCTGTCATCGATCCGGTGCGCAACCGGCGAATCGGCCCACTCGCGACCCCGATGAGCAGCGAGCCATCGCGCAGCCAGGTCGCGCCGGTGCCGTCGGTCGTTTCGGCAAGGTCGCGGACTTCTCCCGTGTTCAGTGACACCTGCTTCAGGCGGTTCGAGGTGAAGAAGGAGATGACCTGGCCGGTCTGCTTCCACGCGGGCAGGCGAGCGCCTTCCGTTCGAGGTATCGCCTCGGCCTGCGCCGATTCGAGCGCGCGTTTCCACAGACGCACGCTGCCCCCGCTGGTGGCGACAAAGACGATTTGTTTCTCGTCAGGGGAGATCGCTGCGTCGAGCGTTTCGTCACCGCTGCCGAGTTCAGCGCCGAGTGGCGGCGCAAATGAAAACCGCACGGGCGGTGGTGGGGACGGAGGCTGCTCGCGCCAGTGCCGCACGACGACCACGCCCAGCGTCGCGACGATGAGGGCCACGGCCGCGACGCTGACGACACAGTTGCGACTCAGACCGGCCATCGGACTTGAAGAAGATACAGGGGCACTTGGCTGCTTTGTATATGATTCGTGTTTCGCATGCATCCGGAGCTTCAGGAGTCCATTGACCTGCATCGTGCCATCGTGGCCGAAGCCGGGAACGCCCTCGTCGGCTACGACACGGAAAAAGCGCTCGCCAACGTGGTCCTCCTCTCGGAGATCCCGACGACCTACGACAAGGACCAGAAACGCCAGGTCAATGCCGGCAACCTGCTGCTGCGCGGAGTCCCCGGCGTCGGCAAGACGTTTTTCGGCGTCATCCTGGCGGCGATCAGCAACGCCAAGTTCGCGCGCCTGCAGGGACGCGCCGACCTGCAGCCGACCGAGATCGTAGGCTTTCAGATGATCAACCCGGCGACCGGCGAGCTGATGACCGAGTTCGGCCCGCTGGCGTCGGCGGAGATCATCCTGCTCGACGAAATCAATCGCATTCCGCTGAAGTCGCAGAGCGCGTTCCTCGAGGGGTTGCAGGATCGCACGGTGACGGTGGGCAAGACGACGTATGACCTGGCGCCATTCAGCTTCGCCATCGCGACGATGAACCCGGTGGAGCTCGGGCAGGGCACGTTCCCGTTGTCGGAGGCGGCCACGGATCGATTCGCCATCCTCGTCAACATCGCGTACTTGCCGCCCGAGGAGGAAGAGAAACTGGTCAGCTTCGACTTCAAGCGCGTGAAGCTCAAACCGCTGGTCCCCAAGGAGCGGATCATCGAGCTCCGCAGCGTCATCACCCGCGAGGTGTTCCTCCACGAGGCGCTGGCCAAGTACATCCGGCGGCTGGTTGGCGCCACCAGACCCTACAATCCGGAAGCTGACTGGAATTACCGCTCGCCCTCGGAGCTGGTCGAGATGTGCGTCGATCTTGGCGCCTCGCCGCGTGCGACGATCTGTTGGGGGCGCCTGGTCAAGGTCTGGGCGCTGCTGCTGGACGATCGCGCCGAGGTATATCCGGAGGACGTCCAGGCGCTGGCGCGCTACGTGCTCGGCCATCGCGTGTGGCTGGGGCCACATGCGGCGAGTCATGGCGTGACGGTGGAGAAGGTGATCGACGACATCGTCGACCGCGTACCCGTTCCATGAAAGAAGTCGCAACTGCGGACACGCTCGTCAATCTGCGCGAGATCGCCGAGATCGAGCTCTTCATCCTGCGGCGGATGAAAGAACTGACCGTCGGCGACCACGCCAGCGTCTATAAGGGATCCGGGTTCAACTTCGAGGGACTGCGCGACTGGCAGCCGGGCGATCGTTTGTCGTCAGTGGACTGGGCGCAATCATCGCTGACCAACTTCTCGCCGATGATCACGCGCGAATTCGACCAGGACAGCAATGCGACGGTGATGGCCGTCGCCGACGCGTCGATGTCCACGCGTTGCGGAATCGGCGGGGTGCCGATCGCCGCGGCGATCGCGCGGTCGGTCGCGGCGGTCGGTTTGTCGGCGGTGTTCTTCCAGGACATGTTCGGCCTGGTCACCTTCGACGACCGGTTCCGCCAGATCGCGGCGGCGCGGCCGCGAATCGGTCGCTCGCACGTGATTTACTGTGTCGATCTCTATCAGCGCGAGCAGACAGACGAGGTGACGCCGAACCGCGAGATTACGGAGACCATTGCCAGCCATCTGCGCAAGACCTCGCTCGTGCCGGTGATTTCGGATTTTCTGTTCACCGACGCACCACGCGTGATCAAGGAGCTGGCACGACTCAACGCGGTACACGATGTGTTTCTCGTCATCGCCGATGCCCGCTTTGCGTACGCGCTGCCGCGCGTGTCGGCGGGCTGGGTCGAGGCGATGGATGTGGAGACCGGTCGCACGCGCGTGTTCTCGCGGCGCGAGTTGAAACGTCTGTCCGATCGCGTCGACACCTGGCAACAGGACGTTATGCGCCTCGCCCGCGACGCCGACCTCGACATCGTTCGCGTCGGACTCGATCGGTGGGAGATGGAAAGCGTGCTGGCGAAATTCGCGGCAGAGAGGCGGCTGCGGAAAATGTAGGGTGCGCCTGTCACCCTTCACGAACCACGGAGGCTCGGAGGCACGGCGTTTTTTAACTTTGATCACTTTGATCACCTGAAATCGTGGCGGCAATCGTGAATCGGTATCGGGATCTCAAAATGAAGAAGACGAAAAGGGTCTCCGTGTCTCCGTGCCTCCGTGGTTTGTGGGCGGTGTCCATCGCCGCGATGTTGTGGTGTGGCCTGGCGCCCCGAGTGGACGCTCAGACCAACGGTATCGAGACGGACCCGATCCGCTGCTGGTGGAAGACCGATCGCGGAGCGATTCGGATCGGAGAGCGGTTCACGATCGCGTTGACGTGCGGCGTCATCGACACGCCCGAAGTGAAGGTGGCGCCGACGATGACGCAGCTCGATCCAGGAGCGTTGCAGGTGCCGCCGTTCGAGGTCGTCGGTGGCAAACGCGGTCCCGATCTCGTGAATGGCGCGCGCCGCTATTTTCAATACGAGTATTCGGTCCGCCTCATCGGGGAAGGGTTCTTCGGCCAGGACGTGAACGTCCCGCCGCTGATGGTCACCTACAACATTCAATCGACGGTGGGGCAGGGCAGTCAGGGGCGCGACCAGACCTACGTCTTGCCCGCCATGCCGATGCGGATCGTGTCGCTCGTGCCACGCGAGGCGAACGACATTCGAGACGGGTCGCCTGAAACATTCTCCGCGATCGACGCGCGACGGTTCCGCGCCACGAGCGCCTTCACGGCAGCCGCGGTGGTGTTTGCATTCGCAGGTGTGCTGGTGATCGTGGCGGGCGTCCGTGTCTTTGGACGCGTCCGCCAGCGGGAACCGCGAGCCACGACGCTGGCGCCTTCGGCGTTGCTTGCCGGCGCGACGCGTGCGCTACGTCAGGTGAAGGCGCAGGTGGTGCGCGAGGGCTGGACAACTCCGCTCGCCCGCCGAGCGTCGGCGGCGCTCCGGATCGCTGCCGCGCTGGCGCTCGATCGTCGCGTCGCGCAGGAACTCGCCAACGGCGCCCCATCCGAGCGCGACGGACAGATTGCAATGTCCTCAGGACTGATTCGGCGACGCCGGCTGCTGGTGTCCGCCTCGACGACGCCGTCGTTTATCGGCAGGCAGCTGGGGAACGGGCACCGCGGCGCTGCCGACCGCCAGATGCTCGAGCGACTGCAGGTGTCGCTGGACACGTTCACGACCGTCGCCTACGGACGCAATGGTGAGCTCGAACGGACTACACTGGATGCCGCGCTCGACGCCGGCACCGCGGCCGTGCGACGACTGCGTATTCGCAGGATCCTGCCGCGGACGGGATGGCGGAAGGAGCAATGGGCGAGCTCGTAATCACCGTTCGCGAGACGCTCGACGAGTGGCTGCGGGTCCGCTGGACCGACCTGCAGTTTGCCGAGACGCGAACCGCACTGCTGCTGTTTTCGGTGCTGCTCGCCGGTGCGGCGATCGCCCTCGTCGTGCGCAGCGCCCGTGCGCGTCGTGCCGGTCGCACTCACGTCGCGCTGCCGGCGCTGGTGCCGTCGTTGCGGCGATCGTCGTGGTCGGCCGTGCGGCATGTGCCGCTGCTGCTCTTTTTGACCGGCCTCCCATTCTTTGCCATTGCGCTTGCCGATCCGCACACCGGCTTCTCGCAGGAGGAGGTCTCGTATCCAGGGCGGCGGATTGCGTTGCTCGTCGACGCGTCGACGAGCATGATCATGGAGTTCCAGTCGCAGCGCCTGAACAAGCAGGGCGCCTCGACGTTCTTCACCGCGGTCGCCGCCGCCGAGCAGTTCATGCGCCGGCGCATGAACGGTCCGTATCACGATCTGATCTCCCTCATTCAATTCGGCAACCAGGCGTACGTCGTCACCCCGTTCACCACCGACTACGAGAACGTGCTGCTGAGCGTGCGTTTGATCAGCGACCCGAAGGAATGGGGGCGGTTCTCGGACTGGGGGACGACGATCGTCGAAGGGATCGATCAGGGGGTGAACCTGTTCAAGGCGTTCGACTTCGCCAACGCATCCGGGAACCTGATGATCGTGTTCACCGACGGTCGCGACTCCGAGCTCAATCGTCAAGGACGGCCGCTCGAGGAGTTGATCGCGCAGACGCGCCGCTATCGCATTCCGGTCTACATGATTCGGACCGCCTATCGCATGCCGTTCGGCCGCGTGCAGCAGGACACGATCTGGAAGCCGGTCGTCGAACGGACCGGTGGGCGCTTCTATGCCGCCCCCGACGAGCAATCAATCGTTGACGCGATTCGCGAGATCGATCGCCTGTCGCCGGGACGCATCGACGTGCGCCAATACAGCGTGCAGCGTCCGCGCTATGGCGGGTTCGTGTTGATGGCCGTCGCCCTGTGGCTGCTGGCGGCCGTGCTGAAGCTGGGATTCAAGACGTTTTCGACGTTTCCATAGCGAGTTGCCGTTTGAAACCACGAAGGCCTTGCGGCACAACACGAAGCACACGAAGGGAATTTCTTGGCGATCTTCGTGTGCGTCGCGACGCGACCTTCGTGGTGAACCGTTGGAGCGATTTATGAAAGCCATTGCCGGATTGCTGATCACCGCCCTCGCGCTCGCTGCCGCCGGGGGCGTCCTCGTCGGCGTTGCCCGCTACCAACGCGCCATGGCCGACGCGCAGGAGTACGCGTCGACCGAACGGTACGACCAAGCGCGGACGCGCCTCGACGAGGCGCAGCAGTACGTCGATTACAGCCGCTGGGTACCGCGTGTCGGCGCCGCGGCGCAAAACGACGTGCAAACGCGACGGGCAGCGCTCGATTACTGGCAGCGGAATTACGAAGCGGTGCTGCCGCGTGACACCGATCCAGTTGCTGCCGTCGATGCCGCCAATCTGGAACTGCAGGCGATGGTCGCCGATGCTGCGTATCGCGCCGGTCAAGCCACGGCCACCGATCGTCAGTCCACGCTGCAGGCGTATGACGAGGCGATCGGTGCGTTCCAGGCGGTGCTGAAAAACGACACGTGGAGCGAGGACGCGGCGTTCAACTACGAATTCCTCGTTCGCGCGCGCGACGAGTTCGCGCGCGGACGCCGCAAGGCGGCGGCTCGCGCCGAGGGTGAAGGGCAGCAGCTTGGACAACCCGGTTCGCCCGCCAAGAGCGGCGACTCGCGCAAGTTCGAGATCTACGTGCCGCTGAACGGCAGCGAACGGACCAAAGCGGGCGAGGCGGGCAAGGGGACTGGCAACGCCCGAAAGGGGTGAACTCGCACGCTTTGATGGCGCGCTGCGTGCTCCACCTGCCACGAACCACGGAGGCACGGAGACACGGAGGTCTGTCGGATCAAAAGCTCCGTGCCTCCGTTGCTCCGTGGTTTGTGAGGGTGGTCATCGATCCTGCTTGTCACTGTGTTGGGAGGTGATCGGGATTCATGATCTCGCGGGTCGATTTCTCGTCGCTCAGTTTCGGGACGCCGCTGTACCTGTGGCTGCTGGTGCTTCCGGGCGTGCTGCTCGTGGTGTGGGCCTGGCGTGTGTCGCGGCGGCGCGCCGACGCGAGGCGGCTTGCCCGCTCGCGCGTGATGCCCGTCCGCGAGCGCTACGCGGTGGCGGGCGATCTTGGCTTCTGGCTGTGCGCCATCCTCGCCATGGCGCTCTGCATCGTGGCGCTGGCAGCTCCGCGCGCCCGGGTATCGGCGTTCAGGCGCGCCAGCGCGGATCTCGTCATCCTGCAGGACGGCTCCGCATCGATGTACGCGCGCGACGTGGCACCGGACAGATGGCGGCGGTCGATTCGCTTCCTGCGCGCGTTTGCCGAGTCTCTGAGCTGGCGCGGCGACCGGGTGGCGCTGGCGCTGTTCGCACACATCGCATCGCCGCAGGTGCGGCTCACCAAAGATCCGAACGCGCTGTTCTTCTTCCTCGATCACCTGCGCGATCGCTCCCCATTTCGCCTCGAAGATCTCCCCACCTGGGACACCAACATCGAGGAAGGCCTTCGCTGGGGGCTGCGGCTGGTCGAGGCCGACGAGCAGCTGTTCGGCAAGAGCGGCAACCCGAAAGCCTTTGTCGTGATCACCGACGGGCAGGCGTGGAGCGGAACGGTGGCCAACGCGCTGCAGCAGGCACGCGATCGTCATATTCCGGTCTACGTCGTCGGTGTCGGCACCACGGCCGGCGGGATCATTCCCGCGCCCACCGGGCCGCAGGAGACGCAGGTCGGCGCGATTCGATCGGTGCTCGATCGCCCCTCGCTCGTGCAGATCGCCGTGACGGGCGGCGGCGAGTACTTCGAGATCGGGCACGAGCCGGATCGCGAGCTTGCCTTTCGCATCATCGATCGCGTCCGCCGCGCTGCCACGCGGACGCAACAGGTTGAAAGCTACGAGGAGCTGTACTGGCGTCTGCTGTTCGCGGCAGCGGTGGTGCTGTGTCTCGGCGCCCTGCTCCTGCGCAAGCGCGTGGAGTTGTGGTGGCAGGCTGCTGGCGCGCTCGCAACCGTCCTTCTGCTCGTCAGCCTGCTCTAGAGAGAGCGAAGTTCACTTCACTTGGTCAACCACGAAAGCCTTACGGCACTCACGAAGAACACGAAGAATTCTTCGTGACCTTCGTGTCCGTCGCGAAGCGACCTTCGTGGTTCGTACTCAACCGGAGCGAGCTCCGGCATCAGACCCGGTTGCCTCTCTAATTGAGAAGGATATCGGCGAAAAACTCCGTCGCCCTCGGATCTCTCGACTGACCGAGCCAGAACATCGCCTGACGACGCACTTCGGTGTTGGCGTGGTGCCGGGCGAGATCGATCAGCCGCGGGATCCCCTCGTCCTGGGGCATCCGTGAGAGCGCGAACACCGCCTGCTTCTTGACCGCGGTGTCCGGGTCGTTGTCGATCGCCGCGGTGATCGCCGGCAGCGCCTGATCGGCAGCGCGCTGGGCAAGCCAGAAGAGCGCCCTTCCCTTGAGCGCGGTCGTCGTGCCGCCACGCGCCATCATCACGAGCGCTTCGCTGGCGGAGCGATCGGCATGCAACGCGAGGGCGGTCAAGGCCGATTCAGAGACGCGGCGCGGTGCAGTGTTGTCGGCGACCAGCGTATTCAGCCAGGCGACACTCTCGTCGGCCCGCACGGCGTCGAACCAGAGCAGCGGTCCGCCTCCCGCATCGATGTCGCAATCAACGGCCACCGGACGAAGCTCGACGATCGAGCCTGCCTCCAGGCGCGCCAGCACCACCAGGTCCGTTGGCGGCTGCAGACGGCAGCGCCCGCAGCAGGTCGGCGACCAGTCGAGTCGCACGGCGCGCCCACGCAGCATGTCGACCCGGTATCCAATCCACGTCGTCGCTCCACGCTGCGCGATCGACTGGACGTCGCGCGCGAGATCGTTGCCCACCGATCGATGCTCGACGACCGCGTTGATGACCGGTGCCTGACCGGCGGCGAGGATCGTACCCGTCGCGACCGTCAGCAGCGCGATGACCCACCACGTGCCGGCGGTAGGGCGGACCACGCCACATCGCCCAGGCGCGATGGGGGCCCCGGTGTCAGGTCCGCCGGTCATTTGAGCAGCTCCAGCATGTAGTCGCGCGCCTCCGGCGCGCGCATCATGGAGAGACGGCGCACCAGTTCCGTCTTCAGCTCAGCATTCTTTTCTGCGCGCGCCAGCGCCACGAGCGCCGCCGCGTTCTGGTGCATCGACAGCGCGTCGACGACCGCCTTGCGGGTTTCGATCGGCGCATCCGACGCGTAAATCGCTTTCAAGGCGTCAACCGCGTCGGGCTGATTGCTCATGCCGAGGATCCGAATCGCGCTGCGCTGCATCTCCGGGTCTTTCTCGGTGCGCGCGATTTGCGCCAGCACCTGCCGGCTCTCCGGTTCGGAGCGCATCCCCAGGTACCGAATCGCGCGCATCCGCAGGTCGGGATTCGACGCGGTCCTTGCAACATTGGTAATGACATCGCGGGCTCGCGCCGAACGACTCTGGCTGAGGACGAACAGCGCACGATCCTTGACGCGCACGCTGCCGTTGCCGGCCAGCATCTTCTCGATGATGGGAACGCCGGTGTCGGGATCGCTCTGCATGAGACCGCGCAATGCGAGCAGCTTGATCTCGTCATCCGCGCTGTCGGCGGACACGGTCTGGCCCGACTGCTGGCGCACCTCCACCGCCAGTGCGCGTGCGTCTTTGACCCAGGGGCTCGAGCCGAACTGCTTCTCCAGATCGCTGAGCACCGACAGCGCCTCGGGCACCCGAGCGAGCTTCGACAGGCTGTAGGCTTTCCAGTACATCGCCGCATCGGTGCGGTTGCCGCGGCGTTCGATGACGCGATCGAGCGCCTGCAACGCCCGGTCATATTGATCCCGCTCGATCAGACTGCGCGCTTGTTCATATGACGCTTCTTGCGAGATGCCCTTGAAGTCCGGCGGATTTGGTGGATTGGGCGGCTGCGGAAACGGCTGTTGCGCGAAGGCGAACTCCAGGCTCGCCAGCGCGTCCTTGGCTGCCGCCTGAATGCCGGCGACGTCGATGCCGGCAAGCGCCGTATCGATCGACGTGAAGACCGATGGATCGATGTCCAGCCCCAGTTCGAATGGCGGCGGTGCGATGAAGGGTGCCGGCGGCGCAGGCGGTGCGGGAGCAACTGGCGGAGCCGACGTGATCGGCGGCACCGGCGCCACCGGCGGAACAGGAGCCACGGGCCGGTTCGGTCGCACTCGCGGAGCGGGAAACGACTGGGCGGCGGCGACGTGCGCCGAGGCGCAAACAACGAGAGCGGCGACAAGGGTTCTGGTCATGGCGATCAACTGTTGCCTTCCTGGCGCTGGAGGAGTTCGGTCCTCATCACGCGCACTTTGAACAGCAGTGCGGCGGCGTCGATCCGTTTGCGGATGATCTCCAGATCCGCGCCACTCTCCGCGGGTCGATGGACGATATCGAGCAGCGCCCGCTCGAGCTCGTCGAGCACGGTTGCCACCGATGGTTCGTTGGCGTCGACGGCGTCCTGTCGATAGAGCCGGTTGGCGGCGACGAGGTCCGCCGCCCACTGCTGCTCCGTCGCGATGTCGGCGTCGGCCGCGTTCATCACATCCGTCAGCACCCGGTCGGAGCGCTCGAGATGCTCGGCCACGCTGAAGAGCAGGATTCGGCGTCGCGCCTGGTCGTCATTGGTGATCGCCGCTTCGCGCGACTCCCGCGACGCGCGTGTGGGCGGACTGGACAGCCGCCCAGCGACATAGCCGGATGCGATCAACGCCAGCGTGGCCGCGATGGCCAACGTCCAGCGCGCGGCATGCGGAGGCAGCCACGACGCGCGGGTGGATACCTTCGGTGCGATCCGCTGCCACACCTCCTCGCCGTACGACTCTCCTCGCTCCGGCACGTCCGCAGGCACCGCCGCCAGCACGGCGGAAAGAGCGCGGTACCGCGCCGCGCAGTCAGCACACGTGTCGAGATGCGTGTCGGCTTCGCACGGTTCGCCGTAGTAGCGGAGCACCAGATCGTCGTCGGAGCAATGGGTCATGCCTGTCCTCGCAGCGGTTCCAGCACGCCGCGCAACTTTCGAACGGCGCGAAACACCGCGTGCTTGGCCGCGCTCTCCTGGATGCGCAGCGTTCGGCTGATCTCGTCGATGCTGCAGCCCTCGTAATGCCGCAGCGCGAAGGCGGCGCGCTCCTGCGGGGTCAGCATATCGAGCGAGGCTTCGACGCGGCGGCGAATCTCGGCGCTTTGCGCCAGCCGTTCCGGCGTCGGGCCGGTGCCGGCCATCGTCTCGGCAGCTGCAGCGAGCGTCTCGGCGCGCGCGTCCTCGCGCCTGGCCTGACGCGCTCGCAGCCCGTCGATCGCGCAGTTGACGACGATGCGGTGGAACCAGGTAGCGAAGTTGGCACGCGATTCAAAATTGCGCAGCCGGCGATAGGCCCGAATGAAACTCTCCTGCACCACGTCGTCTGCGTCCTCCTCGTTGCCCATGAGTCGGTAGGCGAGGGCAAAAGCCCGCCTCGCATGCGCGTCCACCAGCGCACGGAACGCCTCCGCGTCACCATCGCGGGCGCGCGCCAGGACGGCCTCCGCCGCCAACGCATCCATCAATGGCGTTTAGACGGCGGAACCGGGAACCGGGTTAGTTCCCGGTTCCCCGTTCCCGGTTCCGAGTTCCAGAGGTTCCACGTTCCGGTTCCGGTTCTGTTTTCCAGGTTCGGAGTTCCCGGTTCGGTTCCACGTTCGCAGTTCCTGTTCGGGAACTTGGAACTACCATCTCAGGGGATGTTCGAGCGATACACCGAACCGGCGCGGCGAACGCTGTTCTTTGCGCGTTATGAAGCAAGTCAGTACGGCTCGGTTTCGATGGAGGCGGATCATCTGCTGCTTGGCCTGCTGCGGGAAAAGAAAGGACCGGCCGCCAGATGGCTGAAGACGTTGCCTCTTGACACGATTCGCGCGGACCTGGTCGGGGCGGTCGGGAAACATCCGCGAGTGCCCACCCATGTGGAAATCCCGTTCAGTACGAGCGCGAAGGGTATCCTCACGGCCGCCGCGGAGGAGGCGGACGCTCTTCGCCATCGGCACATCGGCACCGAACACCTGCTGCTGGCACTCGTTCGTGACGAACAGTCTCGAGCCGGCGCGATCCTGGCGGCGCACGGGTTCGGCCTGGCCGACCTTCGGCGGCGGGCGGTGGACCCGGGCGAGTCGCAGATCAAGCTCCGCGACTCGGCGGACGTGGACACATTCTCGCTGCCGGGAGATTTCGCTGCGCGCGACTACGTCCGCATCGTTGACCGCGTTCTCGACGCGCTCGAGCGCAACGTCGAGAAGGATGCGGAAGCGCGTGAACTGCTTGCGCGAATCCGGCAACACTTGGAGACATTGAAGACACGATTCGAACGTTGAACCGGGGCCCGAACCAGAACCGTGAACAACGACGAACCACGAACTCGTACGAACCTTGAACCGGAAAGACGAACCGGAACCGGAACCCCGAACCGCCGGAACCGGGAATCGGAACTCGAAACCCGGAACTACTGCCTGTCGAGTATTGCAACCGTTTCCACATGCGCCGTATGCGGGAACATATCGACCGGCTGCAGCGATGCGATCGAATAGGAATGCCGAGTAATCAGCCGCAGGTCACGGGCGAGGGCGTCCGGGTTACAGGACACGTAGATGGCCCGGCGGGGCCGCAGGTCCCCGAACACGCGTTCGATGATGGGAGCTGCGCATCCGTCGCGTGGTGGATCGAGAATCACGACGTCTGCCGTCCTGAGGCCACTGAGCGCGACTTCGACTGGAGTTGCGATGAAGCGGCATCGCGTCGCAATCCGGTTCAGACGCTGGCTTGCTTCGCCATCGGCGATCGCCGTGCGGTTCTCCTCCACGGCGACGACGCGATGGCCGCGCCTGGCCAGTGGCAGCGCGAACAGTCCTGCGCCGGCGTACAGGTCGAGAACGCCGGCACCGCCCGGCACTGCGTCAACGACGAGTCGCACCAGGATTTCGGCGGCGTAGAGGTTGGTCTGAAAGAATGCCGTCGGCGACATGAGAAACGAGATGCTGCCAACCTCGTCGCGCATCCGGTCTGTTCCCGCGAGGCGGCGCGTCTCGCGACCGAAGATGAACGCGTCACCGCGCTGGTGAACGTTCAGGTGCAGCGCGGTGGGCGGCTCGGGGTCGCCGTCGATCAGTTTCCGCGTCGCCGTACGCAGGCGCTTGTCGGCGTCATCCGCGACGACCAGCGTTGCCATCAGTTCTCTCGTCTTCGCGCCGACACGGATGGCCAGGCTTCGAAGAACGCCGCTGCCCGTCCGCGGCTGCCGCGATGCGCGCGAAGACTGCGTGTCAGCAGCGGCGACTCCGGCGCGTGCGAACGTGTCGCGGAAATTGAAGGCCAGCTGGTTGCCTCGCGGATCGTGCACCGGGCATTCGCGAACGGGAATGAGTCGCCTCGACCGGCGCGCGTAATGACCCATGACCAGATTTGTGTGCGCGCCGCCTCGCGCCGGACCTGGCGCCGCATTGCCGAAGACGAAGTGCACCTTGTGTCGATGGCCCCACGGGTGGCGCGGGTCGGTTCCGGGGATTGTCTCGCAGGCGAGTGGCGCGTTCGGCAATACGGCGTGAACGAGCCTGTCGACGAGAGCCGTCTTCAGTCGCAGTTGCTCGGGATAGGCGATGTGCTGCCATGTGCAGCCACCGCATGGAGCTCGGTGCGCTTCGGCGTTCGGGCCGAAGTGCGGGCATCGCGGGACGATGCGGTGCGGTGACGGCTCGAGCACCTCGATGGGATCGCTCGGGCGCGGGTCGCCGCGTGGCGGACCGAGCTGCACGCGCACGCGCTCGCCGGGAATGGTGAAGGGAACCGAGAGGCGTTGTCCACGGTGACGGGCGATCCCGTCACCGGTGGCGTCGAGGTGGTCGATGACGACGTCGAGGGTGTCGTCTTGAATGTTCAATCTTCAATTTGAGGGTTTGAGAATTGATTTGATCATTCGGGCGTGTGCGCATTGGTTCAACTGAATTTGCACATGTGCAAATCGGCACATTCAGATTTCTCGATGTGCGAATCGACAAATGATCACATCAATTCTCAAATTGCAAATTGAAAATCGAACATGGCGCGTGCGAGGGCGTTTAGCGCACGTCGAGTAGCTCCACGTCGAACACAAGCGTGGCATTCGGTGGGATCACGCCTCCGGCACCGCGCGCGCCGTAGCCGTAGTCGGGCGGAATGGTCAGCGTGCGCTGGCCACCGACTTTCATGCCGGCCACGCCCTCGTCCCAGCCGCGAATCACCTGACCGGCACCAAGGCGGAACGGGAACGGTTCGTTGCGATCGCGCGAGCTGTCGAATTTCGAGCCCTTGTGATCCGGTTTGCCGGCGTCATACAACCAGCCGGTGTAGTGCACGGTCACGTTGCGGCCGGCAGTGGCCTCGTTGCCGGTGCCGACGCGCGTGTCCTGCTTCATCAGTTCGGTGATGTTGGATTGGCCCATCTGGTCAGACCCGCCTTGACCGCAGCCAGCGATGACGAGGACCACGGCGATAAAGAGAACAATCAGCCTCTGCGATTTCACTTCGCACCGGTGTAACGAATTCTCCAGATCCGCCCCTTGGCATCGTCAGAGACGTACAGCGATCCATCTGGACCCTGCGCAACGCCCACGGGTCGATACGCTGCGTCGTTCGGTGCTTTGACGGCCTTGGCACCCGCGAACCCGCTGGCGAAGATCTTGTCGGGACCCGACGGCAGCTCGCCCTTGAACGGGACGAAGCGGACGTTGTAGCCGTCCATCTCGAAGGGGGCACGATTCCACGAACCGTGGAACGCGATGAACGCGCCGTTGCGATACTCCGGCGGGAACTGCGTCCCTGTGTAGAACATCATGCCGACCGGGGCGTTATGCGCCGGGAAGACCGCGATCGGCTTCTCGTATTTCGCGCAGTCGCCTTCCATCTTGCCGTCGCCCCCGTACTCCGGATTGAGGAGTCGCTTCTTCGAGGCGAGATCGTAGAAGCAAAAAGGCCATCCGAAGTTGGCGCCCTGTTTGAGCAGATGCATCTCCTCGGCGGGCCGGTTCGCGTTGTCTTCGGCGGTGAATAGCTTCGGCCACATCGTGTCGAGCTGATCGCGGCCGTTCTGCACGTCATACAGCTGGTGTGCGGTCGGATTCCATGCCATGGCGGGCGTGTGCCGCTCACCTGTGGTGAACCGATTGGCGGCGACGTGCTTCTGACCAGGCTTGTTCGCGTCGTACTTCCACACGCCGCCCATCAACGGCAATGTCGGGCACGGATTCTGACCGGCGACACCGGGCCGACGATCCGGTTCCTGACAGGCGTTGCTGGGGGACCCGACGTGCACGAACAACTCGCCGCGATCGCCAATGGCGATCGACTTGGCGGCATGTGGCTGCGCGCGCGGCAGATCATCGACGATCACTTCGGCCTGGCCCGCTGGAACCAGCGCGTTGCCGTCCATCTTGAAGCGGGCCACCTGCGTGTTGGAGCCCACATACAAGTACCCGTTGTTCCAGAGCACGCCGGTTCCATTGAGTCCCGGTCCGAACTTCTGCACCTGTTCGAGCTTGCCGTCACCGTTGGCGTCGCGCAGTCCGATGACGGCATTCTCCGGAGGTCCCGAGGGCGGGGGACCGAATGGACCGCCGCGCGCCGCCAACACGGTGTAGACATCGCCGCGCGGACTCACCGCCAGGTGTCGTGTCGGTCCGAGATTGTCGGCGACCACCTGCGCACAGAAGCCTTGCGGCAGCATCAAGCCACCGTTGTCCGGGTCGCAGCCGGTCGATCGTGTCTGCTGCTGGGCGAGCGCACCCGCTCCAGCCACCACCATCAGCAGTGCAACACACGCTTTTCGCATATCGCCGAATTATAGTGGCATTGAGGTTGCTCGGCTGTTAGACCACGATGATCGGAAGGCGAGTCACTGTCATCGGTGCGGGCCTGTCCGGACTGACAGCAGCGCACGAGCTCGCCGCCAACCGTCGTGTCGTCACCGTCGTGGAGGCACGCGGGCGATCCGGTGGACGCGTATGGACGGCGCGTGATGGGTTCCTCGATCGCCAATACGCGGAGCTTGGCGGCGAATTCGTCGACAACGATCACGCGCAGGTCCGCACACTTGTCGCGCGCTATGGTCTCGAGCTCGTTCCCGTGCTGCGGAGCGGCTTCACGCAGCGACACCGCTCGTCCGAGGGCGGGTATCAGCTGACCCGTGGAAGCGGGTGGGCGCAACTGCAGAAGGCGTTCGCCCCGCTCATCCTCCGTTACCGGGTCGCGCGTGGCGACGAACACGCGGATGCCGTTCGCGAGCTCTCCACGTATTCCGTGCGCGAGTGGTTGCGCGTTCAGGGAGCGGGCGACGAGCTGCACGCGATCGTCGACTCGATGCGTGGCTTCTTCCTCGCCGATCCCGAGGAGCTGTCGGCGCTCGCGCTGGTTGCGCAGCTGGCGGACCGCGGTTCTCCCGCACAGACGCGCATCTCACGGATTGTCGGCGGCGCCGATCGTCTGGTGGACGCACTGGTGCGCCACACTCCCGCACAGTTCCTGTTCAACCATCACGTTCACGCGATCGCGCAGGCGCCGGATCGCGTCAGGGTTCACGTGCGTGATGCGGCAGGACTGCAGCAGGAGCTGGAAACCGATGCCGTCGTCGTCACGGTGCCGACCACGGTCCTGCGCACGATCGCGATCACGCCACCGCTGCCGGAGGAGCAACTGCACGCGATTGCGAGTCTGAGATACGGGTGCGCGACCAAGGTGGTCATTCAGTACGCCGGCGATGCGCTGCGCCGCACGCACGCGCGCGCGTTCGCGACCGACACCTATCTCGGTGCCTTCTGGGACTCGACGGAAGGACAGCTCTCCACCAGCTGTTCGACGCTGACGTTTCTCTGCGGCGGCTCCGCCAGCGCCGCGATGCGCCAGCACATCGAGCGCGGACCACGCGATGTTCTGGCGGGTCTGTGCTGGCTCGATCTCGCCGACGTCACCGTCACCGCCAGTCGGCACACCTCGTGGGAACGCGATAAATTCGCCGGCGGCGGCTACGCATATCTTGATCCCACGTTCGACCCGGCGTGGCTGTCGTTGCTGTCCCGCCGCGCCGGTCGCATCGTGTTCGCCGGCGAGCACACCAGCAGCGAGCATCAGGGGTATATGGAGGGCGCGATCGAATCCGGCCTCCGCGCCGCGCGCGAACTGATGGAGGGTGGTTGAAAAAAATCCCAAATCCCAAATCCCAAACCCCAAATCCCAAATCCCAAACGCAAATCCCAGACTTGGTCGGGTGGGCATGAACTGTGCTCCTTTATGAAGCACACACCTACGTCTGACCCGAAAAAGCCCTACGACATCCGCGAACGTTTGTTTCTTTTCGCATGTGACGTCGTTTCCGTCGGGCAAAAAATGCATACCCGCGGCCGATAGCAGGTTCGCTTGCCCTCCAGTTGGTCAACGCAGCGGTTTCGGCCGCGTCAAACGCGGAGGAAGCGGATGATGCGTCGAGCGGACGACTTCCGGGCAAAAGGCTCGCATCTGCCTGAGAGAGGTCAAAGAGGCTCGACTTCGCCTTCGTGTTTTGCAGGCCGCCCGCCTGCTCGATGACACCGGTGAGCCACTCATTCGGGAGTCGCTCGAATTACGCCGAATTCTCAGCACGATGATCCGCAACAACGAACAGAACGAGATAAGCAAACGAGCCAGCGGTTGATATCGGGGTTTGCGTTCTGGGATTTGGGCCTGGCGGCTTGGGGCTTGGGATTTGGGATTTGGGATTTGGGGTTTGGGATTTGACGGGATTACCCTCCACCTATGGCAATGCGACGTGGTGTTCGGCTGGTGATGTTCCTGATCGGTGGAGCGATTCTGGTGTCGGTCGGAGGCATGGGGCTGCTGTATGTCGCGGTCTCGCGTGGGCCGTCGGTGCCTGACGCGGCGACGCTCGTGCTGCGGCCTGGCGGGCAACTCGCCGAGACCGGTCCGAACGACGTTGTCGGGCAGCTCCTCGGCAGGGGCACCAACACCGTGCGCGGGTTCATCGAGAACCTGCGCAAGGCGAAGCGCGACTCGCGTATCACGACGGTGCTCATCATGCCGAGCTCGCTCGATCTGCCCTACTGGGGCAAGGTGCAGGAGCTGCACGATGCGATCGTGGACTTCCGCAAATCGGGCAAGAAGGCGATCGCATTTCTCGAATACGGCGGCGACCGCGAGTACTTTCTGGCCAGCGCCGCCGATCGCGTTTACCTGCTGCCGACCAGTCCGCTGGACCTGACCGGTGTCGCCTCGTACGAAATCTTCCTGCGCGGAACGCTCGACAAGCTTGGCGTCTATCCCGACTTCCTCCACATCGGCGAGTACAAGACCGCCACCAACCAGCTCACCGAAAAGAGCATGACGCCGGCGCATCGCGAGATGACCGAGTCGCTCAATCGCGACATGTTCGAGCAGCTCGTGCGCGGGATCGCCGCGGGACGTCACAAGAGCGAAGCGGAGGTTCGCGATCTGATCATGCATGGACCGTTGCTGCCGCAGGAGGCGCTGCAGGCGGGACTGGTCGACGGCCTGGCGTACGAGGATCAACTCGACGATCGCGTGCCCGAGCTGAAAGGACGATCGGGAGAGAAACGGCGGATCGCCGACTCGGATTACGGCCGCATCGATCCGCGATCGCTCGGCATCCGTCCGCGCTCGCGCATTGCCGTCCTCTACGCGGTCGGCACGATCACCTCGGGGAAGAGCGCCTTCGATCCCGTGAACGGAAACATCGTCGGCTCCGAGACGTTGGTCGAGCAGATCCGACGAGTCCGTGACGACGACACGATCAAGGCGATCGTGCTGCGGGTCGACAGCCCCGGGGGATCGTCGGTTGCATCCGACGTGATCTGGCGGGAGTTGATGATCACGCGCGACCAGAAACCGTCGCGCCCGTTGATCACGTCGATGTCCGATCTCGCGGCGTCAGGCGGGTACTACATCTCGCTGCCCGGTCAAACCATCGTCGCGCAGCCAGGCACGCTCACGGGATCCATCGGCATCTTCACCGGCAAGATGGTTGTGGCCGGGACGCTCGACAAGATCGGAGTCACCGAAGAGAGCGTGACCTCCGGCGGGAACGCCGACATCTACTCGCCGTTTTCGAGATTCACACCCGAGCAACGCGGACGTGTGCAGGACTTCTTGCGGGGGTTCTACGACAGTTTCCTCGACAAGGTCGCAGCGTCGCGGCATACCACGCGCGACCGCGTCGATCAGGTGGCGCAGGGACGCGTGTGGACGGGCGCGCAGGCGCGGGAGCATGGACTGGTGGACATGCTCGGCGGCCTTGATACCGCGATTGCGATCGCGAAAGAGCGGGCGAAGATTCCCGCCGATGAGGACGTGGAATTGGTATCGTATCCGGCACGGCGCAGCGTCTATGAAGCGCTCGCGGAGTCGTTCCGCGCCGATGCGCGCCTTGGCGTCTGGGGTCTGCTCGCTGGTCGTGAGTCGCGCGCGATCGCCGCGCTGACGGCACCGGCGCGATTGTTCCGGCGTGGCGAGCCGTTGGCACTGATGCCCTATACGTTCTTACGCTGAAGGAATCAGGATCACCCTGGAGGCATTGTGAATTTTGCGAGCGCGGTTATCGTCGCGGTACTTGCACTCGGTTGGTCGATTTCGGCGCAGAAGGCCACCGATGGACCGGCCTTCTCGCCGTCAGGCGAGTTGCTGCGGCCACAGAACTATCGCGAATGGGTGTTTCTGACGAGCGGTTTGGGAATGACGTATGGTCCGGCCGCCGAAAACGCGTCGCCGCGGGCGCCGTTCTTCGACAATGTGTTCGTCAACCGGTCGTCGTACGAGGCGTTCGTGAATACCGGTCGCTGGCCCGACAAGACGATGTTCATTCTCGAAGGCCGGCGGTCGCTGGAAAACGTGTCGATCAACAACGGCGGGCGCACGCAGGGCGAACGCGCGTTCATCGAGGCCGCCGTCAAAGACGTGCGGCGCTACAACGACACCGGCGGATGGGGATATTTCTCTTTCGACAGCCGCGACGGTCTGTTGAACAGCGTCAAGCCGCTGCCCTCGACCGCCGCCTGCTACAGCTGCCACGCGAACAACACCGCGGTCGAGAACACGTTTGTTCAGTTCTACCCGGAGCTCTTCGCGATCGCGAAGCAGAAGGGGACCGTGAAAGCCACGTACGATCCCGATAAGAAACCGTAAATACCTCAGAGCTGATTGCTGGACCAGCCCTGAATCCAGATACCTGATTCCTGATTCCTGTTCAGATCACGCCCGTGTCGCAGCGGCGACCCGCCGCAGCACATCGGTCTTGATCTCGATCTTGGTCTTCTCCTTCGCCTTCGTCATGTAGGCGGTGAAGAACCGCGCGCGCCGTTCGTTCAGGAGCTCGGCGCGAAACTGCTCGCGTGCCTGCTTGAATTTCTCCGGCGTCACCTCGTCGCGATCGACGACGTGGACGATGACCGTGGCGTCGTTGGTGCTGATCGGGTCGCTCACGGCGCCTTTCGGCAGCGTAAAGGCGACCTTCTCGACCTCCGCGCTCGTGCCGACATCGGGAAGCGCGGCTCCGCGCGTGATGAGATCGGTCGTCTTCGGATCGAGACCCTGCGCCTTGGCAGCGGCCGCAAAGTCCTTGGCGCTCTTCAACGTCGCGGCAATTTCACCGGCGCGCTGCCGGCTCATTTCGGCCGCTCGCGTTCGAATCACGTCCTGCCGCGCTTTCTCCTTCACCTCGTCCAGCTTTGGAACGTATGGATCCTTCTTTTGTGCGACTACGATGAACACCGGACCGCGAGGTGAGGTCAGCGCTTCACTGACTTCATTGTCCTTGAGACGGAAGGCTGCTGCCGCCACCTGTGGCGCCGCGCCGATTCCGGGAACAGGATCTTCACGCTGGAAGAAGCCCGACTCCTGCACCATCAAGCCGGTATCGCGCGCCATACTCTCGAGGTCGTTCGCGCTCTTCAAGCGATCCTGCAGCTGCCGTGCGCGATCGGCGATCTGCTGATCCGCCTTCTGAGCCGCGAGCTGCTCCTGAATCTGCGGCTGCACCTCGCTAAGCGGCCGCGTGACCGCCTGCTTGTGATCGGTCAGCTTGATGATGTGGAAGCCGTATTGCGACTTCACGAGATCGCTCGTCTGGCCAGGCTGCATCGAGAACGCCGCCGCCTCGAATTCAGGCACCATGCGACCGCGGGTGAAGTAATCCAGATCACCGCCGTTGACTTTCGAGCCATCGTCTTCCGAATACTTCTTGGCGAGGGCGGCGAAGTCGGCGCCAGGCGCTTTGACTTGCTTCAGTACGTCTTCTGCCTGTTTGCGAACCGCCGCTTCGTCCTTGCCTTCCGTCTTGAGCAGGATATGGCTGGCGCGCACCTGCTCCGGCGTCTGATACTGCTGGATGTTGTCGTCGTAGTACCGCTGGATCTCTGCCGGCGTGACGATCACCTTCTGCCGTGCCTGATCACGATCGAGCAGCACGTACCTGATCTTGCGCTGCTCGCCGATGCGATACTCCGCCTTGTGCGCGTCGAAGTAGGACGACACGTCCGCATCCGTTACCGTCACCTTGTCACGGAACTTGTCGGCGGTCAGCGCGACCACCTCTAACTTCACCTTCTCGTTGCGCTGCTTGTATTCGCGTTCGAGCTCCGCATCGGACAGGACCATCCAGTCGGTCAGCGCTGCCCGCAGCTTGTCGAGGACCATGCTCCGACGCAGACCCTCTTCGAAGTCCTCCGGAGTCATGGGTGGGTTTTGCGCCTGCAGCAGCTGGCGATACCGCTGCTCGCCGATGAACTGCCCGTTCTCCTGCAGACCGGGAATCGCGTAGATCTGGCCGCGCAGCTCGTCGTCACTGACCCTGATGCCGTGGCGATCGGCCTCGATGAGCGCCACCTGCTCGTCGATCATCTGCGTGAGGATCTGCTGATCGATCCCGAGTTGCCGCAACAATTGATCGTTCAGACTGCCGCCGAACTGCTGGCGATACGCCTGGACCTGCGCCTGATAACGCTGCTGGAACTGGCCCGCCGTCAGATCGTGGCCGCCGACGTCGGCGATCACTTCGCGCGGTGTGGCGCCGACAGTGGTGCTGGTCTGATCGAGAAAACTTGGAATGTAGAAAGCGACGAACGTCAGCACCACTAGAGCGAGGCTCCACTTGAGCCAACTCTTGTGGCGACGCATTCGATCCAGCATCGTCATGGGATGAATCCTTCAGGCTTTCGGCTTTGACCTTTGGGCTCTGGCCTGCCCTCGCGCGGCAACCCGCAATCGTACGACAGGACCATTGTCGCAGCAACTTGATGGCGGCAGCGGCCACGACCACGGCGAAAGCCCAAAGTCACGACCCTAGAGCCCGAGCGCGCAGCGTGATATATTTGACACACCTGAAAGGACTTAGCGGTCTTCCCCGCCCTGAGCGTAATCGAAAGGGCCACCCCCGCCGCAGTGAGCGGTGACATCGACTTCAACGAAACCCGACGTCACCTTTGGCACGGGCGGAACCCGGCGCCCCGATTTGGCTGCGCGCCTGAAGACGCGGCTCAGAAGTCTCCGTACTCGCCTCGACCGCCGCGATGCGTTGATGGAAGCGATTCGGGGCGCCAATGCGAGTCCCCATCCGCAACGCGTGGCGGCGTGGCTGGTCGAACAGGCAAACGGATGGGTGCCGGCGCCGTGCTGGGCCGTCATTTCCCAAGATGTCGACGGCGATCTGTCGGTCCTCGCCGACCAGGGATTGACACCCGAATTGGGCGCATCGTTGTGGTCGGTCGCCAATTGGGTGATGGCACAAGGCGCGGAGTTGTTTGCGAGCGATCTCCAGCACGACAGCAGGGTTTCCGCTGGTGCAAGCGGGTCGGCGCTGGGGTTTCCACTGGCCTGTCGCAATCGGACGATTGGGGCGTTGGTGGGACTCGACCCTGACCCGTCGAGGGCGGCGCCCTCTCCTGGGCCGTCGCTGGTGACCGCCATCCGCACGATTCTCGAAACGGCGGCCTTGGCCCTCGACAACGCGCTGACCCTCGAGCGGGCGGAAGCGCTGTCGGTGACCGACGACCTGACGCGCCTGTATAACTCACGCTATCTTCATCAGATACTGCGGCGGGAGACGAAGCGCGCCATGCGCAGCGGGCGGCCGTTGTCGCTGCTGTTCGTCGACCTCGATGGATTCAAGCAGGTCAACGACAACTACGGTCATTTGGCGGGAAGCAAGGCACTTGGCGAGGCCGGGGCGGTGATTCGCGCCTGCGCGCGTGAAACCGACGTCGTCGCCCGGTTCGGCGGCGATGAATTTTCCGTCATACTCCCGGAAACAAGCTCGCAAGGCGCGGCCATAGTGGCGGCGCGCATCCGCGAACGCCTGTCGAGCTTTCAGTTTCTCGCGGCGGATGGATTATCGGTGCATTTAACTGCGTCCATTGGGGTTGCGACCCTGCCGGATGTCGCCACATCGACCGAAGAGTTATTGCGAGCGGCAGATACGGCGATGTATCACGTCAAGGCCGTTGGCAAGGACGGTATTTACATTGCGCAGGAGTAATTGATTGCCTCTCGGCTCGTTTTTTTCGCTGTTCTCGAGTGATCTCGCCATCGACCTGGGCACCGCCAACACCTGCGTCTACGCGCGCGGCAAGGGCATTGTCGTCAACGAGCCGTCCATCGTCGCCATCAACAAGATCAACGGACGCGTGGAAGCCGTGGGCAAGGATGCGAAGGAGATGCTCGGGCGCACTCCAGGCAACATCGTGGCGATCAAGCCGATGAAGGATGGAGTCATCGCCGACTTCGAGGTCACCGAGAAGATGCTGACCTACTTCATCAAGAAGGCGCACAACCGCAACGTGTGGGTCCGACCGCGCATCGTCATTGGCGTGCCGTCGGAGATTACGCAGGTCGAGAAGCGGGCGGTGAAGGACAGCGCCTATCGCGCCAAGGCCAGCGAGGTTCACCTGGTCGAGGAAGCGATGGCCGCTGCGATCGGTGCCGGCATGCCGATCACCGAGCCGTCGGGCAACATGATCGTCGACATCGGCGGCGGCACCACCGACATCGCCGTCATCTCGCTCGCCGGCATCGTCTACAGCAAGGCTGTGCGAGTCGCCGGCAACGAGATGGATGAAGCGATCATCCAGTACATCAAGAAGACGTACAACCTGCTTATCGGCGAGCGCACCGCCGAGCAGATCAAGATCGAGGTCGGCTCCGCGTATCCGCTCGAAGAGAAGATGCGGATGGAGATCAAAGGTCGGCACTTGATTGAAGGCGTGCCGAAGACGATCACCGTTTCGGACGAAGAGATTCGCGAAGCGCTCGCCGAGACGGTCAACGTGATCGTCGATGCGGTGCGCGTCGCGCTCGAGCGCACGCCGCCGGAGTTGTCGGCAGATATCGTCGACCGCGGGATCGTGCTGACGGGCGGCGGGTCGCTGCTCAAGAATCTGGACAAACGACTGCGCGAAGAAACCGGGTTGCCGTTGGCAATGGCCGAAGATCCGCTGTCCTCGGTCGTGCTTGGCGCCGGCAAGATGCTCTCGGACTTCAACCTGCTTCGGAAAATCTCCATCGACTAGCGGCGACATTCACCCATGACGAACCACAGAGACACAGAGGCACAGAGAAATATTTGGCAAAAGACCTCTGTGTCTCTGTGCCTCTGTGGTTTGTCCCGGGTGCATGACGCATCGAACTGATGGCTGTCCTCGACATACGGCAACGCACCGGCTGGCTTTTTTTCGTGGTGATGGTCGCGCACATCATCCTCATCTCGGCGCAGGTCAACACACGCCGGGGCGTGCCGTTGCTCGAAGCCGTCGTCTTCGGTGCGTTCGCCGAAGTACAGCGTGCGACGACGTCGGTTGTCACCGGCGTGCAGGACGGCTGGAACAACTACTTCGCGCTGCAGCAGATCCGCCGCGAGAACCAACAACTGACGCGCGAGGTGACCGAGATGCGGGTCGCGCTGCAACAGGAGCGGGCACTGGCCAACCAGACGCGCGTGCTCCAGCAGCTTCTCAATCTTCGGACGACACTGCCGCTGTCGACGACGGCTGGCAGCGTCACGGAATCGACGGTCATCGGCGGCGGACCGAGTCCGGCATTTCGAACCATCACCATCGACAAGGGCAGCCATGACGGGATCCGGCAGGACATGGCGGTCATCGCGCCGGCCGGCGTCGTCGGGCGGGTGGTGATGCCGAGCGGCCGCGCCGCCAAAGTTCAGCTGCTCATCGACAGCAATGCCGCCGCGGGAGCGATGGTCGAGCGGACGCGTGCCCAGGGCGTCGTCGTGGGCACCGGAACCGAGCGCCTGCTGATGGATTACGTCCCCAGCAGCGCCGACCTCAAACCGGGCGATCAGGTGGTAACCTCCGGCATCGACGGGATTTATCCGAAGGGACTGGTCATTGGTCAGATAGAATCAGTGCTGGGCGGCACCGGCGATTCGCGGAAGATCGTGATCAAACCGGCCGTCGATTTCTCGTCGCTCGAGGCCGTTCTGGTTGTCCTGGCGGCGCCCTTGGCGGCGCCGTCGGACACCGGGCCGCGAGGTGCTGGCGTCCAAACGGATGCAGCGTCGAAGCGGCAGCCGCAACGTGACGCAGCGACTGGCACGGCTCCTGAAGCTGGCGAGTCCGGGGCCGACGACAGGTGAAAGCGGCCGCGGTCCTGGTGGGGATTGCGTTGGCGCTCGCGCTCCAGACCACCGTGGCACGTTTCGTGGTGGGTGGCACGACTGCCGTCGATCTGGTGCTGGTCGCCGTGGTGTATGTCGCCCTGACGACTGGCCCGGTCAGCGGCATGATTTCCGGCAGCGTGGCCGGGTTGATCCAGGACGCGCTGTCGAGTGGCGAGGTCATCGGGATTGGCGGGCTGTCGAAGGCGATTGTCGGATTCCTGGTCGGCGTGATCGGTCAGCAGTTCATCGTCACGGCCACACTACCGCGTCTGGTGATGCTGGTCGCCGCCACGGCGCTGCACGGGGCGCTGTTCATGGGCCTGTATGTGGCCCTTGGGTTGCGGACGTTTTCCTCGCCCTGGCAGGCGATCGCCGGGCAGGTACTAGGCAACGCGATCGTCGGGATCATCGCCTTCACGCTCATTGAAGCGATGCCCGGGGTGATCGAGCGACGGAGAGCAGGACGTCGAGTACGGTGAGGGCATGTCAGGAATCAGGAATCAGGAATCACGAATGAGGGCTGACCGGAATCAGGGATTCAGCCATCAGCGTCGTCATCCTGATTGCAAAGGGCTCATTTCAGGCCCAGCCCTGAATCCTGATTCCCGATTCCTGATTCCTGCAGTCTTATGGCATTAGCAGAAGATCGCCGACGAATCGGGTCGCGCCTGGCCGCTCTCCAGATCGGCGCTGTCGTCGTGTTTGCCGCGCTGGCCATGAGCTTCTGGTTCCTGCAGGTCGTGCAGCATCAGAAGTACGCCGAGATGGCGGAGAACAATCACCAGCGGACGCTCGCGCTGCGGGCCCCGCGCGGTGTCCTGTTCGACCGCAACGGCAGGGTGCTGGTGGACAACCGGCACTCGTTCACGATCTCGATCGTCCGCGAGCACACCAAGAATCTCGATCGCACCGTACAGCTCCTGTCGCAGGTCGCCGGTCTCGATCCGATCGAGGTCAAGCAGATTGTCGACCGTCATCGTGGAGAGCCGACCTATCGTCCGATCGTGGTCGTCGAGGACGCGTCGCTGGCGCAGGTGGCCGCGGTCAGCGCACGGAAACTCGATTTCGAACTGCCGGATGTCCGCGTCGAGGAAGTGCCCACGCGCAAGTATCCGGAGACGATCGGCGCGCATCTGTTCGGATACGTTGGGGAAGCCACTGATCAGCAGGTCGCACAGACCGCGGGGCTGAAGAGCGGCGACATCGTCGGACAGTCAGGGATCGAAAAGGTCTACAACGCGGACCTGCAGGGTGAGGACGGCGCCAAAGTGGTCGTTGTCAACAGCCTGGGTCGCGAGATTCGTACGCTCGACGAGCAGCGGCCGACCGAAGGCAAGCGCCTGCAGCTGACGATCGATTACGACCTGCAGAAGGCGACCGAAGATGCATTCGATGCGGTGTGGCGAGGGGGGCTCACCAACGCCGGCGCCGCCGTCATTCTCGAGCCGAACACCGGCGAAGTGCTTGCGTTCACCAGCCGCCCGGCGTTCGACCCGAATGCGTTTGCCGCCGGCATCGATCGCGCGTCGTGGGCCTCGCTCAACACCGACGAGCAGCGTCCCCTCAACAACCGCGCGATCCAGGGTCGCTACTCACCCGGATCGACGTTCAAGATGGCGGTTGGTCTCGCCGGCCTTGAAGAGGGCGTGATCACGCCCGACTTCAAAGTGCACTGCAGCGGCGGCGCGTCGTTCTACGGCCACTACTTCAAATGCTGGAGGAAGGGCGGACACGGCACCGTCGACTTGCGTCACGCCATCGAGCAGTCGTGCGACGTGTACTTCTACACGGTGGCGAATATGCTGGGCGTCGATCGCATCAACAAATGGGCGACGCTGCTCGGCTTGGGCGTGAAAAGCGGGATCGACCTCCCCAACGAAGTGACCGGTCTGGTGCCCTCCACCGAGTGGAAGCGGCTGTACACCAAGGAGAAGAAGTGGTTCGCCGGTGAGACGATCTCCGTTGGAATCGGCCAGGGCGCCGTGTCGGTGACGCCCGTCTCGATGGCGGTCTACATGGCGACGGTCGCCAATGGCGGCACGCGCGTGACACCGCATCTGGCGAAGGCCGTCGACGACGGTCACGGGTGGAAGGCGATCCCCACGCCGCCGCCGCAGTCGCACTTCGACATCGATCCCGACAAGCTGCAGGCCATTCGCGACGGCATGTGGATGGTCGTCAACGGCGCAGGCACCGGCGGACGCGCACGCATCCTCGGCCACGACGTCGCGGGCAAGACCGGCACGGCACAGGTGATTTCGAACCAGGGGCGCGCCGCGGCGCGCACGACCAAGGACCTGCGCGACAACGGCTGGTTTGCGTTTTTCGCGCCGCGCGACCATCCAACGATCGCCGGGATCGTCTTCCTCGAGCACGGCATGCACGGCCCCAACGCCGCCTCGGTGGCGCATCACATTCTCGAGACCTACTTCGCCAAACAGGACGGCAAGCCGCTGCCGCCGCCACCGACTGTCGAGCAGATGCGTATCGATTTTTCTGATTCGGCTGGCGGTGGACGTCGCCCACGGTTGCCGGCGCCACCATCGGTGCCCGTCGCCGAAGTGCCCAAGGTGGTCGAAGCGCCGAAGGTGGCCGTGGCGTCGACGCCGGCGGTTGCGGTGGCGAGATAACCATGTTCGAGCGACGCCTCTGGTTCCACATCGACTGGGCGCTGGTCGGCGCGCTCATCGCGCTGGCCGTCATCGGCCTGGCGCAGATTTACAGCGCGACCGGCGGGGCAACGTCGATCTATCACACGCAGATTTACGGGATCGTTCTGGGGCTGATCGCGATGGCGATCTGCCTGGCCATCGATTACCGGTCGCTCGCCGACAAGTCGCACCTCATTTACATCGGCGTGCTGCTGCTGCTCGTCTACGTGCTCTTCTTTGGCGCCGTGCGCGGCGGGTCGCGGCGCTGGATCGATCTCGGCGTGTTCAACCTGCAGCCGTCGGAGTTCGCCAAGGCGACGGTGGCGCTGGTGCTCGCCAAGTACTTCGGCGAGAGCCGGCGCGGCGCACCGACGCGCGGCGATCTGCTGATTGCGGGCGCGATCACCGCCGTCCCGCTGCTCATCATCATGCGACAGCCGGATCTGGGCACAGCGGTGACGCTGGTCCCGATTCTGCTCGCGTCCGCCTACGTCGCCGGCGTCCCGATGCGGATCTTCGGGATCCTCGCGCTCGTCGGGGTGCTGGCGGCACCCGTTGCGTGGAAGTTCGTGTTGAAGGACTACCAGAAGGAACGCATTTCCACGTTCCTCGACCCGGAGCAGGACGCCAGGGGCGCCGGGTATCAGCAGATACAGGCCCGCATCACGACCGGATCTGGCGGGCTCTGGGGAAAGGGGTTCATGAAGGGGACGCAGGGCCAGCTGCGGTTCCTTCCCGTCGCGCACAACGACTTTGTGTTCTCGGTCCTGGCCGAGGAGCAGGGGTTCGCCGGCGTGTTGACGGCGCTGGGTTTGTACTTGTTCGTCATCCTGCGCGCGCTCGAAGCGGCGAGGCTTGCCAAGGATCGATTGGGCGCGTACCTGGTGCTGGGAGTACTGGCCAGCTTCACGTTTCAGGTGATCTATAACGTTACGATGGCGGCCGGCCTTGCGCCGGTCAAAGGACTGACGCTTCCGCTCATGAGCTACGGCGGCTCCTCCATGATTGCGACGCTGGCGGGGTTCGGCCTGATCCTCAACGTGCGGATGCGACGATTCACGAATTAATCGGCTTTGGGCTTCGGCTTTTGTCAGGCCGAGAGCCAAGAGGCTAAAGCCCAGAGCCCATGATCTTGGGTCCACTGATGCCGCTCATCCTCGTCATGATCCTGCGCCGCGTCATCGCGTTGCTGGGGATCACTCTGCCCGCGTCCGCGGCGCAGACGACGGGCGAGGTGCGCGTGCGGCTCACGGGGCCTCTCCGGAGTAGCGGGCATGACCAAGGAGATGATCATCTCCTCGAGCGCCCACGAGACACGGGTCGCGATCCTCGAGGACGATCAGGTCGCCGAAATTTTCATCGAGCGCGAGCGGCAGCGCGGGGTCGTTGGCAATTTGTACAAGGGCCGGGTCTCGAAAGTGCTGCCCGGCATGCAGTCGGCGTTCGTTGACCTCGGTCTCGAGCGCGACGGCTTTCTCTACGTCTCGGATGTCATCGCCAGCTTCGACGAGCTCGATCGGCTCGACACCGACGACGACTCGCGTCCGGCATCCGGTATTCACCAGGCGGTCACCGCCGGCGTGGGCGACAACGACCGCGCGCCAAGCGTCGCACACGATACCGGGAGCGGCATCCGTCCCGCCCATCATGCCGATACGTCGAGCGGCGAGCGGCGGCTGACCGACAGCTCGAGCGGTATCGACCGACGGGGCTATGCGCGGGGCGACCGCGGTCCCGAGCCGAAGATCGAAGAGCTCCTCAAGGAAGGTCAGGAGATCATCGTCCAGGTGGCCAAGGAGCCGCTCGGCACCAAGGGGGCGCGCCTGACCTCGCACGCGACGATGCCGGGCCGTTTCCTGGTATTCATGCCGACGGTGGACCACGTCGGCGTTTCCCGCAAGATCGAATCGCGCGACGAGCGCAGCCGCCTGCGCGGCATCGTGCGGGAGTTCCGCGAGCAGACCGGCTTCAGCGGTGGCGTGATCATCCGCACGGCGGCCGCCGGTCGGCCGAAGGACGACATCATCTCGGACCTCCGGTATTTCCATCGCGTCTGGACCGAGATTCGACAGAAGGCCGAAACGTCGCGTGCGCCAGCCGTCGTCTATCGCGAGCAGAGTCTGGTCGCCAAGCTGCTGCGCGATCTGCTGACCGACGACTACACGGCTATCCGCATCGACAACGAGCAGGAATACCGGCGCGTGCTGGAGCTGGTCGAACGCATCATGCCGTCGCTGGCGCCGAAGGTGAAGCTGTACGAGAAGGAGTACCCGATCTTCGAAGAGTACGGCGTGCAGCCCGAGATCGATCGCGCGCTGCGCAGCAAGGTGTGGCTGAAATCGGGCGGTTCGATCGTCATCAACCAGACGGAAGCACTGGTCGCCATCGACGTGAATACCGGCCGCTACGTCGGCAAGAAGACGGCGGGCCGTCTCGAAGACACCATCCTCAAGACCAACCTCGAAGCGGTGAAGGAGATCATTCGCCAGATCCGGTTGCGCGACCTTGGCGGCATCATCGTGCTCGACTTCATCGACATGGAGGAGAAGAAGAACCGGCAGAAGGTATTCCAGGCGGTGGAGCAGGAGCTGCGCAAGGATCGCGCGCCGTCGAAAGCGCTGCAGGTCTCCGACTTCGGCCTGGTCATCATCACGCGCAAGCGGGTGAAGCAGAGCCTGGAGCGGGTGCTCACCGAGCCGTGCCCCTACTGCGCCGGCAGCTCGGTCATCAAATCGAGCTCGACGATCTGCTACGAGATCGTGGCGGAGGTGAAGAAGATCAGCGCCGATCTCAACGGTCAGAGCCTGGTGCTGCGCGTGAACCCCGACATCGCGCGCGCGCTGCGTGAGGAAGAACGGGCGGTGTTCAAGGAGCTGAAGCAGGCACTCGGTCGCGACATCGCCGTGCGCGCCGACAGCCAGCTGCATCACGAGCAGTTCGATCTGATGGCGATCGGGTAGGCGTCCCCCTCAGGAATCAGGTATCGGGAATCGGGGAACAGGGCCTATGTCTGAGGCCACAAGCGGAGGGATCGATGGGTCGACTCCTGGGCGCCGTCAGCGGTCTCCTTGTCCTTTCATTGCTGTGCCTTTCGCAAGCGGTGTTTCCAGCGGAAACGAGTGGGTTCGCAGCCGCCACTGATGAACTGATCGCCGCGTACGCCACCGCGGACGTCATCGTCCTGGGTGAAGCGCATGGGCGAAAACCGGATTCGGACTTTCGCATCGCGCTGGTTCGCAATCCCAAGTTCGCCGAGACGGTGCGAGTGATCGTGCTCGAAGCGGCGCAACCGGACCTCATGGCGGCCGTCGAAGAGCTCAATCGAGCGCTGTCGCCGGAGCGCCGCGTCGAGATGTTCGTCAATGAGACTTCCGCTGGTGGGGACCGGAACGCCACAGCGGTTGCTCTCGTACGAGAGCACGCGCTCGACAAACGGCAGAAGGCGCTCGTCGTATTCGGCTCGGGTCACGTGTGGCGCCGATTCGGCGGCGTGACGACGCGGCTCGAGCAACAGATCCCCGGCCGCGTTCTGGTGGTCGAAACGATTGCGCCGGTGCGGCCGAGTCCGTTCGATCCTCCCGATGCCGCGGTCCAGTTCGCCGCGTCCACGCGTGCGTTGGAAGCCACGCTCCGCAGCCGCCAGTGGCCGGTGCTCACCCCGCTTGCCGCGTCTGCGGCCGGAAAGCTCTCGGCGGATCCGTTCTACATGGGGCAGGCGATGCTGGGCGCGCAGATCACACTCGGCGATCTCGCCGATGCCGTTGTCTATTTCGGAGCGCCTTAGTCATGTGCGATCGGATGTCAGGTCCTTTGTTGGCGATCGCCTTCGCACTCGCACCCGTGGTCTTCGCTCAAACGCGCTCTGTCCCCACGTTCATTACGCCCGCGTTCGCGGATCTCACCATCAGGAAACATCACTCGTTTGGCACGCCGTCATGGAGCATGACCGAGGTGCTGTATTTGAAAGGCGCACGCGCGCGTCGCGAATTCCTCGAGGAGCGGGCGGGAAATAGACCGCATCGTCACGCCGTCATTACACAATGCGACCAGCGGCGCCGGATCGAGCTGAACCCCGACGCAAGGTTGTACGCAGTGTCGGTTTTGGAGGATTGGTCCGAACGGTCCAAGCCGAGACCTTCCGAGCCAGAGGCGCGCGGCGCCGACGTGACGACGACACTCGATGCAGTCGATACCGGCGAGCGGCGACGGGTCGGGCACTACATGGCGCGGCGAGTGAAGACGACGATAACGGTGGAGCCGAGTCCCGGGGCCAACACGCCGCCGAGCACGCGGGAAACCGACGGCTGGTACATCGACCTGCGTGGTCTTGACTGCTCCGATGTGGAGACAGATGCCTATTACCTTGCGTTCGCTGAAGTCGTAAAGCCTGGTGGCCTCAGGGACCGCCAGAACTACAGGACCAAGGGGACGGCGATGCGTGGATACGCTATCGCGGAGACGAATCGAGTCACACAATCAGGCACAACGGAGGTCGACAGCGTCAAATTAATCGAACTATCCGAACGCCCACTGGATTCGTCGATGTTCGACATCTCCCCTGACTACCGGCCTGCGTTGCCGCTGCTTCGCGGCGGCTACGACATGACGAAGCGCGACACCGTGGCCAATCGCCTGCAGGCGTACTGGGATGAGTTCGTGCAGGTCACACGCACAATCTTCCGTTGACGACGCGACCATGGGCGGGTAAGGCGCGCCTACGGCTGCCGCGATTTGGCTACACTCCTGGGGTGATGCGGCGCATAGATCCTGGCAGGCACGAGGGCAACGCGCTGAAGATTGGCGGCCTGATCGCGATCGTTCTGGCAGGCGCGTTGTTCCAGTATTTGTCCTCCGAGGTCCCGCGCGACCTCTGGACGACGCTCGCGACGAAGTACTCGTCCAATAGCGAATCCTTCACTCTCTTCGTGGCGCTCGGCGCCGCCATGGTCAACCTGTTCATCTGCGGCGCGCTGGCGATCGTCGCCGGCACCAGAAAGCTGTCATTGGCGAGCACCCGGACGCGCAAAGGCCTTGGCGTCATGTGCGCCGGCGGCAACGCGCTCGCGCTCGGGTTACTCGCGGGAAATCTCGTGTCCGGCGGTCGCGACGACGTCCTCGTGGAGTGGTCGGATGCTCCCGCCGTCATGGCTTACGTTTTGGTTGCCGTCGGCGTGCTCCTCGTGCGCACGGGGTGGAAGTATGACGTTGCGCGCGGCGCGGATGTGGTTGCGTCCGATCCTCGGCCACCGGTCGTCTTTCTCCGTTCGTTCCGCGACGATGTGAAGTCGCCGGTTGGTGGCGCCTTCGGCGTGTGGCTCAAGGTCCTGATGTGGTTCTTTCCGGCCAGCTTCGAACAGGAGCTGGCGGCCATCATGAACCGCGTCGGTCCCTTCGTTGCCGTCGGCCGGCCTGGAGAACGATTACCGGAGCTCGGGGCGAACCGCTTCTACTTCGACGATACGGAATGGCAGGCTCGCGTGGCGGAGCTCGTTGGTCGCGCCCGGCTGACCGTGATCCTCTGCGCGACGACCGCAAGCCTTCAGTGGGAGATCGACCACGTCCTCACCTTTGCCGAACCATGTCGTGTCGTGCTGCTCGTTCTGGAGCGCGGCAAGCGAACTCGCGATGTCGAGGAAGAGCTCGAGCGCCGCTTGGGCTGTCCCGGCGCGCTGCAGGCCGTTGCCCATCGAAGGCCATCGTTGGTGGCCAGGCTGCTGTTCGGTCGCGGCAGGACGGTCGGCAAGATCGTCTGCTTCACCGACCGATGGCGGCCGGTGGTGGTTCCCGTCGCCTGGATGCAGGGCCTGAAGGCGTCATTCAAGATGCTGGCGCGCCCGATGTCGCCCTATGGTGGCGCGCTCGAATCGGCGTTCGAAATCGTGTTTCAGCAACTCGAGGTACCGTGGACCCCTCCCGGCCCCAACAAGTCGATTGCCATCGTCCTGGCTGTCGGCTTGGGAGTTCTCGGATTACACCACTTTTACCTGGGCGATCGGCGCACGGGTCTCAAGTACCTCGCGTTCTTCTGGACGTTCGTGCCTGCAGTTCTCGGTTTGAGGGATGCTGTCAGACTCGTGCTGCTCGAACAGACGGAGTTCGAGAGCCGGTACGGCAGGGCGGATCATGCGCACACGTCTGCTGGGGTGACCATCGGCGCCGGATCGTCAGATTAGGTTGCGCCCCGTCAGCCGTGCGCCAACACCTGATCATCGATGCGGATGACACGCTCTGGGAAAATAACGTGTACTTCGAGCGTGCGTTCGACGACTTCGTCGACTTCCTCGCACATTCCACGCTCTCGCCGCAGCAGGTTCGTGACGTGCTCGACGAGATCGAGCGGGTCAACGCCAAAACCCAGGGCTATGGATCGGCGAAGTTCGGCCGCAATCTCGCGCAGTGCTACGAGCGACTGGCCGAACGGCGCATCGAGGGAGAGGACTTGTGTACCGTCATGCGGTTCGCCGGACGAATCCTCGAACAGCCGATTGAGATCCTTGCGGACGTGCCGGAAACGCTGGCATCACTGGCCGAACGGCATGACCTGACGTTGTTCACGAAAGGTCATGCCGAAGAGCAGCGGCTGAAGATCGATCGCTCAGGGCTGGCGAGCTTCTTCGCCCACACGGCCATCGTCCACGAGAAGGACGCGTCCGCGTACTGTGCGCTGATAGCAGAGCGCGGGATGGACCCGTCGCGGTCATGGATGATCGGCAACAGCCCACGATCCGACATCAATCCAGCGCTCGAAGCGGGGCTCAACGCGGTATTCGTGCCGCACGCTCAGACCTGGAGCCTCGAACGTGAAGAGATTCGTCTCGGTACGGGCCGGCTGATCACCGTGAATCGGTTCGCCGACCTTCTGGAACACTTCTGAAGCGCTACCGCATTGCGCCGAGTGCTCGCTGGGGCCGCGGCAGGAAAGCCATCGCACGCGCGACGTAGTCCATGATTTCACCGTCCAGCCCGGTGCGACGCTGAATGGATGGTTCGGCGCTGATCATACGGCCGGCACTGGACGCGATGTCCCAACGACCGTTCGTGAACTCGTCGAGCAGCGATTGCCATTCCTCTGCCAGCGCGAGGACCTGCGGGTGCTCGGGGGGCGTGCCCGCGGTCATCTCGCGTCGAACCTCCGCGATCAGTTGTGGCCATCGCGCTTCGACGTTGCGAATCCGTTCCGGACCGAGCTCCGCCGCCCGCTTGCGCAACGCCTGCCGTTGCTCGTCGTCGAAATATCGCTGGAACGTGAGAACTGCACTGATGAGCGACAATGCGTCGTCGGCGTGGTGGTACTCATGGGCGCGCAGTTGGGCGATCGTCGCCTGGAGTCTGGCGTGAAGCGCCGTGGCCTCGTCGACGCGCGCCTGAACTTCCATCGCCTGCCGTTCGAGGAGCGACAGGATCGCGTTCGCGCTCGATTCAAGTGCAACCGCAATGTCCGTGAGCGGCACACCGAGGCTGCGCAACAGCACGATCCGTTCGAGGCGGATGACGTCTGCCTCCGAATAGAGGCGATACCCGCCATCGGTGCGTCCCGAGGGCGTGAGCAGCCCGATTTGATCGTAGTGATGCAGTGTTCGCACCGTCAGGCCGGTACGCTTTGCCAGCGCGCCAATTGTCAGCTCCGTCATACCCCACATCGTAGAGGGTGACGCAGCGTCAGGGTCAAGCCGCCGGCTACTATCTGCCCTCATGATGGCTCACGCGATATCATGCGCGTGGTGCGACCGGTCGTATACACAGCGATTGTCTTCGCGTTGTTGACCGCGGTGTGTGCGGCGCCTCAATCGCCTCCGGCAGCGCGGCGCGCGAACAATCGCATCGACGTCACAGCCGTTTCTGTTCCGCTCAATGCACAGGATCCGTCGCAGCGCGCGATTGGCGATTTCCTCTATGCCGGCGGCGTGGCGCTGACCTCCCGGCAAACCGACCGGCTGCACGGCTTGTCCGATCTCGAAGTGCTGCCAGGCGACCGCCTCACCGCCGTGAGCGACGACGGCGACCTGGTGGAGGCGCGCCTTCTTTTCGACGATGCGCAGCATCTGGTCGGCGTGACCGACGTGCGGATTGGTCCCCTCATGAGCGAAGACGCAAGCCCGCTCACCGACAAGGCGGACGCCGACGCAGAAGGGCTCGCCATTCTGCCGAACGGCGATCGGCTCGTCAGCTTCGAGCGTCGGCACCGGATCCTGCTGTACCCGGCAAACGGTGGCTTGCCTCGGCGAGTGCCGGCGCCGAACGCATCGTTTCCCGCCAACGAGGGACTGGAAGCCGTATCGATCGATCCCGAACGAGGCGACGATGCCTATGTCGCAGGCGCCGAGGCCAGTGGCGAGACGTGGACGTGCCGCCTGTCGTCAACGTGCACCAAAGGACCCACGGTGGAGAAGCCGCAGGAATTCGGCCTTGTATCCATGAAGCGCGTTCGCGGCCTGGATACCGTGTATCTGCTACGTGCGTTCGATGCCGTCCGAGGCAGCCGAATCTCGCTCCAGATCTTTCGGTCAGGCACACGGGTTGCCACGATGAATATGGCGCGGCCGCTGACCGTCGACAACTACGAAGGCATCGCGGCCGTCCCGCGCAGCAACGGTGGCGTTCGTTTCTACCTGCTCTCGGACGATAACGGTGGCAACCCGCAACGAACGCTGCTGATGGCCTTCGACTGGATTGCCGCGGTCCGCTGACAACACATGCGTTTCTCGCCCTGCGGTCATGAAGCCCCGGCGGACGTCCGAAGCGGGGGGAGGCGCGTTGAGTGAATGACGCCTCGCCGGGCGCCACCGATCACGCAATGCGCCGACCTCGCCCCGGCACCGTGTGCCGTCGACGGATCTCGTTGCATCCGCTGGGTCTAGCGGCAGTCATCCGGCACGAGCCGGATCATGCTGCATCAGATCGTCAACCGACGTTTGCAGGTCGGCGCAGGAGGTGGACACGAGCTCCACCTCCTTACCGCCTGAATCGGTCGGCGACGCTAAAGAGAACGTCAGCGAGTGCGGGAGCGCATCTGGCCGATGCGGAAGAGCAACGTTCCGGTCGACAGCAGCAGCCAGACCAGGAAAAAGCGAAATCGCAGAGTCCGTGGATCGTGCGTGAGTACTTGCTGCAGACTGACACCCACGGCGACGGCGCCAGCCAGGACGATTCGCGCATTCATCGGCACGTAGCGGCGCGCGATCTGCCACCACGCGGCCGCGGCCACGACAGCGAGCACGATACTTGCGATGAGCATCTGCTACCACCCTCCAACGACTTGACAGATCCAGCAGATTATCTGGAACTCGAGGTACGCTGCCGTAGCAGCCTCGCACAGCGGAAGCATGTACGGCAGGAATAGCGCGGCGCCACACGCCACGCCAGCGACGTCGGCCAGCGAGCCGGCCGTGCCGCAGATTGAATCGCACCCGCTCTGTCGTGCGGCAACAGGCCGCAACTGCGCGGCTCGCGCTTCGAGTCGTACGCTCACTTGGTCCAGCGCCGCCGCAGCCGCGGATAATGCCGGAGTGATGCCGTTCTTCAGGATGTAGTCAATCGACTGCTCCCGAAGCGCCGGATCGATGTCCGGGTGTTTCAGTTCCCCTGGTTGCAAACCCAGCCGCGCCGCAGTCCGCTCCATCTCCGCGTGGTTCGGTTCGATGAACACGAGCGCGGACCTCCCACGCTGCTCGATGATCTGGCGCACGCCCTGGCGAAGCGTCGTGTCGTAGCCCTGCGCCACACCATAGGCCGCCCAAAATCGCAGTGTTGTCGCCGCCTGACGCGCTGCCTCACCACGCCCCGCTCGGATTCCGATGTTTGCGCTGCGCAACTGCCGTTCGAGCTCCGCGATGACCGCATCCGGTGCGGCCGGAAGGTAGTTTTGCGCCTGGCCCGACGGAGTATCGATCAGGCTGACGCCTGCGACTACCGTTGCGGCCGTGGCTGCTGTCGCCGACCCGATGAACGCACGTCTGCTTTGCTGCATGGGGAGTTCCTCCGCCATGCGCCTCGACCCCACCCCGTCGGGCGGCATCTCAAGGGCGGTGCCAGAAGTTCGGGGCCGCGCTATCTGAGAATCAGCGCCAATACCACGCTGGCCGGCGGTGATGGCGGGAGAATGCGGCCGTGTGCGGGTCGTTACTCCCCACCGACGATGCCGCCCGAGGGCCCGGTCGGGCATTTGTTACCGCCGGCAGTTGGATGCGGTGAGCTCACGCCATCTGTCGATCGGCCTGTGGTAGTCAGGATGATCCTCGGCAATGCCGCATTGGTGGAGGGTACTTCGATTTGTGATTCGTGATTCGGGATTCGGGATTCGTGAGTGTTGCGATTGAAATCACAAATCGCGAATCAGAACTCAAGAATGGTCAGGCGGCCTGCACTGGAGTGAGCGCCAGCGGAAGGCGGATGAAGAACGTCGTCCCCTTGCCGACCTCCGTCTCGAACCAGATCTCACCGCCGTGCTTCTTCACGATGGCGGTATGTGCCAGCGCCAAGCCCTGACCGGTGCCGCGCCCAACTTCTTTCGTCGTGAAGAACGGCTCGAAGATATGGGAGCGAATGTGTTCAGGAATGCCGGTGCCCGTGTCGCTGACGCGAATCTCCACGGCGTCGCCGAGGTTGTGGGTGGAGACGGTGATGAGGCCGCGCGTCTGGCCGCGTTCGCGGACGGCAGCGGTGACCGCGTGCGCCGCATTGATCAGCAGGTTCAGCAGGACCTGATTGATTTCGCCGGGCAGGCACGGCACGAACGGAAGATCGGGATCGAGATCGACCTTCGTTTCTGCGACGTACTTCAGCTCGTTGCGGGCAACGGTGATGGTGGTCTGGATGGCGCGGTTCAAATCGACGGCGATCTTGGTTTTCGTGCCCGGATGCGAGAAGTCTTTCATCGCCTGCACGATTTGCGAGACGCGCTGGACGCCTTCGAGGCTCTGGGCGATCGACGACGGGATCTCCTCCGCCAGATACGCGAGGTCCGCGCGCTCGGCGAGCTCCGCCAGCTTGTCCAGGAGAAGCCCTTGCTTGTCCGGCTGCTGCCACTGGCGTAACTCCAGAATCGCCTGCAGCAACGCCGACATGCTGGTGAAGGCATCCTGGAGGAAGCGAATGTTGTCGCCCACGTATTGGAGCGGCGTGTTGATCTCGTGCGCGATTCCGGCGGCGAGCTGTCCGATGCCCTCGAGCTTCTGCGCCTGACGAAGCTGCTCCTCGAGAATGTGCCGCTCCGTCGCCTCGGAGCCAAGCAGCACGAAGCCATCCCGCCGTCCGGGCCCGCGCTGCATCGTCGTCACCGTGAGATCCAACAGACGGCGACGACCTTGCCGATCCGTGAAGGGAACTCTGTCGAGTCGCACGGGCGTGGGCTGCGCGAGAGCCTTGGTAATCAGCTCGGGAGCGGCCCATTCGATACCGCACTCCATGAGCGGCTGGCCGATGACATCCGCCGGCTTGGGCCCAAATGTCTCCTGCGCAGCGGAGTTCCAGCGCGTGACGCGACCACCGGCGTCGATCCCTATCAGGATCGACGAAATGGCCGCGAACAGTCGCTCCGTTTCCTCGGTGGTCTCGACCAGCCGTACGCCGCTCTGCAGCCGCGCGCGAAGTTCCTCAGGGTCGAACGGCTTGACCAGGTAATTGTCCGCACCCGCGTCGAGGCCGAAGATCATGTCGTCCTTGCTCTCGCGGGCCGTCAGCAAGACGAGGTACATGTTGGCGAAAATGGGATGGCGGCGAATGCGGCGGCACAGCTCCAGGCCATCGATGCCCGGCATCATCCAGTCGAGAATGGCCAGCGGCGGGTTTGCCTCGTTGATGATCTTCCAGGCGGTGGTCCCGTCATTGGCCACGAGGACGTCGAACCCCCAGTGCGTCAGCTTCCGGGACAGAATCGTCGTCGAGGTCCGATCGTCGTCGGCAATCAGAACGCGCATGTGTTCCCCGCGGCAGGTGTGGCAGTGGTGTCGCGAAGCGCCTGAACGAGCGACGTCATTTCGGCGTCGAGATGTTCCCAGGCTGTCTCCGCCACCACTTGGTCCACCGAGCCGCTTGCCCCCAGGTGCTCGAGCTCGCGCGCCGCCTCCGCAACCGCGGATCCCGACATGTTGTCGGCGGCGCCTTTCAATGAATGCGCAGCCCTCTTCAGCTGCTCGGGATTGTCTTGGTCGAGCGCCGCCCGGATTGCCGCCATCTGCGCCGGGCAATCCTCCAGGAAGATGGCCACCAGATCCGCGAGCAGCACCTCGTCGCCGCCGATGCGGCGCAGCAGCGCCGGCCGATCGAAGGTTGTTGGTGCCGTACGCGGGAGCGGAGCAGCAACGGAACGCATGTCGGCGGATTCGACCGTGGCAAACAGCGCCGGCGGATCGATTGGCTTGGCGAGGTACCCGTCCATGCCTGCCGCGAGACAGCGTTCGCGGTCGCCGGCCATGGCGTGCGCCGTCATCGCGATGATGCGAACGTGACCACCCTTGGCGCGCTCGCGCTCGCGGATGGCGGCAGTGGCCTCGAAGCCGGACATCTCCGGCATCTGCACGTCCATCAATATGATGTCGAACGGCTCACGCTCGTACGCCTGCAGCGCCTCGCGACCGTTGGTGACCTCGATGACGGCGTGACCGCGCCGCGTCAAGAGCTCACGCGCAACAACGCGGTTCACCTTGTTGTCGTCGGCCAGGAGGAGCTTGTGGCGAACGGCAGCAGACCTCGGCGTGGTCGTCAGAGCGCTCGACGCGGGAGTCACTCGTCCAACAACTTCGGCAATCGCCGTCTGCAGATCGCGCTGGGACACCGGCTTGGTGAGATACGCAGCGATACCGACATTGCGGCAGCGGCTGACATCGCCGTACTGGCCCGCCGAGCTCAACATGATGATGGTGGTGTTGGACAACTGCGGTCGCAGACGTGAGATCTCGCCGGCCACGGCGAACCCGTCGAGATCCGGCATGTTGGCGTCGAGGAGCACCACATCGATACGGGATCCAGACGCCGACGCGTCGGTCATTGCGGCGATAGCCGCCTGACCGCCATCCACCACCGTCACGCGCATGTCCCAGCGCGCGCACTGCTCGCGCAGCACGCGGCGGTTCACCTCGTTGTCGTCGACGATGAGCACGTGCAGACCCTGCAACGCCACGTCAAGGTCCGCCGTGGCGGGTGCCTCGACCTCCGGGACGTCGATGGTGAAGTGAAATTCGCTGCCGGCGCCCGGCTCGCTCTCCACCCACATGCGACCGTTCATCAGTTGCACGAGTGTCGAAGAGATCGTGAGACCGAGACCCGTTCCGCCAAAACGACGGGTGGTCGAACCGTCCGCCTGACGAAAGGCTTCGAAAATCGTCTGGTGCTTTTCGCGTGGGATACCCATGCCGGTGTCGGCGACGACGAAGTGCAAACGAACCACATCGCCGCGTCGTCCTTCCGGCCTGACCTGGAGCAGGACGTGGCCGCGCTCGGTGAATTTGATGGCGTTGCCGAGCAGGTTGATGAGGACCTGACGGAGGCGCGCCGAATCGCCGCCGACAGCGACCGGCACGTCCGGCGCGATATCGGTGATGAGCTCCAGTCCCTTCTGATCGGCGCGCAGCGCCAATGGTTTCACGACGTCGCTGAGCAGGTGCCGGAGGACAAAGGGCGCCTGCTCGAGCTGCAGCTTGCGCGATTCGATCTTCGAGATGTCGAGCACGTCGTTGAGAACCGAGAGCAGCGATTTGGCAGACGATTTCACGGTGGACAGCCACTCGCGCTGAACGGGTGTGAGTGGGGAGTCGAGCGCCAGCTCCGTCATGCCCAGGATGCCGTTCATCGGCGTGCGGATCTCGTGACTCATGTTGGCCAGGAACTCGCTTTTCGCCCGGTTCGCTTCCATGGCCTTGTCACGCGCGGTGACCAGATCCTCGTTGACCGCGGTCAGCTCCGCGGTGCTCGCGGCAACGGTTGCCTCGAGATCCTCTTGATAGCGCAGCAGCTTGCGATCTCGGGTCTCGATCTCCGACAGCATCTCGTTGAAGCCGTCGACGAGCTCGCCGATCTCGTCGCGACCGACCGCGTCCGCGCGCAGATCGTAGCGGCGCTCGGTGGTGACCGCCCGAGTGATCGCCGCGAGGTTGGCCATCGGCCGCCAGATCGCACGTTGCGCGCGGCTGCCGACGACGACAGCGGCCGGCAGCGTGACCAGCAGCACGATGACGTTCACGCGCAAGCAGCCGATCGCGCAGTCCCACAGCTCGTCGAGGTCCGACTCCAGATAGACTGCGCCCGGGCGCTCGCCGATCAAGCTGACGGGACTGGCAAGAAACAGCCGGTGCATCGTGAAGTCACGCGCTTCACGTCCCTCGCCAATCGCGGCGAGCAGCCGGGCATTGGTCTGCGGCGGCACCGCCTCGCTCGCGGGATTCCGCTGGTAGCTGGCGAACTCCTCGCCGTCGTGGAGCACCAACCGCGCGCGGACGATGTGCGGGTTGGCGGCGGCCGCTTTGACCATTTCCGCGCCCGTCTTCCGATCGCGGCTGCTGATCGCCGCCGTGCTGTTGCTGCCGACGACGGCAGCGAGCGTTCGAAGCTCACGGACCATACGGCCGTACGAGCTGGTGATGTCGAAGACAAACAGCACGATCGCCGCGACGACGAGGGCCGCGCCCGTCGTGAGGGCGCCGATGGCGTTCAGCTTCCGCGCGATCGAGAGATCGGCGATGTACCTGATCATCGTTCCCCGTCCGGCTTCTCCGCGGTTCGTTTCGCGAACGGGCGCACTAAACGCAGGCGCAACTGGCCGGGTGCGGGTCGCTGGATCCCCGTCCCGTAATCGGCGGGGGACCGTCGCCCTTGACCAACGCGCGGCCGAACTGGCACGGTGGGCTGGCTGCTGCCGTCTGCCTTTCCCTCCCCATATTCGCGTTCGTACAACTCTCGCCAGACGTCGCAGCGAGATGCCAATCCGAGTGATTGGAAGAACGCCGTATCGAGAATGCCGCCGGCATCGACCGGTTCAGGAATGCGTCTTGCGGTGGCATCGGCCGCGTGGACCAGAGCCAGCGGTCCGAGCTCCGCGACGCCGGCCTCGGATGGACGATGATGGAACGCGACCGCCAGTCTGATCGGGTCGGGCAGGCCCCACAGCCCTAACAGGTACGCGCCCACTTCCGCATGCGTGCAGCCGAGCACTTCCTGTTCGGCTTCGACCAGGCTGCGCTTGTCGGCGATCGCTTCCTGGAGCAATTGCGCATAACGATCGGCGAGGCAGGACGCCAGGATGATGCGCCCCACGTCGTGAAGGATGCCCGCGGTCATCGCCTCGCTGGCCACCGAATGCGAGACGCGCTCGATCGCGGCGATCGACTTCGTAAAGCGGCTCACCTTGAGGCTGTGCTGCCACATCGTCGTCAGATGGAAGCGGCGCATCGCCGCTTCGTTCAATCGTGAGAAGACATGCGCGGACAGCATCAGCGTACGCACGAGATCCAGACCGAGGAGCTGCACGGCCTGTGCGGCGGTCGTGATCCGGCCGTGCACGCCGAAGTACGCGGAGTTGACCAGTTGCAGCATCTTGGCCGTCATCGCCGCATCGCGCTCGATGACCTGGCCGATCTGCTGGACCGAGGCGTGATCAGAGCGGACGACTTCGATGAGCTCCACATAGACAGAGGGAACACTGGGCAGATCGTGAAGCTGCGCGACGAGCGCTTCGAGCGACGGGTTGGACAACGCGCGGCGCAGGCCGACCGTCTGTTGCAGCCTCGCCTTGATCGCCTCGCCGTCGCATGGCTTCGACAGGTACTGGTGCGCCGGTCCGACGGCGCGAAGAATCGATTCCTGACTGGCTTGCCCGGACAACACGATGCGAATCACGTGCGGATAGAGGCGGCTGACTTCCTCGAGCAGCGTCGCGCCGTCCATCCCGGGCATTCGGATGTCGGTGACCAGGACGTCATGAGGCTCGCGCGAGAGCGCTGCCAGCGCTTCTTCACCACTGCCGCAGAACCGCAGGTCCCAACCGGCATCCATGGACCGCAGCATCCGGCGAAGTCCGGCCAGGACATTCGGCTCGTCGTCCACGAAGAGCACGCGCGTCATGACGCGACTCCCAGGGCCGGCGGTCCCGGCCTGCTGTTCACGATTTCGATGTCCGACGGAATGGCGCCGATGCGCGCGAAGTTCTGCAGCCGCGCCAGCAGCGCGGCGGTGACCTCCTGGTTCGCTTTGGCCAGCAGGAGACCGGAGTGCGTGCGCACGGCGTTGGCGATCCTCATCCCCTCGGCCAGTTCCGAAACGGCAATGCGGGCGGTCATCGTCCGTGGCAGCATGTCGACGACGCGGGTCAGCGCCGCCACGATTGCCGGGTCGAATTCCTTCGTCCGCGTCCGCATGTGCGCCACGGCATCAGCCTCCGACATGCCGCGCGCGACCAGCCGCTCCAACTCGATCGCGGTGTGCAGGATGGCGCTGCCGATCTCCGCCGGTTCGCGTATCGCGATCGGCTGTGCCGCGCGTACGGGGTCGATCGGTTCGTGCTGTCGCGCGATCATCTTCGCCACGTTTTCCAGCCGCGGGATGTTCGACAACAGCTCGTGTGCCAGCGCCGCATGGACCTCATAGCGGTGGCGATCGGCCTCACTGAGCTCGTTGCCCGCATATACGGTTGACAACAGATCCGGCGACAGACTGATGCAGCCAAGTTGCGACAGCATTGCGGCCATGTCGTACTGCCACGCATCGGCGAGTCGCAGCCGTGTCGCGGCCCGCTGCACGTGTTCGCGAATACGCAGCGTGTAGGTGTAGGCGACCGGATTGACTGCGCTCAGCACCTCGGTCAGCACGTGAACGATGCCGCTCAGCGTCTTTTCCAGCAGGTCTCGCTCGCCGCGCATCAACCGGTACTGCTGGATTCCGTCCGATACCGCCTTGGCCACCGCCGGCGTGGGACACGGCTTGGCCAGGAACCTGAAAATGTGGCCGTCATTCACGGCGGCAACCGCCGTGCGGATGTCCGCGTCGCCGGTCAGCACGATGCGAATCGTGTCAGGATAGCTGTCGCGGATCCGCGCCAGGAGAGAGTCGCCGGGCATGCCGGGCATGCGCATGTCGACCACACACACGGCATACGGCGTGTCGCGCAGGCGATCGAGCGCCTCGTAGCCGTTGCACGCGAACGTGACGTTGAACTGACGTAGCGTCCGCTTGAGCATCGCCAGCACGTTCGGATCGTCGTCAACGACGAGCACTGCCTCCATCGGGTCGGATATCCTCTCGTTGTTCGGGCACACACCAAGCCGGAAGCGCCCGTTCTGAAAAATCGGCGAATCAGGATGGATGGTTGAATTGAGCGCGCCTGTGAACCGGTGTGCCCGCCGATGATCCGTCGGCATCGGCGCCCGATGAGGCGTCTCTACAGGGAGTTATCGGACGATATGTTGCGGCCGCGACGATGGTGGTGGCGAGGCGGACACCTCAGCGGGAAAGGCAATGCCGTGCAGCCGTGTGACGTGTGACGTGTGAATGCGATCATCGCCTGACGATGACCACACTGCCGCTGAACGAGCGAATCGAGAGCAGCGCGCCCCCTTCGCCGATCGAGCCGCGGATTGTCCGGTTCAGCCGCGGTCCGCGCGGGCCGAAACTGTTTCCGGGCGTGCCGCCGCGCAGCGTCAGCGGAAAGTCCGATCGCACATCGCCGCTGAAGGTGCTCGCCTCGAGATCGAATGCCACGCTGCCAACCGGCACGATGCGAACGTTGCCGGAATGCGAGGCCATGTCGTAGCGTCCGCTGCGCGCCAGCCGGCCGCCGTATTCGATGTTGCCGCTGATGGTCTTCACCATGACGCGATCCGACTGCGTGTCCAGGAAGCGAAGATCGCCGCTGACTGATTCGAAGTCGAGGCTGCGCGCCTTGACGTTGCGCGCCATGACGCTGCCGCTGGCGGTATTGGCGGCGATCTCGTCCCCCTCGGCGTCGTTGACCTCGATGTTGCCGGACAGCGACTTGAGGGCGCGCACCCGCGCCACCGACGCCGCCGTGACGTCGCCGCTGATCGACTCGGCGCGCAGTTCGCCGCGCACATTGCTCACGCGCACGGTCCCCGAGACCGTCTTGACGTCGACGTTGGCGCCGCTCGGCAACGCCACCGTGTAGTCGACCGCCGCCGCCACGTTGCGCCGCGGTGGCAGCTCGGTCCGGACTTCGACCAGCCCGGCGCGCTCGATCACCCGAACATCGATCTCGCGCAGCAACGCCCGCGCCTCGGACTCGGTCGGACGCCGCACGCGTTTGACCGCCTGAATGCGGACATCGTCGCCGCCACCACCGGTAATGGTGATATCGCCGGCCACGTTCGACAGCTCGAAGGTGCCGGAGCGTCCCAGACGCACGGTTCTCGAGAACGTATCGGTGAACTCGGGACCGGAGAAGCGCAGGCGCTGTCGTCCGGCCTGACGCCGGACCTCACCGCTCTGTCGCTGGAGGGCGTCGCGCAGACGCTCGAGGATGCCGGCCTGCTGCAGCGCGGCCTGCACGTGGGCCTCGACCTCCTGCTGCCGCACGCGGATGTCGTCGACGTCGACGTCCTGCGCTGCGGCCGGCATGCTCACGAGCACGACGGATGCGAAGACGGCGAATGTGCTGACTCTCATTGGTTCATACCCGATACGATGCGCGCCGCCCCTTCCTGATTGCCTTTGCGCATCTCGTTGATGAGCGCGATGGTCTCCTGGAGCAGGGCCACCTTGCTGCGCAGCGCCTCGAACAGGCTTTGCTGCGCCAGCTCGCTGGTCGGTGCCTGCTTCAACGCCTCCCGGCTTTCCCCAATCGCTTCGTCGATCACCGCCAGGTTCTGATCGACGACCGCCGCCACCGGTGTATCGAGCGCCGTCCGCTCGGTATTGGCGATTTGTTCGAGCGATGCGATGACGGTCGTGTACTGCTGTTCCGCTGCCTGAAGGCGCTCGTCCAGCGGTTCGACGGCGGCGACGACGTCGGACCGGTTGCGCGGAGTCACGCCACCGGCACGAGTGCTGGTCGACACACTCTGCCACGAGGCCCACATACCGCCCGCAAGCAGTACGACCACCACTGCGGCGGCAAATGCAGGCCGCCACCCGCCGTCCCCAAGGCTATCGCGGTCACGCGAGAATGGCCCTGTAAAGAACAGTCGCCGCAACCATGACCGGTGCGCGTCGTGTTCGACAGCGGCAGCGATCCGTGGCCACAGATGCGCGGGTGGCGTCAGCGGTTCGAGCGATCGCGTCGCGTCGTGCAAGGTGCGCAAATCGTCGACGACCGTCCGGCAGGACGGGCACTGCCGCAGATGAGCGTCAACCCGTGCGACGCCTGTCGAATCGAGCGTTCCATCGACGTAGTCGCCGAGATCGAGTTCAAGCTCCAGACAGGTCATCGTGTGTGGCCACGAGCCGGCCTCGGGCCCGCTCCTACCGGCGCTTCCATGCCGCTCAACATCGCCCGCAGTTTCATCCGCGCCTTGTGCACCTGCGACTTGGAGGTACCTTCCGAGACGCCGAGCAGTTTCGCCACCTCGTTGTGCTCGAATCCCTCCACGTCGTGCAGGATGAATGCGGCTCGACATCCATCCGGCAGCCGCGCGATCGCGCGCTCCAGGTCGAGGCGGCTGACCGGCGTCGGGACGGCGGGAGTCGCCGCGACCGGTTCGTCCGCGCCTTCTGCGTCGAGTGAGTCGCTCGACCGCGCCATCCGTGCCTGCCGGCCGCGGAGAAAATCCAGGCAGTGGTTGATGGCCAGTCGATACAACCAGGTCCCCAGGCTCGACTCGCCCTTGAAACTGCCAAGCTTGCGATGCACCTGCAGGAACACCTCCTGCAGCAGATCCTCGGCGTCGTGCGCCGACCCGGCCATACGATAGACCAGGCTGAACAGGCGCCCCGCATGCGCACGATAGAGCTCCTCGAATGCTCCCGCATCGCCCTGCCGGCAGCGTTGCGCCAGTTCAAGGTCCGCCGCTCTCACGTGTTCTGGGTGGTTAGACGACCCGTCCCGGCCGACAGGTTGCCTCACATCAGTGATGTTTCCGCGGCACACAAAGACCACAAAGCCACGGTTTAGCCACAAAGGACACAGAGGACGCGAAGGCTCGACGCGCAGCGGCCTGCGAAGCAGGCCGATAGCGTCAGGTCCGCTCGTGGCACAACGGCTTTCGTGTGCTTTCTTTTTGAGCTTGGTGTCCTTCGTGGCTAAGGCCGTCTTCGTGCCCTTCGTGGGCGCCAACGCACGGCCTCGAAATTGCGGACCCGCGTGCGGGTCACGTCCAGGCCCTCGGCGCGCAGCAGCTCGCGTTTCAAGTGGAGATCGGTATAGCCGCCGAGCGCGCCGTTCGAGGCAATGACCCGGTGGCACGGTACGGATGGATCGCGGCACTCGCGCATGATCGATCCGACCGCGCGCCACGCACGCGGTGAGCCGGCGAGCTCCGCGATGTCGCCGTAGGTGGCGACGCGTCCAGCTGGAATGCGACGGACAGCCGTCAGCACGCGCCGCGCGAACTCGGATGCTGCAGCACGCGCCGTTCGCGGCCGCCCGAGGAGATCAGCGGCCAATGATGATCTTGGCGCGAAAGGTGGCGCCACCGAGATTCGTGTCCCCGAAGATCGATGAAACGCCGGTGGCATTCTGCCCGAGGGCATTCGACACCGTCGTCCACTGGGCCTCTCCGGCCCCTCCGAGCCAGCGGAAAATCCGCAGCTCGGCTCCACCCATGACGTGATATCCGCGGAATGTCTCGTCGACGTTCTCTGTGTCCGCGGCGAAGTCGGACGTCTCTTCGTAACGATGCCAACCGATCCCGCCGCCGACATAGGGGATGATGCGCGAACGCGGTGCCACGAAGCGATACCCCGCGGTGAACTCCAGCGGTCGTACCGTTACCGTCGTGTTGATTCCGAGGTCGAACGGCTCGCCCTCGAACAGAAACACCCGATGTCCCGTGCCCCGAAATCGCGACGCCCGCACGCCGACGAAGATATTCTGCGGGAGAACGACCTCCACGCCTCCGCCGAATACCAGACCTGACGGCGATCCCAGAATCGTCTCGAAGCTCTCGGCTGCGGTGAACCGCACCGCTCCGAGATCACCGAAGCCGCGGATGCTGACCGTCCGCCTCGACGTCGTCGCTGGCCGCCGTTGCGCCGGCCGCCCCTGCGCCAGTGCGATGTTCGCGGAAACCAAAGTCAGAACGATGACTGCGATCAGTGTTGACACAAAAAAACGAACCAAGAAGCCGGGCGGAGGCGGATTCATTTCGCCAGCCCCTGTCCCCGCAGCGACGCCCGCGGATCGATCAGGCCGTAACCGAAGTCGCTATCCCGTCCCGCGCTTCCCAAATCCCTCGCGAACATCGTCAGCGCCGCTTCGATCGCCGTCGGTCGCGTGATTCCCTGCGAATAGAGGAGCGCGGCTGCGCCGGCCACGTGCGGTGCCGCCATCGACGTGCCCTCGTAAGCCACTGTCGCGTAGCGATCGAATCGCGGCCGAACGGTTCGGCCCGGAATCGCATCGGACGGATTCAGCGTGACCTGCCAGATCATGCCGGCGATGCCGCCATCACGATCGTCACCGCCCGGTGCCGCGAGCTCCACGAACGAGCCGGTATTGGAATAGAACGCGCGACGCAGCGACCGGCCAACCGCGCCCACCGAAACCGCGCCGCTCATCTGGGCCGCATACGCTGCGGGATATTCAACAGGATTGCCGTCGAGGAACTCGTTGCCCGCTGCGACGCTGATGAACGACCCGCGGCCGACCGCGTATCGCATCGCGTCGAGCAGCACCGGAGCCGGCTCGGCACCGCCAATGCTCACGTTGATGATCTGCGCTCCTTGATCGGCCGCGTAGCGCATCGCCTGCGCGATTGAAAAATCGTCGCACTCGCCGGGGTACTCGGGATCGACCGTGCCGGGAATGTTCTCCATCCCCAACAGGAACTGCAGATCCCAGTAGCCGAGGCACGCCTTCAGCGGCAACAGCTTCGCGGAGTAGGCAACACCGGCCGGTCCGAGGTTATTGTTCGTTTCCTGCAGCGCCGTTCCCGACACATGGCTGCCGTGACCGTCCATGTCGAGGACCGGTCCAGCCCAAAAAACAAAATCGCGCCCCGGCAGAATGCGTGTGGCGGAGATGTCAGGGTTCGCGCGGAACGGGACGGCGACGGTTTCAAAACTCGAGCCGGTCCACACGCGGAAATCGAACGTCCGAGTCACGGCTGTCACCCCGGTGTCGATGACCGCAATCGTGATCGAAGAGCTCGCACCTGGATTGATGTCCCAGGCGCGCGGCATGTCGAGCGTCGTCAGATTCCACTGACTGCTGAATTCGGGATCGTTTGGCGTCGCCCGCATCCGGCGCAGGTAGTTTGGCTGCGCCCAATCCACTTCCGGCTGCTGGCGGATACGTGAGGCGGCGGCGGTCGGGTCCGGTTCATCAGGTGTGTCTACCAGCAGCACGTCACCGGCCCATCGGGTGCGCGCGGTGATCCCGCGCCGTAACACTGACAGCGCACGCGCTTGATCGACAGCTGCCGTGCCCTCTTTGAATCTGACCAGCAGCTCGCCGCCGACAGCATCGCTGTGGCTGTTGATGGCGTCCAGCACTCGCGCCGCGCGATCGGCGGAAATGAGGAGCGCATATGGTGCGGACGGTTCCTGCGCGATGGTGCTCGCGCCGAGAGCCACACTCGCGACAACGGCGACAGCAGCAAGCTTCATGAAGAGAGATAAACGAATGTTCATAGCGATACGTACACACGATCGTATGTCGTCCTGACGCACGATCCCTAGCCGGGTTGCTAGGTCGCTGGGCGGATAGGTGGCTGGGTTGCTGGGTTGCTGGGTTGCTGGGTTGCTGGGTTGCTGGGTTGCTGGGTTGCTGGGTTGCTGGGTTGCTGGGTTGCTGGGTAGCCAATCCCAAAGCTCAATTCAGTCGAGCATGAACCACGA
>Ga0081539_10000818_pt1 | contig 60165 bp, 61 predicted proteins | sample TabmetS4T2R2_FD_71023 | JGI IMG/M metagenome (GOLD analysis project Ga0081539, IMG submission 71023) | Tabebuia heterophylla rhizosphere microbial communities from the University of Puerto Rico - S4T2R2 | ecosystem: Host-associated > Plants > Roots > Rhizosphere ...
AGAGGCGTCAAGCGGAGTCGGACACTTTCTTCGTCCGTGCCCGGTCCGGCCCGCAGCCCCGGCTCCCTTGTCGTGTCCCTTGTCCCTTGTCCCTTGTCCCTTGTCGTGTCCTTGTCGTGTCCCTTGTGTCCCTTGTCGGTGTCCCTTGTCGGGTGGATGCTCCTATTTCTGTCAAGCCGGATGTCGCTGGTAGGTCGTGATCGTCAGTAGGCTGTCGACCGGTCCTTGCGTCGGCAGAGGGGCGGGACGGTGGCCCGTACGTGGTTGTCGATCCGGGTCGAGCTTGTCTCGGGACGCGGCATGGACCTGTGGCCGCGACCGGGTCGGGTCTTCGCGGCGGCCAGGTCCCATTCGTTCAGGCAGCTCGCCGACGCCGTCGACGCGGCGTTCGGCCGCTGGGACCCCGCCCACATGCACATGTTCACGCTGGCCGACGGCACCGAGGTGACCGCGCTGGAGCAGTGGGACGGTGAAGCACCAGACGGCAGCCTGGACAGCGACACAACGAAGCTGAGCCGGCTAACCGGGGGCGACCAGTTCGCCTACCGGTTCGACTTCGGCGACAACTGGGCCCACCTGTGCACTGTGGCCACCCAGCGCATTGACCCGCTGGAGGAACTCGGCATCGTTCCCGGCGACCCGCTGCAGTACTTCGGGTGGGGCGATTTGCCGGACCAGTACGGGCGGCGGTGGGAGGCCGACGACGGCGAGTCGCCGGAGCCGAAACGGCCCACCCGTCTCCTCGCCGACCTTCCGCCGATCCTGCCGTGGTGGGGACCGCGACGACGCGGGTAGCGGCCGGCGGTAGCCCCGGCTGGATGCTGCGCCGGGCACGTTCCGCCGTACCTGCTCGCGACACGTCAGGGTGCACTCCGACACGTGCCAGCTAGTTCAGCAACGGGTAGACCTCGCGAGCGACGTAGCGTTTGAGACAGCGCAGGATTTCCGGCTTGGTCTTGCCTTCGGTGGTGCGGCGGGCGACGTAGTCCTTGGTGGGCTGGTGGCAGTGCATGCGGACCAGGGCGATGCGCCACAGGGCGTTTTTGGCCAACCGATCCCCGCCGCGGTGCAGCCGGTGCCGGTCGGTGCGGCCAGAGGAGACCGGGATGGGTGCGGCGCCGCAGAGCCGGGCGAACTTCGCCTCGGATATCAGCCGGTCGGGGTTGTCCCCGGCAGTGACCAGCAGCTGTCCGGCGGTGTCGATCCCGACGCCGGGCAGCGCGATCAGCTGCGGCGCGGCTGCGCTGATCAGCGGGGCCAGCTGGGCGTCCAGGTCGTCGATCTCGGCCTGCAGCGCCTGCCAGCGGCGGGCCAGCGCGCGCAGCGCCAGCTTGGTGGCGGCGGCCGGGTCGTCGAGCACGCCCGGCCGGAATGCGGCGCAGAGCCGGACTCGTTGCTTGGTGGTCAGCCGACGCAGCGGGCTGCGCACGGACTCGGGCGCGGACACCACGATGGAGTCCAGTTGTGCGCCGGCCTGCACCCGGGCTTTCATCGCTCCGCGACGCGCCACGCGCAGGACGCGGATCATCTCGACCTGGGCGTCGCGGCTCTTCGGGGTGCCGCTGGCGCGACCCGATTGCACGGCACGAGCGGCGGATTCGGCATCCAGCGGATCGGACTTGCCATTGCGGCGGCGGGCCGCGCGGTCTGGCCGGTCGACCTCGACCACGGCCAGGCCGTAGTCGGTCAGGAAGCGCAGCAGGCCGGCACCGAAGTGACCGGTGCCCTCCATGCCGACCTTGCCGACCCTGCCGAACGACTCGACCCAGGTCGCCAACTGGGCATAGCCGCGCATCGTCGCGGAGAAGGCCTGCGTACCCAGCAGCCGACCCGCCTGGTCGAGCACGGCGGCCACATGTACGTCGGTGTGGGTGTCCACGCCGACGGTCACCATCGGTTCGTCGTCCATACGCTGTTCTTTCACATGCCCGATACGAGATCGACCAGGCAGGCGACGGCGAGGACAGCACGGGGACCAGGCACGAGCCAAGCTCCTTATCAGGTCACAACGTCCGACCTGCCAGGCCGGCGGTGACCCCGGCCGACGGGCCGACGGATCCAATTCAGGCACGCAGCCGGTGAGAACTCGGGTCAGAACCCGCCGCCGGAATCACCACCAACATCACCACCAACATCATCCCCGGTGATAACTTTCCGTACGTCTTTAAAGCGGCCCTCCGGGCCGCGCGCGGGGCCACTTCGCCGGCCGTCCGCGCCTTGCCGCTTCGCTCCCGGCGCGGGCCGGCGGTGGCCACCGCGACACCGGCGGACACGCCGAAGCCCCGGCATCCTCACCATCGAGAACCGGGGCCACAGCCGGACCAAGCACAGACGCCTACGGGTCACCGCCCAACTGATTGTTTGTGTACCGGACCGCGCGCCGCAGGAACGTGCCTCGGGCGGACACGGCCTCCGGCCTTGAAACCCGGATCCGGCATCCGGCGGCCAGGGCTACCCGCCCTGGACCCGGGCACTCTGGGATGCCAGCATCAAGTACACGGCTCCCCGTCGCGCACCGAAGGCAACCCGACCGCATCCGCCTGGTCCAGGTCGTCGGCTGGTGAGGCCGCTCCACTTGGACCGGGCGGACGCGGCCCGATAGGGCGGAGCCTGCGCGACGGGAAGCCGTTCCGCGAATCGCATATTTCCTGGCAGCTGCCCCCGACGGAATCGAGGATCGATGGCCTGGACCGCCGTCTTGGGAACACTTCTGGGTACTCTGCTCGGGGCGTGCGGAGCAATCGCTAGCCAGTACGTGGCCGCGCGTGCGGCCGAGCGACGAGACCGAGTGCAACGACGTGCAGCGTTGAGGGCTGAGCGGCTGACAGCTATCCAGGCGTTTATGGATGCTGAGCAAGACGCCGAACGTGTAGCGGGTGATCCTGACCAGTTCGACTATGCAGCAAAAACACAGGTAGTTCATGCCCTCTGGGCAACTCACAAGCGGCTCGCTTTGGTCTGCTCGGAGGAGCTTGCGAGCCCGCTTGATGAACTCGCAAACAAACTGAACCTGACCATTTGGAACGGTCCGCCGAATGACGTCCCGGCGTGGAAGCATATTCAAGCGGAGGTGTGGCAGTTTCGGGGAGCAGCGAAGCGAGAAGTCGAGTGGGCGGAGGAAGCGACCGCTTGAGGTGAAGCCGTCAGGGAGAAATTTTGGGAGACGATCTTGCCCGGAGCCGTCGCCAGCAACCCGCCAAACCGACAAGCACCAACGCCGTGGGCAGAGAATACAGCCAGAAGCGACCGGCTTCGGCCAGCGCCCTTGTTGACCAGGACCGCCATACTGTCCGGCGTGCTGCTTGCTACGGTACCGAGTCCGATGTCGCCATCCCCTACGTCGACCGGCGTCGTTTCGACGCTGCCGGCCAGTCCGGTCCCCACGCCCTCGGCCAGCGGGCTAGTCCACGTCGTCAGCCAGTCTCCTGATTTTCTCAGTCAGATCACGCCCGGCTCGTGGCCCGATTGGCTAGCGGCAATCGGGACTTCGCTGGCGTTCTTAGTCGCCGCCTTCTCCTACGCACGCAGTGTCAGGGAGCGCCGTGAAGAGCAAGCACGGCTCGTATATTCCAAGCTGATCGGCCTCAAATTTCATGAGCCAGGTACCAAGTTCGAGATGCTCCCCAATGGTGCGGGACGAGGTTGGACAGAAGGAGGCTGCGCGGACATCCTGCCGGCCTCGGGCGAGAAGGCTCAGCATATTGCTGTTATACCGTTAATTCAGCTTACCGCTGCGATCCACAACGGCAGTAAGGAACTCATTAGCCCAGCCAAAATACAAATCGTGAACACCGGCCGCAAGACCACATACAACACGTTCGCAATTACGGTCGGGGCGGTCGACCCGGAAAGCGAGGAGGTCGTAGATTTCGTCTGGCCCAATGCCGACCATCCAGGCGAGCCTAGCCTGGGAACTACATTGCTCTTCCGAGATGCCGGCGCCCGATGGTGGCGACGACATCTCACCGAGCCCGTCGAGGCCGTGCACGACGATCCCGAGAACGCGGCGGGCACGCCGGCCCAGCGCGCCAGTTGGGCGGCGAATGCGCGTGCAATGGGGGTCGAGCCGTCCCCCGAGCCTGACGTGCCTGTCCGCGCCCGTTGGCATCGTCTCTGGCGCAAGCTGCGAGGAAAATCTCCCATCCCGTAAATAGCCGACATCGACGGACACGCGCCTTGGTCTTTGCAAGGCGCCGTCGGCTCGGCTGTCCGCGGGCTACGGGCGAGGAACCGGCCATACAAGCCGTTCCGCTACGCGGGTATTCCAGAGATCGTCGACCTCAACGTCCTGCCTTCGCATCGCCGCCCGCCGGTAGTTGGCCACCAGCCGGGACCGCCAGCCTGACGGCGGCGGCCACCGAACGCCCCACGCCGCAAGGGGGCCCTTGGTCCACGCCCCAGCCGGCGTCTGCGCCGCCGTAATCTCCTCCGGCGACACGTCGTGCGATCGCCCGGCGCTTGTCCAGTGCCGACTCCCAAGACCGGTCAAGCCGTCCAGCAGCGTTGGCGCATGGCCGCCGTGATGTGCGAGTACCGGGACTGCTTGCACATGAGCGCCACGGCGGGCGGATTCGGTGGCCCATGGTGCCGCGTCGTTATAGTCGATCGATGAGCGAGGATATCTCCACGCGGCGTGGGGCAAGTGAGATCGTCATCTCATTGCCGTTTACCGGATTGTGGCTTGCCCGGAACAGCCCGGCGCGCCGCGTCCCCAGTCATGGGACCGATTTGCTGGGAGAACGCTACGCCATTGATTTCGTCGGCATCGACGAACGTCGCCGCACCTCCGCCGTCCGGGACTGGCGGACAATGCTCGCAACCGAGCCACCGGACCGCTATTACGCGTTCGGCCGGCCGATCCTGGCCCCGGCCGACGGCGTGGTCGTCGACGTGCACGACGGCGAGATCGACCACGCCGGCCGCCGGTCCCAGCTCGCCCTGGTGCCGTACGTCCTGGGCCAGGCACAGCGTTTGCGACAGGGCGTAGGAGCAGTCGCCGGCAACTACGTGACCATTGCGCTGCTCACCACCCGGGCGTTCGTCGCGCTGGCGCACCTCCGGTCTGGGACCGTCCGTCCCGCGATCGGCGACCGGGTGCGCGCCGGGCAGCAGATCGCCGAGTGCGGCAACTCCGGAAACTCGACCCAGCCGCACGTGCACGTGCAGATCATGGACGGTGCCGACATCACCCTGGCCCGCGGCGTGCCGATGGCCTTCCGGGACTTCCAGGAACGCGGCCGCAGTTCGGCCGGCTTCCAGGACCGCACGACGGGCATCCCCGGCGAGGAGTCGATGGTCCGGACGCCGGCCGGTTAGCACGCCGCACGCACATGGAGGCGTCGCGGAGCCCGTTTAGTGCGCGCTGAGTTTCAGCAGCGGTTCGAAGATGTCCCGCGCCAGCTGTACGGCCTGGCCCGGGACGAGAAGGTTGGCGGCCAGCTGGGATCGGTCGGCCAGCCAGGTTCGGGCACTGGCGGGCGACGCGAAGAAGTTGATGGTGGAGCAACAGCTGTCAACCGACCGTCCGGTAGGTGCGGAGGCGGCGTAGACCACGACCGCCTCCGAGGGCTCGAACGCGAACAGCCCGCCGCGGGCCACCACCCGGACCGGTTGCCCGGTCTGCGGGTCGGTGGACGTGACGGTCCCGTCGGTGTGAAGCATGAACGGGATGCCTAGGGCGTCGATGGCGCACATCGCGAAGACCGTCACCTCTCCGAGCGACACGGTGTGCGCGGTCGGGGTCGGCGAGAAGGGGTACGCCGCGATGAGACGGTCCGCATCATCAACGGCGCTCAGGTCATCGGCGGCGAGCTGCCGCAGCGCGTCGAGCAGCTCGACACCAGCGCGGGCGGCAGCCGAGGCGATGTCGCCGAGCTGCGGTGCGGCACCCGTGCGGGCGAAATGCCGCAGGATCGCCTGATGGACCTGCCGCAGCCCGGGATCTAGACGCGCGGCCCGCTCGGGTCGGTCCGCCCGGATCGCGTCGCCCGGCTCGGCACAGCAGTTCGCAGCGGTCACCGAGCGCGCCGCCGGGCCGGGCGGCTCAGTCGCACGGCGCAGCGCGGCGGTGATGTCCTCAGCGGTCGGCAGGTCCAGCCGGCAGGCCGCCGACCCCCCACCGCCGCCCAGGACGTCGACCCCGTCGACCAGCACCGACGGCGACGGGAAGTCGCCCACCCGCTCGATCACCACGGGAGCCAGGCCAAGGTCCGTCAACGCCCGACGCAGCGCCGAACGGACCCGGTCGAGGTTTGGACAATCCGGCACGGAACGCAGTTCGACAAGCACCAGGCCAGTGTCCACCCTGTAGTTTCCGGCTACCGCGACTACCCGGCAGCAGCCGTCAACGTGGTCCGGTTCGTCAAGCACCGGGAATGTCCCCCGCTGAGCGGCGACCTGTCCGCCAACGCGTAAGGCGGGCGGTCCTCGCCTCTACCGTCGGTACGGACGCCGTCCTACGCTCGACCGCATGGCACGAAGCCTTCTTGCCCGGCTGCACAACCCGGGCAACCACGCGTGTGCATGCCTCCCGTCGTGTTGGTGCCGGAGCACGAAGATCGGTTACGCGGTGCGGTGGTACACGCCCGGACGGTTCCACCACCTGCCCGACCCCTCCGGCTTCGCTGACGATCCGAACTCACTGAAAAAGGTGTAGGAGGCCGACCATGGCACGCACGCAGGCGCTACGGTTGCGCGGCCGAGGAGACCGGGTACGGCTGCGCCGAATAGGCACGTGGAACCGTGCACCACTCGACGACCTCGCCGTGACATGCCGAACCACCACGGCGGTCGACAAGGCCCTGGCCGAAACAGTCAGCTCCGCCCGCCGCGCCGGTCACACCTGGCCGGAGATCGCCTCCGCCTTGGGCCTGCCGCCGACCCTGTCAACCTGGGACGAGATTGCCGCAGAACTGGCCACCGCCCGTCGGCGCGTCTGGGACCGAGGCGCCCCCCGCGACTGACCGGACCAGGCAGACAGCTCACGACTCCATAGACGGCGCCGATAACCGGCCCGTTCGCCACGCGAGTGTCCATACTGGCGTGACCCTGCACCGCACCCAACTCCACCCGGACCGGGGCGGCCGTGGCCCGGCCGGGCGGTGCCTGCGCGACGGGAAGCCCTCACCCAGCCGAGGCTGGAATGAGACTTTGCCTCTTGCAGCTTTTCAGTCCGGTGCGATACCGGAGCGAAACACCAAGACCTCTCGTAGTGACTCGGCCACGTCGGGGGGCACATCGGCGTACACGATCAGGTCCTCCACACTGCTCAAACCCAGGGTTGTCCGGCGCGCGGTGACAATCCGTTCGACCTGGTCTGGACTAAGGCCAGGCAGCTGGCTGAGCACCTCCGCCGGTACGCAGTTGACGTCGATCAGTCCACCGTCGTCGTACTGCCGGGGCAGGTCCGGGCGACCGATGCGCAGCTCCGCGGCCAATCCCGGGTCACGTTCCAGGAGTTGCCGCGCCTCCACGCGTCGCTGCCGCCGGGCCAGAGCCGCAGCCACCGCAGGATCCGATGCCGCGGCCGGGCGGCCTTCGTCGCTCCGGAACAGCCGATGCTGCACGAACACCGCGTGCGCCGTGCCCAGCATCATGTTCACTCCGAACCCGACCAGCCACATGGCGTTCAGCAAGGACTCTGACGGCTCGTCGGGCAGTCCGCAGACGAAGATCGTGATCCCAAGGTAGACGGCTGCGGCGACGCCCAGCAGCCAAGAGCGCAGCCGAATAGCGGCGAACGCGAACGTCGGACCCGTCAGATAGCCGAACGAGAGAAGCGGAACACAGACGAAAGCCGTCCGCGCGGCTGTTCGCCGCCAATCGGAACGAGGAACCGTTGGACCGCTCGGTGTCACAGCCTCGCATGCTATAGCAGCCGTGCAACAGGCTGCCGCCTCGCAAAGGTGGCCGTCGATCTCATGCAAGGGGCTGCCGGCATCATCCAAACCGTGACAGGACTTCGTCCTGGCCAACGGATTAAGAGAGCACCCGCCCGGTTGCGTCGCCGCTACGAGCGCCTGGGCATGGTGGCTTACCGGGTCGAGTAGCTCACGATCTCGCGCGTGGTGGTATTCGGACGTGGCGCATCGGCAGGCAGGAGTGGTATCGCGTACTTCTCGAAGAAGGCATCACGATCTTGTTGCGACTCCCACACCTCGGTGACCTGCCAGCCACCGTCAATTGGCCCAGCAGCGTGAAAGATGAAGCCGGACGCCTCGCGACAGGGCCCGTCCAACACGGCATGCAGCCCTTCATATGCCTCTCGCGTCATGCCAGGTATCTCGTCAGTAATCAGGACCGCCATGAGGAGTTCCTCCCTAAAGTGCGAAGTATCGGGCCAAGGCCTGAGCTGCAAGACGCTTCCGCGGGCGACGAGGTGCAGAGCCTGCACGGTTCTAGTAGTCCCACTCGGCGCGTCGCATGACAATTCGCGCGTTCGGAAATGTTGGAATCCCGTCGGCATCGATGTTGCCGCCGATGTGATCGGGGTGGGCGTGTGTGATCACCACGGTGTCGACGTCGGCCCGATTCCATCCGGTCTCGACGAAGCTTTCGGCGAATTTTCCGACGCCCGCGGCCAATCCACGTCCACCGGTGTCCACTGCGACGCGATGGGTTCCCGTGTCCACCAGGAGACAGGAGTACGGCGACGGGATCTCCTCGCCCAGCCCGTACCTCGCCAGGACATCTGCCGGAGCGTTCGGGAAGTACTGTTCCGGCGTGTAGATGAGCACGCCATCGAGGACCGCCACGCACTCGAAGCGGCCAACCGTGAAGCGCAGTACGGTCATCGCGACACCCCGTCGTCAACCCGAGCAACCATGACATCCGGCCTACGTACGCGAGCCAATTGAGCATAGGCGGGCGGCATCCGCCTGCGCAGCATTGATGTCGGACCTCTGTGCGATCCTCGGCTGCATGACTGACTCGGACCCGAAAGCAGACCTCAGCCGCTACCTACAGATCGCCCGGGACGTTCTGCTCTGGAAGCTTCAGGGCCTCTCGGAGTACGACGTGCGCCGCCCACTGGTACCTTCCGGCACCAACCTGCTTGGCGTGGTGAAGCACGTGGCAACCGTCGAGGCGGGTTATCTGGGCGAGACGTTCGGCCGCCCGTTCGCCGAGCGGCTGCCGTGGCTCGACGACGACGCTGAGCCCAACGCCGACATGTGGGCCACCGCCGAGGAATCACGGGAGGACGTGGTGGGTCTGTACCGCCGGGTTTGGGCCCACTCGGACGCCACCATCGCCGCGTCGGGGCTGGACGCCGTCGGGCACGTTGCCTGGTGGCCGTCCGAGCGCAGCGAGGTCACGCTGCACCGGATCCTCATCCACATGATCGCCGAGACCAACCGGCACGCCGGCCATGCCGACATCGTGCGGGAACTCATCGACGGAGCGGCCGGGCTCCGGGCAGACAATGACAACATGCCGGACCTCGACCAGGCGTCCTGGAGTGCCTACCGCGATCGGCTGGAGAACGTCGCGCAAGAGGTAGCCGCCAAGGTCGAAACCTCACGCTGACAAGGTGCGTGCGTCACGGAGTCGTTCGATCCGGCGGCTGAGGCGCACTGCGCGCTTCCAGAAAGCTCAAGTCGCGCTCGGCGTAGAGGCGGTGCTCCCATTCCTCGTTCAGCACGATCAGCAGGCACTCGCGCACCGGGTAGCTCCGCGACGGAGGCCACCCCGGCGCGTCGACCGGCTCTGTGAAGCCGTCAAGCGACTGGTCGGTGAGGCCGTCGATCACGTGCCGTACGGTGGACATCCGGTCACGACGTAAGCCCAGCACCGCTTCCAGCGACGGCCGTACCTTGCGGTCTCGGGGTGTCCCCGGCGTGTCCGGCATTTCGTCCCACGGCAGGTCCAAGGGATCCCACGGCGAGGGATCGCCAAGCATCGCCCGCCTGATCCAGGCGTCGGTGGCGAATACCAGGTGCCGCAGGGTCTCGATGAAGGACCACTCGCCGTCGACGGACTCGTGCAGCAACGCGGGATCCAGGCGGCGGCCTCGTTCGACCGTGGCGTCCCAGAGCCGTTCCACGACATCCCAGGCATCCCGGAAACCGGCGGCACTGGCCGGACGCATCTTGGCCCGCTCGGGGTACCGCCGGTCAAGCTCGGCGTTCACCAGAGGGCCCACGTCCACACCGTTGATCGTCAGGTTCACGATCTCACCGTGGATGTCGACGTCGACCAGCTCGACCCCGCGCATCACGACGCCGCTCATGTTCACCCCGCGGAACCGGGTACCGGCCAGGTTGCTGCCCCGAAATTCCGCACCGCTGAGGTTGACGTCGTCGAACCGCGAGGCGCGGAGACCGTCACCGACGTCATCGGGATGGTCGCTCGCCGGAATCAGGCAGAACTCGTTGCCTTCCGGGTCGCGCATCACCCGCCAGGTATCCCCGGCCTCCCGGACTTCGGCGACGTCCGTCCCACCAAGGTCCCGTACGCGGCGTGCCGCGGCATCCATGTCCGGGACGTCGACGTCCAGATGGATGCGGACCTTGTCGCGCTTCGGTTCGGGGACGGGCTGGAAGACCAGTTCGGGGGCGCCGGCCGGCGGCCGCTGCAACGCGACGAAGCGTCCCTCGCGCGGACGCACCGGCAGGCCGAGCAGGGCGGACCAGAACCGGGCGAGGCCTTCGGGATCAGCGGCGTCGATGGTCACCGAGGCCACCCAGCCGACGCCTCCCGCGGCGATCCGTCGATGCTCCGTCACGACGGCGAAGGTCACGGAAACGAAGCGTACCCATAACGGCAGCGGACCGAGACCTCGGACGCCGAGTTCCCCACCGACGTCACCAGCCCACGTGTCTGCGCCGTCAGCGCCTCACAACGCCAGCTGCGGACGCGATGGCACGCCCACAACCACGGGTGCGGCGCTCCGGGGTGTCGGCAATTGATGAGGTACGGAGTAGGACGGGACCAGCATCGACTCGACGGCCGGCGCGACGGCCGGACGGTCACCGAGTTGGATGAGCCGCGCGGCCCGGGCCAGCGAACCGGTCTCGCCGTCCCGGAAGCCTTCGCGATAGCCACGTTCGTAACGTTCGCCGCGGCCGAGAGAGCGGCCGAGAGCGAAGCAGGATGAGCCGGCCAGGGCGAGGAGGAAGATCAGCGCGAAGGGCGTCATGAGGTGCAAAATACTCTAAAACGGACAGGAGGTCCGTAACCGAGCAACCCGTGACGCGTTCGGGTGACCGGGGTGCTGTGGCCGGTCTGCGCCCGACCTGACAGGCTGATGCCTTGTGACTGACTCCGACCTCGCCCGCAAGGTGAACGACGTCGCCCGCCTGACCGGCGAATTCACCTTGCGTTCCGGCCGCACCGCGACCGAGTACTTCGACAAGTACCAGTTCGAGGCCGACCCGGTGCTGCTCGATCGGCTCGCCGAACAGATGGCCGTGCTGATCCCCGACGGCACCGAGGTGCTCGCCGGCTTGGAGATGGGCGGCATCGCGGTGGTCACCGCGCTGGGCCGGCATGCCAGGCTGCCCTGCGCATTCGTCCGAAAGCAGGCGAAGCGGTACGGAACCGCGCGCCTCTCCGAGGGCGCGGAGGTGGCCGGTCGGCGCGTCCTGGTCGTCGAGGACGTGGTGACCTCCGGCGGCCAGGTTGTCATCTCCGCCGGTGAGCTGCGGAGACTCGGCGCCCATGTGGACCACGCGCTATGTGTGATCGACCGCCAGGAGGGCGGCGCCCAGGCACTGGCCGCCGAGGGCATCAAGCTGCGCGCCCTGCTGACCCGCGCGGACCTCGATCTACATAGGTAGGTCGTCCCCCGTCTCTTCGAGCACCCACCTGAGGTAGGCCGGATTGCCCGCCACGACCGGCAGGGCGATCACGCACGGCACATCGTACGGGTGTTCGGCGTCGGCCCGCGCGACGATCCGGTCGACCAGACTGGTCCGGGTGTGCAGGGCTACCCGTGCTTCGGGTTCGTCCTGCACCTCGCCGTCCCAGCGGTAGATCGAGCGGATCGCCGCGGTCTGATGCCCACAGGCGGCCAACCTGTCGCCGACCAGCCGGCGGGTGAACTCGGCCAACCAATCGGCGTCCGCGGCCGTGATCACGACTTCGCAGATTTGGGTGTTCGGGGCCGTCATGGCCGGCAGCCTAGCGGCCTACTCCTTGGTGAATTCCATGGCCAGCAGCTCGGCGATCTCCACCGTGTTCAGGGCCGCGCCCTTGCGCATGTTGTCCCCGGTGATGAACAGGTCGAGTGCCCGCGGGTCATCCATCGCCCGCCGGATCCGGCCCACCCAGGACGGGTCGGTGCCGACCGCGTCGATCGGCATCGGAAACTCCCCCGCCTCCGGGTCGTCGACCAGGATCACGCCGGGCGCGTTCCGCAGCACCTCCCGGGCGCCCTCGGCATGCAGCTCCGAGCCGAAGACCGCGTGCACGGCGATGGAGTGGCCGGTCACCACGGGCACCCGTACGCAGGTCGCGGACACCTTGAGGTCGGGCAGCCCGAGAATCTTGCGGGACTCGTTGCGCATCTTGAGTTCCTCGGACGACCAGCCGTCCGCCACAAGCGAGCCCGACCAGGGCACCACGTTGAGGGCGAGCGGTGCCGGGAACGGGCCGAGGTCATCGCCGACCGCCTGCCGTACGTTGCCCGGCCGGGACCCCAGGTGACGGTCGCCGGCCACCTTGCTGAGCTGATCGTGCAGGATGTCCACACCGATCTGACCAGCCCCGGACACCGCCTGATACGAGGCCAGGACCAGCTCGCGCAGGCCGTACTCACGATGCAGCGGGGCGATCGCCATGATCATAGCCATCGTGGTGCAGTTGGCGTTGCTGACGATGCCGCGCGGCCGGCGGCGCAGGGCGTCCCTGTTGACCTCGGGGACGACCAGCGGCACGTCCTTCTCCATCCGGAACGCCGCCGAGTTGTCCACCACCGTCACGCCGTGCGCCACCGCGATCGGCGCCCACTCGAGCGACACGTCGTCGGGCACGTCGAACATGGCGATGTCGACGCCGTCGAACACCGACGGCGTGAGCTCCTGCACCGTGAGCTCCTCACCGCGGCACGACAGCGTCTTGCCGGCCGACCGCGCGGACGCGATCAGGCGTATCTCACCCCAGACGTTGCGCCTCGAGGAGAGCAGTTCCCGCATCACGGTGCCGACGGAGCCGGTTGCCCCGACGACGGCCAGCGTAGGCGGCTTCGCCATCGGATCGGCTAGCGCCCGGTGCCGGCGTACACCACCGCCTGCTCGCTGCCACCCAACTCGAACTGCTCGTGTACGGCGCGGACCGCGGTGTCCAGGTCGCTGTCCCGGCACACCACGGAAACCCGGATCTCGGAGGTGGAGATCATCTCGATGTTCACGCCGGCCTCTCCGATGCAGGCGAAGAAGGACGCGGCCACACCGGGATGCGAACGCATGCCCGCACCGATCAGAGACACCTTGCCGACGTGGTCGTCGAACAGCAGGCTCCGGAACTTGATCTGATTCTGGATCTTGTTCAGCGCCGCCATCGCGGTCGGTCCGTCCGCCTTGGGCAGCGTGAACGAAATGTCGGTGCGGCCGGTGCCCTCGGTCGACACGTTCTGCACGATCATGTCGATGTTGATCTCCGCCTGGGCGACCGTGTTGAAGATCCGGCCCGCGGCACCCGGCTCGTCCGGCACGCCGACGATGGTGATCTTGGCCTCGCTGCGGTCGTGGGCGACCCCGGTGATCAGTGCCTGTTCCACGGAAGGGTCCTCCATCGATCCGGTGACCATGGTGCCGGGCTTGTTCGAGTACGACGAGCGTACGTGGATCGGTACGCCGAACCGCCGCGCGTACTCCACACATCGCAACATCAGCACCTTCGCGCCGCCCGCCGCGAGCTCCAGCATCTCCTCGTAGGTGATCTCTTTGATGTGCCGTGCGTCCGGCACGATCCGCGGGTCGGCGGTGAATACACCGTCCACATCGGTGTAGATCTCGCAAACGTCGGCGCCGAGGGCGGCGGCGAGCGCGACGGCGGTGGTGTCGGAACCGCCGCGGCCCAGCGTGGTGATGTCCTTGGTGTCCTGCGAGACACCCTGAAAGCCGGCCACGATCGCGATGGCGCCCTCGTCCAGCGCGGTACGAAGCCGGCCCGGAGTGACGTCGATGATCCGGGCCTTGCCGTGCACCGACGTGGTCAGCACACCCGCCTGAGATCCGGTGTACGACCTGGCCTCGTATCCGAGGTTGTGGATCGCCATCGCCAGCAGCGCCATCGAGATCCGCTCGCCCGCGGTGAGCAGCATGTCCAGCTCGCGGCCCGGCGGAAGCGGGCTGACCTGGTTCGCCAGGTCCATCAGCTCGTCGGTGGTGTCGCCCATCGCGGAGACCACGACGACCACGTCGTCGCCGGCCTTGCGAGCCGAGACGATGCGTTCCGCCACCCGCTTGATGCGCTCGGCCGTGGCGACGGAGGAACCGCCGTACTTCTGCACCACCAGCGCCACCGCAGGGAACTCCTTCAGAGGGAGGAACAATCCGCACCAGCCTAGCGGCGCGTGTCCCACGGTCCGACACGCGATCCCAGAATCCGGCCGGTTGATCACAACACCTCGATCGCGACACGCCCGGGTCCGGACGCCGACCGTTTCACGCCCGAGAGGCGAGAATGTCTCGGTGCGTCCCCGCATCGTCATCGCCGTCCTGCTCGCCGGCTGCCTGGCCGCGTGCGGTAGTCCGGCACCCGTGACGGACCCGGGCACGGCCGAATCCCTTCCGCAGTCCGACCCGGCCGACAGCGGTACGGCCCGAGTCGAGCTCGCCGCCCGCGCCGCCCTCGCCGAGGACTACCGCTTCTCCGCGCTCTACACGTGGGACGTCCAGGGTCGAGCCCCGCGCTCCGTGGTCGCCACCGTGGCCACCGACGGCAGCTGGCGGGTGGACATCCCGGGAGGCGCGCTGGGCGGTACCGCGGACGTCTCGATCGTGCAGAACCCCGAGGGCGTCTTCCAATGCGCGCTGCCGTCCGCCACAAACTCGATCAACCCCGGCTGCGTACGGGTGGCCGGCATCGGCAAGCGCATCCCCGACGAGTACGACCCCAAGGTTCAGCGGGTCTTCCGGCAGTGGCTGACCGTCTTCACCAACCGGCAGTCCCCGCTCTCCGTGGTGCACGCCCTGCCGCTGCCGGGTTCGCAGGGCAAGTGCTTCTCGGTCGACGGGATCTCCGCGTCGCTGAGTCCGCCGGTCGACGTCGGCATCTATTGCTATAGCGAAACCGGCCTGCTCACCGCGGTCCGGGTCAACTTCGGCACGCTGACGCTGGCCAGTGCCGCCGCGGCGCCGCCGAAGGTGGACCTGCCCGGTCCGGTCACCGGCGGCGAGCCGATGGGCCTGTCCAGCCCGCCTCCGCCCCCGTCCCTCGAGCCGTCCACGGCGCCGTCCGGATCGGCATGATCTCACCATCCGGGCGAAAAAATGACGAGACAGCGGCCAATCGCGTAGGGTCTATCCCGACATGTGGCGAGCACTCCTCCTTCGCTGCCGCGACGAGGCCCCACTCGAGGCCGGCACCTCGTCGCGGAGTTAGCGCGCGCCGGTCGGTTCTCGTCAACTGACCACTCCAGGAGCAGTCGCATGTCCATCGCCCAGGATGATCCGATCGCGCGTCAACGTCCCAGCGCGATGCCCTTCCAGCGCTATCAGCCGTACCAGAGCCAGTTCGTCGTCGACCTGCCCGACCGGCAGTGGCCGAGCCGCCGCATGGAGGTGGCACCGCGCTGGTGCGCCGTCGACCTGAGGGACGGCAACCAGGCCTTGATCGATCCGATGTCTCCCGAGCGCAAGCGGCGCATGTTCATGCTGCTCGTGCAGATGGGCTACAAGGAGATCGAAGTCGGCTTCCCGTCCGCCAGCCAGACCGACTACCACTTCGTCCGCCAGCTCATCGAACAGGACCTGATCCCCGACGACGTCACCATCCAGGTGCTGACCCAGTGCCGAGAGCACCTGATCGACCGCACCTTCGATTCGATCCGCGGTGCCAAGCGGGCCATCGTGCACTTCTACAACTCGACCTCCACCCTGCAGCGACGCGTCGTATTCGGCCTGGACAAGGACGGCATCACCGACATCGCCACGACCGGCGCGCGGCTCTGCCAGAAGTACGCCGAGATCTACACCCCGGACAGCGAGATCTTCTACGAGTACAGCCCGGAGTCGTACACCGGCACCGAGCTGGACTACGCGCTGGAGATCTGCTCGGCGGTGATCGATGTGATCGACCCGACGCCGGCCCGGCCGCTGATCATCAACCTCCCGGCCACGGTCGAGATGGCCACCCCGAACGTGTACGCCGACTCGATCGAGTGGATGCACCGCCACCTGCCCCGGCGGGAGTCCGTGGTGCTCAGCCTGCATCCGCACAACGACCGGGGCACCGCGGTGGCAGCCGCCGAGCTGGGCGTGCTGGCCGGCGCCGACCGGGTCGAGGGCTGCCTGTTCGGCAACGGGGAGCGCACCGGCAACGTCGACCTGGTGACCCTCGGGCTGAACCTGTTCTCCCAGGGCGTCGACCCAATGATCGACTTCTCCGACATCGACGAGATCAAGCGGGCGGTCGAGTACTGCAATCAGCTGCCGGTGCACGAGCGGCACCCGTACGTCGGCGACCTGGTCTACACCGCGTTCTCCGGCTCGCACCAGGACGCCATCAAGAAGGGCTTCACCGCGCTGCAGGCCGACGCGGACAGCGCCGGCGTCGCGCTGGAGAAGTTCACCTGGGGCGTGCCGTACCTGCCGATCGACCCCAAGGACGTGGGCCGCACGTACGAAGCGGTAATCCGGGTGAACTCGCAGTCCGGCAAGGGCGGCGTGGCGTACATCATGAAGGAGGAGCACAAGCTCGACCTGCCACGCCGGCTGCAGATCGAGTTCTCCGGCGTGGTGCAGCAGTTCACCGACTCCGAGGGCGGCGAGGTGGGCCCGCAGGCGATGTGGGACATCTTCGCCGCCGAGTACCTCACCGACCAGCAGCAGTTCGGTGTGCTCCGGCTGGAGCGCTACACCACGGCGACCGTGGACGGCAAGGTGGAGATCGACGCGGAGGTGACGTTCCGGGACGGGCGACGCCCGATCCTCGGTGTGGGTAACGGCCCGATCGACGCTTTCGTGCACGCCCTGCAGCCGCTCGGCGTCCGGGTACGGGTCCTCGACTACGCCGAACACGCCCTTTCGTCGGGTGGCGACGCCCAAGCGGCCGCATACGTGGAGTGTGAGGTCGGCGACATCACGGTCTGGGGTGTCGGCCTCGACGCGAACATCGTCACCGCCTCGATCAAGGCAGTGACCAGCGCGGTCAACCGGGTGCGCTGACCGAGCCGCGCGGCGTGCCGCCTCGCCGTCAGGTCGGGCGGCACGCCGAGCCGCATCCGGACGTCGGACTCGCGGGACGAAAGCGGCACCGATGACGACCCCGGCCATCCGGGCGTACGCCGCATAAGCTGGAGTCGTGTCGGCGCGCACCCCCCGATGGCTCCTGATCTTCGCTCTGGTCCTCGCCGTGGCGACCGGATGCGAGGCCGTGCCGGTCGACCGGTGGGACACCGGTGGACGCGGCGGAACCGGCGGAGAGTCCCCTGCACAGACTGCCGATGCGAAGGTTCAGCTGCGGAATCTCTCGGTCACCAAGACCGGATCGATGCGCGGCTACAGCCGGGACCGGTTTCCCCACTGGCGCACCACCGGCGACAACTGCAACGTCCGAGATGAAGTCTTGAAGCGGGACGGCACCAAGGTCAAGTTCTCCGGCTGCAACGTGGTGGCCGGTACCTGGAAGAGCATCTACGACGGCCGGATCCTCGACTCACCCACCAAGGTGGACATCGATCACGTGGTGCCTTTGGCCAACGCCTGGCGTTCGGGCGCGTCCGGGTGGACCGATGACAAGCGCGCGGACTTCGCCAACGACCTGCGGCGCCCCCAACTGGTCGCCGTTTCGCGGACGTCGAACCGGGCCAAGGGCGACCAGGACCCGTCCACCTGGAAGCCTTCTCCGGCCGGCAACCGATGCGAGTACGCCCGGGACTGGATCGCGGTAAAGAGCTATTGGAAACTCTCCGTGACCAAGGCCGAGAAGGCCGCGCTGACCGACATGCTTCAGAGGTGCTGATGCCCCACCACGCGAACAGCCGGACCTCGGACGTCAACGCACCCGGTGGCGTGATGACCGACGAGGTCGGCGTGATCACCGGTGAACTGACCCTGCGGAGCGAGATCTCCGGCGGCAGGGTCACCCTGCGGGCGCAATACAAAGACGCAGACGAGTGGTACGCCGTGACGAATGGCGTCGTGACCGTCAGGGAACCGGCCGACCTGGACGCCGTGCACGCGGTCTTCGTCGCCGTACTGGATCGTCCGGAGTAAGTCCAGCGCCAGGTCAGGCGCTCGCACCGGCCGGTCTGCGGCCGGCCACCTCCTCGCCCTCGACGACCGGGAAGTGACAGGCCGTCTGGTGCGACGCCGGATCGTCGAGGCGCGGCACGAGCGGCGGCTCCTCGGTGGCGCAGATGTCCTGCGCCTTCCAGCACCGGGTGCGGAACCGGCAGCCGGACGGCGGGTTGATCGGACTCGGCACGTCACCGGTCAGCAGCACCCGCTCACGCTGAGCGCGATCACGCCGGCGGGGATCGGGCACCGGCACCGCGGACATCAGGGCGACGGTGTACGGGTGCCGCGGGCTGGCGTACAGCGCGTCGCGGTCGGCGATCTCCACGACCTTGCCCAGGTACATGACCGCGACCCGGTCGGAGATGTGCCGTACCACGGATAGGTCGTGCGCGATGAACACGTACGTCAGTCCGAATTCGTTCTGCAGGTCGTCGAGCAGGTTCACCACCTGCGCCTGGATGGATACGTCCAGCGCGGAGACCGGCTCGTCGGCCACGATCAGCTTGGGCCGCAGCGCGAGCGTCCGGGCGATGCCGATGCGCTGGCGCTGACCGCCGGAGAACTCGTGCGGATAGCGGTTGTAATGCTCCGGGTTGAGGCCGACAAGCTTGAGCAGGTCCTGTACCGCGCGCTTGATGCCGTGTTCGGTCTTCACGCGCTGGATGCGGAAGGGGGCTCCCACGATGGTGCCGACGGTGTGCCGCGGATTGAGCGATGAGAACGGGTCCTGGAAGATCATCTGCATGTCGCGGCGGAGTGGGCGCATCTGCCCCGGGCGCAGGTGCGAAATGTCCCGGCCCTCGAAGACGATCGTGCCGCCGGTCGGCTCGAGCAGCCGGGTGAGCAGCCGCCCGGTGGTGGACTTGCCGCATCCGGACTCGCCCACCAGGCCCAGCGTCTCGCCCTTGAAGACCTCGAAGTCGATGCCGTCGACCGCGCGCACCGCGCCGACCGCCCGCCGCAGAACGCCCTTGGTGATCGGGAAGTGCTTCTCAAGACCCTGCACGGAGAGCACGGCCTCGCCCCGGGTGGCCGCGACGCCGCCCACGGGCGTCGGACTCGGGTCACGCCCGGCATCCGGTGTGGTTGGGTTGAGTCGGTCGCGCTCTGTCAACGTTTCGCTCCTCGTGCGGCGCCTTCCCGCCGTTGCGCTCCCGGCGAAAACGCCGCCGCGGCGGCTCGGCGGCTCACTGCGCCTCCAGCTTGGGCTTGACCTCTTGCGACCAGATCCGCTGGCGCTCGTCGGAGGGCAAGTGGCAGCGGACCAGGTGGCTGCCGCCGCCGGCCCGGTTCAATTCCGGCGGGACGGTCCTGCCCAGCCCGCCGGTACGCGGTTCGTAGGCGCAGCGCGGGTGGAAGTGGCAACCGGACGGCAGGTTGATCATCGACGGCGGCGTACCGGCGATCGGCAACAGGCGGTCCGTCACACCCCGATCGAGACGTGGCATCGAGCCGAGCAAACCCCAGGTATACGGGTGCTCGGGACGGTCGAACACGGTGGTCGCCGGGCCGAACTCGACGCACCTGCCGCCGTACATGACCAGGACTTCGTCGGACAACTCGGCCACCACGCCCAGGTCGTGGGTGATGATGATCAGCGCGGAGTTGAACTCGTGTTGCAGCGTTCGCATCAGGTCGAGGATCTGCGCCTGGACCGTGACATCCAGGGCGGTCGTGGGCTCGTCGGCGATCAACAGCTCCGGGTCACAGGAGAGCGCCATCGCGATCATGGCGCGCTGCCGCATGCCGCCGGAGAACTGATGCGGATAGTCGTCGACCCGCCGCGCGGGCTGCGGGATCCCCACCCGGCCGAGCATGTCGATCGCGTGTTTGCGGGCCACCGCCTTGGATACGTTGTTGTGCACCCGATAGGCCTCGATGATCTGCTTGCCCACGGTGTAATAAGGGTGCATTGCCGACAGCGGGTCTTGGAAGATCATCGCCATCTTGCGGCCACGCAACTTGCGCACCGCCTCTGGCGGACTGTTGACCAGCTCCGCGCCTTCGAGCCAGATCTCACCTGACACCTGGGCGTTCCGTTTGTTGTGCAGACCGAGGATACCGAGGCTGGTTACCGATTTCCCCGAGCCCGACTCGCCCACGATGCCCAACGTCCGGCCCCGCTCGAGCCGGAACGAGAGCCCGTCGACCGACCTGACCAGGCCGTCGTCGGTCCGGAAGTGGATCCTCAGGTCGCGGACGTCCAGAAAGGAGTGATCCTCCGACATCAGCCCAGCCTCACTCTCGGGTCGATGACCGCGTAGAGGAGATCCACGATCAGGTTCGCGATGACCACGAAGAACGCGGCCAGCAGGGTGACGCCCATGACCTTCGGCATGTCGTTCGCGACGATGCCGTCGATGGCGTACTTGCCGAGGCCGGGCAACGAGAATGTGCTCTCCGTCAGGATCGCGCCGCCGAGCAGCAGACCCACATCGAGGCCGAAGATCGTCACGATGGGGGTCAGGGCGGCGCGCAGGCCGTGCCGGGTCACGACAGTGTGCTCCTCCAGGCCCTTGGCCCGTGCGGTGCGGATGAAGTCCTCACCCATGGTCTCCAGCATCCCGGCCCTGGTCAGCCGCGCGTAAGCCGCCGAAAAGAGGAGAGCCAGCGTGATCCAGGGCAGGATCAGGTCGTACGCCCAGAGGCCCGGGTTCTGCTCGATCGGCGTGTATGCGCCGCCCGGTGCGGTCCAGCCCAGCCCGTAGCTGAAGATCACCAGACAGATGATGCCGGTCCAGAAGATCGGCAGCGATACGCCACCGAGCGCCACGCCCATCGCGGCGCGGTCGAAGAAGCTTCCTCGGCGCAGCGCGGACAGCACCCCGATGGCGACACCGGAAATCAACCAGATGATCGCGGCGCCGAAGGCCAGCGACGTGGTGACCGGAAGCCGGTCGAGCAGGTCCGGCCAGACCGGGTTGCGGCCGATGAACGAGTAACCGAGGCACGGGGCCGGACAGTGCTCGATGGACGTGCCGGTGTTGAAATCGGCCCCGGCGAAGATCGACTTGACCCAGTTCCAGTACTGCAGGTAGATCGGCTGGTCCAGGCCCAGCGCCTTGACGGCCGCCTGAACCTGTTCCGGGTTGGCGGTCCGTCCGACGTAACGCGTGGCGAGACTTTCCGCCGAGCCGCCGGCCCAACGCGGGATCAGGTAGAAGATGCCAAAAGTGATCATGCTGACGACGAGCAGCGTCAGAACCGCACCGATCAGGCGCCGGATGATGAACGTGAGCACGCTGGCCGGCTGTGGCTGCCGGCTCCCACGGTGCCCGAACGGGTCCGCGGAAGCCGGCAGCCGGCGCCTTCACCTACCTCACTGGTCGTCGCGCGATTACTGCAGACCCATCGCCATGTAGTCGTATTGGCCGAATGCCTCGTTGACGAAGACGTTCGTCGCCTGGGTACCGCGCAGCGTGACCGACTTGGCCCAGACGCCAGGGAGCACCACGGCTTCTTCCATCACGCGCTTGTCGATGGCGCTCCATTGCTGGTTGCGCTTGTCGGCGTCCGTCTCCGCGACAGCCTGGTCGATCATCTTGTCGACCTCGGGGACGTGGACGCTCAGGTTTGAGTTACCCCCGGAGGCCCGGATCGTCCGGCTGTCGATGATCTGGGACAGGAAGCCGAAGCCGTCGTTCCAGTCGGCGGCCCATCCGTAGACCATCAGGCCCAGCTTGTTGCCGTTGGCGTAACTCGGCTTGCCGGCGTACAACGCCAGGTAATCGCCGGTGGGGAACGCCTTCAGGGTCAGCTTGATGCCGACTCGTCCGAGCGACTGCTGCAATGCCTCGGCGGTCGCCTTCTCCTTGGGCCGTTCGGCCCGATAGGACAGGTTCGTCGAGAAACCGGACGGCTGCCCGCATTTCTGCAGCGCGTCCTTGGCCGCGGCGACATCTCCCTTGTTGTCCTGACCGGGTGGGTAGACGCTCAGCTTCTGGTGGCCCGGAATGATCGGCGGCAGCAAGTTCGAGGCGATCTCGCCACCGGCCAGCGGACCGCCGTACGCCTGCTGGTACAGCGTCTTGTCGGCGGCGAACATGACGGCCTTGCGGCACTCGATGTTGTTGAGCGGGGCCACCTCGGGATTGATCGCCGTGTACCACAGCCGTGCGGAGCCCGGGTTGTCTGCCCGGGCCTTGAGGTTCGGATCCCCGAGGACCCGGCTCAACGCGGCAGGCTGGACACCGGTACCGGCGAGGTCGACCTGGTACGAGCCGGCGATGAGCTGATTGTCGATATCGTCGGCGTTCGCACCGATGGTGACGTCGTACTGGTCCGGCAGGGCCTTACGGTTCGGGTCGGTCGCCTGGTCCCAGTTCGGGTTGCGGACCAGCGTGAACGCCTTGCCGGCCGAGTAGGACTGGAACATGTACGGACCGGACGAAACCGGGTGCTCCTTGTACTTCACCCCGGTGTCCTTGCCCTGCGGCACCGGAGCCGTGGACGGGAGCATCGCGAAGTAGTCGAAGCTGCCGTAGGCCTTCTTGAGCTTGAAGACGATGGTGTGATCGTCCGGTGTGTCGATCGCCGGGTTGTCCTGTCCCTTGCTCGAGTACGGGCCCTTGTAGCCCTTCAGGTCCAGGAAATCGTTGAAGTAGAACGGGCCGTTGACCAGCGTTCCCTTCTCCAGGGACCGGGAGACCGCATACTCCACGTCCTTGGCCGTGATCGGCGTGCCGTCCTCGAACTTGAGGCCCTGGCGCAACTTGTAGGTCCAGGTCTTGCCGCCGTTGCTCGATTCTCCGAGTCCTTCGGCGAGGTCGCCGACGAGTTCCTGGCTGCCCGTGCCGGGCACCACCTTGAACATCGTCAACGCCCTCGTGTACAGCCGGACGAGGTTCCAGGACAGGCCGTAGTAGGTGTCACCCGGGTCGGTCGAGTCCCAGTCCGACGAGATTGCGAACTTCATGGTGCCGCCCTTCTTGTCAGAAGGGTTGAACACCTTGCCGACCGCGGCGTTGAACGCGGGTGCGTTCGCATTGCCACTGCTGCCGCCTTGGTTGTTGCTGCTGCTCGTCCCTCCGCCACACGCGGAGAGTCCAAGGGCGAGCGCGACGCCGGCCGCGACGCCCACCACCAACCTTCTTTTCATCAACTCCAGTTCCCTTCGCGAACGGTGGAATGGAAATGCCGGATAAAGCTCATCGGGTCTTCGGATCCAGCGCGTCGCGCAAGCCGTCGCCGAAGAGGTTGAATGCCAAGACGGTGATGAAGATCGCCATGCCGGGCCAGAACATGAAGTGCGGCAGCGTGTAGTACCGCACCGCTTCCGACAGCATGCCGCCCCAGGTGGCCGTGGGTGGCCGGATGCCGACGCCGAGGAACGACAGCGCGGCCTCGAACAGGATGTTCGTCGGGATCAGCAGCGTCGCGTAGATCAGGATCGGAGCGATGAGGTTCGGCAACATCTCTCGCACCAGGATGTACGGGCCACGGGCGCCCAGACTGCGGGAGGCGTCGACGAACTCCTTCTCGCGCAGGGACAACGCTTGTCCGCGGATGATCCGCGCGATATAGCCCCAATTGAAGAAGCCGATGATGAAGATCAGAAGCACGATGCGGAGTGCGTCACCGGACAGCCCGAAGGCCTGGTCGGGAATGACACCAGCGAGCGCGATCGCGAAGACCAGCAGCGGGAAGGCCAGGAAGAGGTCCATCCCACGGCTGATCACCCAGTCGACCCAACCGCCGAAGTAGCCGGCCACCACGCCGAGCGTCGCGCCGATGATCACCGACAGCAGCGTCGCCAGGAACGCGATCAACAAGGAGATGCGAGCGCCGTAGACGACCCGGCTGAAGATGTCCCGACCGAAGGGTGCGTCGACGCCCATGAGATGGTCGGGATCGAACGGACCGAACGGGAACGTCGAGGTCGGCTGCTGGGTGTTCGGGTCGATCTTGTCAGTGTGGAACTGGTTGGGGTCGTAGCCCAGCCACTTGACGATGAGCGGCGCCAGCAGCGCCATGAGGATCAGCAGGACGATAACGACGGCCCCGCCCATGGCAGCCCGGTCACGTCTGAGCCGTCGCCAGGCGATCTGGCCGAGCGAGCGGCCCTCGATCGCCTTGCCGGGAACAGCACCCTCGGCGGGATCCGGCGAGAGCGGAACCTGTTCAGAGACGGTGCCGGGTCCAACGACCATGAAGCGCCCGGTCCTCTCCCCGGCCACCGGCCACGGCGCCTACGCCGAACCGCGGCAGCGCCTCCGGATCGGGCCGGCCCCGCAGCGCGGTCAACCGATCGGTTGTCGCGAAACGTGGGTTCACTGCGGCCCGTTCCGGCAAGATTTGGTCGCCGGTGCGGGCACGTCACGGCAGGCGGATCTCCGCCGCCGTCAGAGGAACGCTCACGTAATCCCGCCCAGCGGTCAATAGGCTTTGAGGCCCTTTACCGTTTCCTGGCCGCGTCGTGACGGCAGCGTGACCTGGACGTCACGACACTTACCGTAACGTACCTTGGCGCACCAGATGACAGCTTCCACCTGTTTTGTGCCGAGCTAAACCGCTCGGCGCCCTTCAAACGCTCTACCGAGCGTGATTTCATCGGCGTACTCGAGATCGCCGCCGACGGGCAGCCCACTGGCCAAACGGGTGACCGCGATACCCATGGGCTTGACCGTCAAGGCGAGGTACGTTGCGGTCGCCTCGCCCTCGGTGTTCGGGTCGGTGGCCAGAATCAGTTCCTTGACCTCGCCGGTGCTGAGCCGGGTCATCAACTCACGGATCCGCAGGTTGTCCGGCCCGATGCCCTCGAGCGGGTTGATCGCTCCGCCCAATACGTGATAGCGCCCCCGGAACTCGCCCGTACGCTCGATCGCCACCACGTCCTTGGGCTCCTCGACCACACAGAGCACCTCGTTGGTACGCCGCGCGTCCCGGCAGATCCGGCATTGCTCCGACTCGGCCACATTGAAGCAGGTCGTACAGAAGCGGACCAGCTCCTTGACTTTGCGCAGGGCGTTGGCCAGCCGATTGACGTCCGCCGGATCCGCGGACAGAACGTGAAACGCGATGCGCTGGGCGGACTTCGGTCCGACGCCGGGGAGCCTGCCCAGCTCGTCGATCAAGTCCTGGATGGCGCCTTCGTACACGTGATCAGAATCCCGGCAGTGTGAGGTCGCCCAGGCCGCCGGTGGCCGGCCCCATCTTCTCCTCGGTCAGCTCGCGCTGTGCCTCGGCGGCATTGTGAATGGCGGCGAGGACGAGGTCCTCCAGCGTCTCGATGTCATCAGGGTCCACAGCCTTGGGGTCGATCTTGACTGACTTGAACTCCCCCAGCCCGGTCACGACGACGGTCACCAGGCCGCCGCCGGCGGTACCGGTGAGTTCGGCCTCGGCCAATTCCGCCTGCGCCTGGGCGACCTGCTGCTGCATCTTTTGCGCCTGCTTCATTATCTGCTGCATGTTCGGCTGTCCACCGGGGCGCATCTGCATCGCTCCTCAAGATCATCAGAGGGATTCGCTGTCGTCGCGGATCAGCGTAGCCCGCCCCATACGTCTCATCTGTCACGCCACCGCCGCCGTGAAGTCAACGCGAGAAGCTTGCTCCGCCGCGGTCATACTTCGCCGATCTTCTCGGCGCCGAACGCCTCACGCAGTAGCTGCATGGCCTGCTGCTCACCGTTCTGCCGGGCGGTCTTCTCGTCGATCACGTCGTCGAGCGGCTCGTCGCCCGGGTGGAAACCCTCGTAAGCCGCGCCCGGCGGCGGTGGACCGTCGTATTCCGGGTCGTAGGGAGCCTCTTCGGCCGGCGAGCCGTCGGACCACGGGCTCGAGTGCGGCGATGTGGCGGCCGGGGCCTTGGTTCCGCCCTGCCGAGTCGCTCCGGCGGCTGCGGCCCGCGCGGCAGCCAGGCCCGTGGTGACTGCGGCGGTGACTCCGCCGCCCGGCATGCCTACGCCACTCGGCTCTATCTCCTCCGCCGGACCTACTGCGCCACCCCGACCGCCGGCACGGACTGCCGCCACAAGCCGGGCATCGGACTCGCGAGGGTCGGCCGGCCGGACCCCATCGTCCCGGTTGGCGGGAATCGCGCCACCAACCTGACTGGCCGCCGCCGGCCCGGCCTCATGACGGATCGATTCCGGATCTCCGCCTTGGCCGGCAGGACTCCGGACCGGGTTGGCTGGATCCCCTCCTTCGTCGACGGAAGTCGAGCCGCCGAGTCGGGCCGGCTCCGGCCAGTCGCCGCCTTCCGCCGCGGTCGCGCCGAGTCGGGCCGGCTCCGGCCAGTCGCCGCCTTCCGCCGCGGTCGCGCCGAGTCGGGCCGGCTCCGGCCAGTCGCCATCTTCCGCCGTCTTAGCGCCGGGTCGGGCCGACTCCGGCCTGTCCCCATACTCCGCCGTTGTGACGCCGGGTCCGGCCGGCTCCGGCCGGTCGCCGCCGTCTTCGTCCGCGGTGGCGCCGGGTGGGGAGACTGCGCGCTGCCGACTCCGCGGGGCGCTCGCCGCCGAGCGGGTGGGCGGAATCCGATCCGGAGCGAGTGCGGCACTCCGCGACGGTGCTCCCGCGTCACCGCGGCGAGCGCCGCCCCCTTCACCGGTAACCTCGCAACGGATCTGCCAGCGGCCACCCAGCGACTCGTAAAGAGCGTCCGAAATGAGCTGGGGCTGGTCGCTGACCATCCTCGCATGTGCCGGGAACCGGAACGTCAGCACGACTGTCTGCCCGTCCAGGTCCCGGACCGTCGCTCCGGCCGCAAGTGCGGCGACCTTCTTACTCTGCCGCCCCACCGCGGTGATGATCTCCGGCCAGACTTCGCGTACGGCCGCCGCGGTCAGTTGACCCGGCGCGCCGCTGCTCACCGGCTCGTCTTCCGGCTGCTCCGGAGCGTCTGGCAGGATCGCGGCCGGCTCTGGGCGCCTGGTCTGCGGGGCGACTTGGCGAGCCTGAGTCTCAGCGGCCGGTGCATCGATAGCCGCGGCTTGATCAGACTCGCCCTGCGTTGCCCGCCCGGTGGAGGACACGGAATCAGCGTCATCGGGCCGATCGGCCGACGCGAGGCCACCGTACGAAGGGGACGTGCCGGCCGCAGGCTCGACCTCTGGCTCGGACACCAGGGACGCGGGCTGAGGGCGTACGCCCTCGTGGGGTTGAGTGTCGCTCAGAGTGAGGCGCCGCTCCATGCGCTCCAGACGCTGCAGCAGTGCGCCGGTCGAATCGTCCGCACCGGGCAGCAGCATGCGCGCCGTGATCAGCTCGAGGAGCAGTCGCGGGGCGGTGGTGCCACGCATCTCGACCAGGCCGTTGTGCACGATGTCGGCGCAGCGGGACAGCGTCGCCGGACCGAGGCGTGTGGCTTGGGCGCTCATCGCATCGAGCTGATCTGCCGGGCCGTCGATCAAGCCCTTGGACACGGCGTCCGGCACCTGCTGCATGATGATCAGGTCGCGAAAGCGTTCGAGCAGGTCGGAGGCGAAACGGCGAGGGTCGTGGCCGGCCTCGGCGACGCGGTCGATCGTGGCGTACGCGGCCGCGCCGTCACCGACCGCGAGCGCGTCACACATCTCGTCGATCAGCGCCACGTCGGTCACGCCGAGCAGGGCAACCGCCCGTGCGTAGCCCACCCCCTCCGGGCCGGCGCCGGCGATCAGCTGGTCGAGCAGCGACAGGCTATCCCGGGCGCTGCCCCCGCCGGCGCGCACCACCAGCGGGAAGACGGCGGGTTCCACGTGAATCCCCTCGGCCTCGGTGAGCTGTTTCAGGTACGGGCGCAGCACCGCGGGCGGGATCAGGCGGAAGGGGTAATGGTGTGTCCGGGAGCGGATCGTGCCGAGGACCTTCTCCGGCTCCGTGGTGGCGAAGATGAACTTGACGTAATCCGGCGGCTCTTCGACAAGCTTGAGCAGCGCGTTGAAGCCGGCCGACGAGACCATGTGCGCCTCGTCGATGACGTAGATCTTGTAGCGACTGCTGGCGGGCGCGAAGAACGCCTTCTCCCTCAGCTCGCGGGCGTCGTCCACACCGCCGTGGCTGGCCGCGTCGATCTCGATGACGTCGATCGAGCCTGTCCCGTCGTTGGCCAGCGACTTGCAGGAGGCGCACACGCCGCACGGGTCGGGTGTGGGGCCCTGCACACAGTTCAGCGAGCGTGCCAGGATGCGAGCGCTCGAGGTCTTGCCGCAGCCGCGCGGGCCGGAGAACAGGTACGCATGGTGCAGCCGGCCGCTGCGCAACGCCTGTGACAGCGGCTCTGTCACGTGGTCTTGACCGATGACCTCGGCAAACGTACGCGGACGGTACTTGCGGTAGAGCGCGAGTGCCACGCCTGCCCCTTCCTCAACGACCGCGCCATTGTCCGCCGGAGGTATGACAAGAACAAACGCCGTCCCGCTTCCGGGCGGTCCCGGCCCATCGGGTCTTCACCGGGCCGGTCCAGGGGCACGAAGAGACCCCTCGTGCACCCGCCAGAGCCCGCTTATCCTTGCTGCCTTCCGGCCCTGGGGAGGTTCACGAGATGCACGCCGCACGAGGGGCTGGCCATTAGCGTACCCAACGAGCGCCGGGCGCCGTCGGGGCCTCCCGCGAACGCTGATCGTGCCGGGTCTGTATCCTGTCGGGCGGAGGATTCGCCTAGAGGCCTAGGGCGCACGCTTGGAAAGCGTGTTGGGTTCACACCCTCACGAGTTCGAATCTCGTATCCTCCGCCATCTGCTCCTCCGCCGTCCGCGAAACACAAGCCGAGGGGTCGGCCCGACCCGACCGGCCCTCGGCTGTCGATCTCCGGGCCCTTACATCTGAGCTGCGGCGATCGCGTCTTCCACGTCGGGAAAGATGGCGAAGTACCGGCTCAGCCCCACCGTCTCCATGAGGTTCCGCAGAAAGGGGTTCGCCCCGGCGAAGCTCAACCAACCGCCGCGCGCCGAGATCACCTGCTTGCTGGTGATGAAGGCGCTGAGCCCCACCGAGTCGCAGAACTTCAGGTCGGTGAGGTCGACGACGATCCGCGGCACCGGCCGTTCCAGCAGGTCCGCGAGCGTGGAATGCAACGTCGTGGCGGTGTCGGCGTCCAGTTCCCCGCTGAGGCGCAGGACGGCGACATCGGAACGGTGATGGGTGACTGTGGCCTGCATGGAATCGCTTTCGTCCCGGTTCGGTGGTATTACACGCTAGAGCTGATCAAGCAGACACCGGCGCACTGGCCGTCCGTCACCGGGGACGGGCGTTCCGCATCCGGATTCCACTGAATCCCAGCGTGCTCGCCACGACCGCGTCGAAGAACCCCCAGAGATTCGGCAGTACGCGCAACTGAATGCAGGCCGCCGCGTGCAGCGCGAGGAGGTCGCCCACCGGCTCCGGCGGGCCTAGGGGCATGACAGGTTCCACGGCCACCATGGCGTGCGGATGGGGCTCGCCGAATGGCCGGAATAATTCGGCGGGAAAACGGTACGCATACAAGCTCGCGGTACGCATCCGATCGAGCCAGCCGTACTCGATCGCATGGACTCGCTCGCCACCGCCCGGGCCGATGATCCGCGCCAGGTCGTCGGGAGTCGTGTCCTGGTTAGGCCACGCCATCGCTCGCGGACAGTCCCGCGGGAACCAGTAGGACGGCGCCTGCCACAAGTCGAGCGCCCACACGTACGCCTCGGGTTGCTGGGAGGTGGCCGCGACGTGCGGCTCGAAGATCGTGATCGTCGGGTCTTCGGAGAAGTGCATGACCTGTCCGGGCTGCGGGCGCATCCGTCCTGTCTAACGGAGATCGGGCCGAACCCCAATCGTGGGGTTCGGCCCGATTCTCAAGTTCGGCCAAGCCGTGACAGTCAAGCGATCGGCTCAGCCCGGCTCGTGGCGCGTTAGATCTTGCGCCACTGCCAGCGTGAACCCTTCCACGCGTCGGCCAGGATCAGCGCAGACGCCTTGCCTGGACACTGTTGCACCTTGGATCTCCCGTCTGGGCCGCCCATCTGAGCCTCGACTTCCCAGAGTTTTCCATCGGTACGGACGTAGACATCCCGACGTGCAAGTCGGACGTCACCATTCCACCAGTGCTGCTCAACTCTCACGGGAACAACCCTAGGCCAGACGTCGAGCAATCGGCGTGGGGCAAAGTTGTGAAGCTTCCTCACCGCTCGATGCGATCGCATCCTACGAATCGGCGGTTTTGGTCGACAACGCTTGCCTTCCACACAGTATCTTAGGGCGGTTCATCGCCTGTAACGCTGAGTAGTTTTCGCAGGTCACCGGAGAGCGTGAGCATGCTTCCGTCGCGACGAAACGGCCCCGTCATGTCTATGACATCTGACCAGGAAAAATGATCATGCGTTCGCCGTACGTAGGAGCGGCGTGTCGCACGTTTCGCGGCGGTGCGATTTTGCACAGTCCGTGAGCTTAGACGCTTGCCCAACGTGGCCTCGAACCCCGCACGTTGACTATAGGTAATTACAGCACTGCGAAGAGTATCTTCACTCGGAACTTCGCCGATTGAGGCCGTGCTTCTCAGCCGGCTCGTTGCGGCATTTGCCGGACGTACCCTGCTGGTTGGCGGTGGTGAAGGGATTTGAACCCTTGGAGGGCTTGCACCCTCACACGCTTTCGAGGCGTGCTCCTTAGGCCGCTCGGACACACCACCGCGAAGTAGGTTACCCGACGGCCATGGCAGTCCGTCGTCGGGTTACCTGGGATCGCGGGCCGGCCCCCGGAGACCGCCTGGCAGGATCGTGACCATGGAAAGCTCCTCGAGAGAGACCGCGGCATGAGCGTGCACATCGGCGGGCAGCCGGGCGACATCGCCGAGGCGGTACTTCTGCCCGGCGACCCGATGCGCGCCAAGTGGATCGCCGAGACCTTCCTGGATGACCCCAAGTGCTACACCGAGGTTCGAGGGATGCTCGGATTCACCGGGACGTGGCAGGGCACCCGGGTGTCCGTGCAGGGCTCCGGCATGGGTATGCCGTCGGCGTCGATCTACACCCACGAACTGATCAATGACTACGGCGTCAAGTCGGTGATCCGGATTGGATCATGCGGTGCCATCGCCATGGATCTCCGCCTCGGTGACGTGATCGCGGCGATCGGCTCGGCCACCGACTCGAACATGAACCGCGCCCGCTTCGACGGCCTGGTGGACTATGCCCCGGTTGCCGACTTCGGGTTGCTGCGTACGTCGGTGGAGGTGGCCGAGCGCCGCGGTATCGCGATGCGGGTCGGACCGATTCTGGCCGCGGACGCCTTCTACACCGACCGGCCGGATCTCTACGATCTGTTGGCCGACTACGGGGTGCTCGCGGTCGAGATGGAGTCGGCGGCGATCTACACCATCGCCGCTCGGTACAACGCGAAGGCGCTGACCATCCTGACGGTCAGCGACCACATCAAGCGCGGCGACAGGATGGGCGCCTCCGAGCGTGAAAAGGGCTTCGCCGCCATGGTCCAAATCGGCCTGGACACCGCGGTCGCCTGATCAGCTTCCCCGCCTATCCGTCCCGCCTCAGCGCGTCCACGTCCGCGGCGCCGTCCACCGCGGGCTGGTGGGGCGGGTCGGGCGGGTCGGGCTAGTGGGGCTGGAACGCCCGCCGACAATGTCGCTCACCGAACCGGCCGCCGATCGGCACGCCGGTTCACACACCGGGGTGCACACACCGGGGTTCACACACCGGGGTTCACACACCCGGGTTCACACACCCGGGTTCACACACCCGGGTTCACACACCCGGGTGGGGAGCGCGGTGGCGGTTATGGAGCGCAGTGGCTGTTCTGAGCGCGTCATAACAGCCGTCGCGCTCCATAACCGCCGTGCTGCTCCACATTCGGGGCCCACGACAGCGGTGACGGCGTGGCGGGCTCCAAAGTCCGAAACTCAAGTGGCTCGGATGCCCCTGGTTTTCCCAAGGAATTTGCAAGATCGGCGGGAAGGTCGGAGGCACAGAGAGGCGATATCGGGTTTCCGTGGAGTTATGTTCTGATTGCTGCCTTGAGGGTCGGGCTCCCTTCGGGGGACGGACCATCCGTGGAGGGCACACGTGACGCCACGGCGCGTGTGAAACCCGCAAAGTGGGCGTTATACGAGACTTGTCCGGGCCACGCCGACCGCCGACGCCTTGGGTGCAGGAGGTGCCCCGCGTCGTTGATGGGACGCGGAGTGATGGAGGGTCGGTCCGCTCGGGCCGGTCGTGATCGCCGTGGTCGTTTAGCGACTGCCCTGTGGTCGTGCCCGCCGACTTCACCCGGACGTCCTCGCAGGAGGATCGGTGGCCCCGGACGTCACCCGAATTTCCTCCGAGGAAGATCCGTGCCCCCGACAGCACCGAACGTCCTCTGAGGATGATCCGCGCCTGCCCGACGTCACCCGGACTTCCTCCCAGGAAGATCCGAGCCCCCCACACCACCCGAACCTCCTCCCAGGAAGATCCGAGCTCCCGACACCACCCGAACCTCCTCCCAGGAAGATGCGAGCCCGCCGCGAGGAAGCCGCCTGATCAATCAGGACTCCAAAGTCACCTGAAAAGTGCAAGATCGACGGCGCCCCGCCTCGACGGCACGGGCGCCGCGGACACCGGGCGGCGAGGGAGACGCCACACGCCGTCAAAGGCGGAAGAAGTCGCGCATCAAGACGGCACACTCCTCGGCAAGCACGCCGGAGTAGACCTCCGGGCGGTGAGTGAGGCGACGGTCGCGAACAACGTCCCACAGAGAGCCGACCGCACCGGTCTTCGGCTCCCACGCACCAAAGACCAGCGTGCCAACCCGGGCCAGCACGATCGCACCGGCGCACATCGTGCACGGCTCAAGCGTCACCACGAGCGTGCATCCGTCCAGCCGCCAACTGCCGGTCAACAGTGCGGCGCGACGCAGCACCAGGATCTCGGCGTGCGCGGTCGGATCTCCGGTGGTCTCCCGTTCGTTACCGGCCGCGGCCAGCTCGTTGCCGCCGGCGTCAAAGACCACCGCGCCGACCGGCACGTCCTCAGGGAACGAGGACGCCACCGCGAGGGCGCGACGCATCCACTCCTCGTGGAGCGGACGGGTGATCACGCCTCGCGCAGCTCGTCCAGCTCGTCGCCGCAGCCCAGCCGCCGGCAGATCTCGGCGGTGACGTCGGACGGCAACAAGCCTTCCCGCGCGCAGAGCGAGAGCAGCCGGTGCGAGCTGATGCCGAGGTCGGCGAGCAGGTCGGCGTCACCGACCGGGTCGGCGTCCGGATCCACCACCGGCCGGTCTTCCTCATCGTCATCGTCGTCATCCGCGTCGGCGAGCGGCTCAACCTCGTCGAAGGGCCCGCTCGACGGGGCCAGCTCGTCGATCTCCAGGGCCGGCGCTTCGATGTCTCCCAGCAACAGCGCCCCGATACGGGACTCTGCCGCGTACGCCGAGTCCGACCCGAACACCCGCAGATCCTCGCCTTCGTCCAAGCGCAGAATCACCAGGTACTGGTCATCCGCCTCGACGAAAAGCAGGGACAGCTCGGCATCCGGCTCCGCTTCCTGCACCTGGTCAACCACTTCGTCGATGTCCGCGAGCCCGGTGAGCTCCAGTTCCGACGCCGTCCAGCCGTTCTTGCCTCTTGCGACGACGGCAGCGAAAGTCGACACGATTCCCCCCACGCGATGTCCTCAGCGACAGACGGTAGTCGCTGCCGTGGCGCACGCGCCGCGCCACGCCCCGAAAGGACGTCAGGAAACGACGCGGCGGCGACGGTTGGCGATCAGCTCGCGGATGCGGGCGTCGCGGAGGTGCTCGGGTTGGGCATGGTCACGTGCGAATTTCGCGTCCGCGAGAGCTGCGAGCAGTTCGAGTCGGCGTCGGCGCCTATCAGGGTCTAGCCGCTGTGGGGAAGGAGCCATGCAGCCGAGGTTGCCCAGCGCGACAACGTTCGTCAAGGCCGAGTGCGCTGCGCCACCAGGAGCGTACCGCCGGTCAATGGATAACCCATGCAGAGCTGGACAATCACCACATCGGCCAGTCGTCGGTGGTGATCCACCTGAGCGTTACGAAACCCATCGCAACCGACAACCCGAAGCCGCCGATCATCGCCACTCCGACGGCAACCGCACGGTCGCCGAGCACGGTCAGCATGATCGCCACGAGCCAGGCACTGACCGCGGCCGCCACCGTCCACCATGCGTAGCTCATCAGGTCGCGCCCGATCGACCCGAAGAGCGCGAACCAGATCAGCGTGGCACCCATGCCGGTCAAGAGGGGCGCCGCCGTGACAGGGTGCGGCTCGCGGTACACCGGGCGCAGCGGGCTGCCCGGGAACCTGCCAGGCGAGGCCGGCGGGGCGGCATCCGCGGGCGCCGGCGTCCAACCGGGCGGCGGTGGCTCCCCCGCAGGCCAGGGTGCTGGCCGCTCAGCCATCGATGTCCCCCTTCGCGCGTACCGGACCAGCCTATCCAGATCGGGTGGGAAGCGGTGGCCGACGTCTGTCAGGATGGCCCGGTGGTTCGTGCCCGTACGCTGTCCGGTTTGACCATGCTGATCATCTGCCTGGCAGGCTGCGGCGCTTCCGACGCCGACCGGTCGGTTTCGACCCCGACCGAGTTCGTCGAGCCGACGCCGACCGAGTCGGCGCTCGCTACGCCCGGCCCTTCGGCATCGGCGGCCACGCCTCGGGCGGCCACGCCGTCGAGGACCACGACGAAGGCATCCGTCCGATACGTGTTTCCGGTCGATGCCTCGAACGTCGCGTTCCATCCGACCCACGCCAAGTATCCCGCCACCGATGTCTTCGCCGACTGCGGCGAACCGGTGGTGGCCGTGACCAGCGGCGCCATTCTGGAGACCAGCCTCACGGATCGATACGTGGAGGGCGCGCCGGACGGCCCGTACAACGGCGGCCTTTCGGTCTCCCTGCTCGGCGACGACGGTGTGCGCTACTACGGTTCACACCTGAGCAAGGTCCGGGCCGGCGTTCGGGCCGGCGTCCGCGTCACCGCCGGCCAACGCCTGGGCGCGGTCGGCCGTACGGGCCACGCGAACAACGTCTGCCACCTGCACTTCGGCATCTCCCCGCCATGTGCCGGAACCGGAGATTGGAAGGTCCGCCGCGGGGTGATCTGGCCCGCCGTTTACCTGTCCAGCTGGCGCAAGAGGGGTAACCAGAGCCCGGTGGCCAAAGTCAACGCCTGGCAGAAAGCCCACCACTGCCAGGTGCCCTGACGCCTTTCGCGATCTTGGACTTGTGGTGGGGGACAAAGGCCGCTTCGAGGTCATATCCCCCACCACAACTCCAAGATCGGCGCACGCGGCTCGCGCGAAGGGCGCTCAGCCGGCGCGAAGGGCGCTCAGCTGAACTGCGCCAAACGCTTTGTCGACCTTCCGTTGATCGTGGTGAAGGCGCCGCCAGCGGCCAACGCCCCGAAACTGGAGTTGGTGGCCATGGTCAGCACTCCCTCGATGCCGTTCGCATCGGCTCTCCACGGCAGTAGCCGGCCATCCGCGACATCCAGCGCCGCGAGCTTCACCCGAACGTCCGAGCCGTCGAGGCAAACGCCCTGAGTCCCCGTACGCGGAGTCCGGCAAGCTTTGTCGAAGTGGCCCCCGACATAGACCGTGTCTCCGTACACCGCGATGGCTTGCGCATCCCCGTCGAACGTCGCGGTCCAGTTCAGTGCCCCCGACGTCGAGTACGCGTTGGCCTTGCCGCCCTGCCCCCCGTTCGCCGTGTAAACCCCGGCGGAACCCACCGAGATCGAATACGTGATCACCGATGCGTGCGGTTTGAAGCCGGTGATGATCGCGCCCGACGACGGGTCGAGAGCCACCAGCCGGTCGTACCCGCTGGTGCTGTTGACCTTGTGAAACTTGCCGCCCACGTAGATCCGCCCGTCCGCCGCCGTGATGGCTTCCACCTGGTCGTCGACCGACGGCTTCCACGCGGCGTCCAACGCACCGCTGCTCACGCTGAACGCCGCCAGCCGCGATCGCACCTGCCCGTTCACCGCGGTGATCGTCCCGCCCAGGTAGACCCTCCCGCCGGCGACCGCGATCGCGTACGGCCTGCCGGTGATGCTGTGCTTGAACGAGCTCGCCACCGCGCCACTGGACCCGTCGATCCGGGCCAGGCTGTCCCGCTTCTGCCCGCCGATGCTGGCGAAGTCGCCCGCCACGTAAACCGATGACCCGCTGACCGCGAGCGCCTTGACCCGCCCGTCCGCGGACGGCGCCCAGCTCAGCAGTTCGCCGGTTCGTGCGTTGACCGCGGCGAGCCGGTTCCTGGTCACGGTCTTGCCCTTTACCACAACCGACGTGAAGTCTCCGCCGACGTAGATGGTGTCGGCCGAGTACGCCACCGACAGTACGGTCCCGTTGAATCCCGGCAGCACATCGGACGTCGACGAGAACGCCGCCTGTGCGGGCGTCGCCCAGGTACCGACGAGCAGGCCGATCATTCCGGCCGTTGCCGCGATCTTATCCCGATTGAGAAATTTGCCCCTGTAAGTCACGTATCGAACGTAACGGTCAAGATACTGCTAATCCAGCGACGAAACGGATCAAAACGACAGCGATTACGGCGACGGTCCACCTGTCCGTACGGATGATCAACGAAGGTGTGCGAGAGTCACCGGCGTGAACGTGGCGGTCATCGGGCTCGGGCTGATCGGCGGCTCGGTGCTGCAGGCCCTCGCCTTGGCGGGGCACCGGGTCGTGGGCTTCGATGCCGATCCGGCCACCCGCGGTACCGCCCGTACCGCGGCCGCCCGCGCCCGGGCCGGTAACCGGTGGCAGATAGCCGGCACGTGCCGGGATGCGCTCTCGAAGGCCGAATTGGTCGTGCTCGCCGTTCCCCTGCCCGCGATGCCGGGCGTCGTCGCGGAGTTGCGCGGCTTCGACGGCCTGGTCACCGATGTCACGTCGGTCAAGGTCCCGGTGCTCGAAATGGCCGGCGGGCTGAAATACGTCGGTGGGCACCCGATGGCGGGAAAGGAGATCTCGGGATTCCGGGCCGCCGATCCGTCCCTGTTCGACGGCTGCGCCTGGGTACTCTGCCTGGAAAGCGGCACCAGCATCGCCGATTGGCTGGTCCTGGCGGAATTGTGCACGAGCCTGGGCGCGCGGGTCGTGCCCGCGACGGCGGCGGAGCACGATCGTGCGGTGGCGGCGGTGAGTCACGTACCGCATCTGCTCGCCTCGGCCCTGACCAGCGCGATGGCCGAAGATCCGTTCGCGGCCGCGCTGGCCGCGGGATCTTTCCGCGACGGCACCCGGGTGGCCGCCACCCGGCCCGAGCTGATCGCGGCCATGTGCGGCGGGAACGCCGCGGCCGTCGGACCGGCGCTGGATCGGGTTCTCGCGACCCTCGACGATCTACGCGCGGCGCTCGAGGCGCCGGATCCGGTCGCGGCCCTGCGGCCGTTGCTCGCGCCGACGAGTGCGGCTCGCGCCGCCTGGCCACCGGTTCCGGGCGATGAGGCTGAGCTGCCCGCTCGAAGTGACGTGCTGCTCCGGCTCGGGCGCGTCGGCGGCTGGGTGACTGCCGTCGACCGTGAGCGGCGGAAGGTGACCGCCAGGCGACCGGAAGTCGGCCGCAATAGGCCATGACCTCAACGGGTATCGGACTCTGCCGTGGAAACCGGCGGTCTGATCACCCTCCGATCGGTCACGATCGCGGTTATCAACTCGTGGGGTGTGACGTCGAAGGCCGGGTTCACCGCGGGCAGCCCGGCCACCACCTCGTCGGCGCGGCGATCCTCGATCTGCACCGCGGTGCCGTCGGGCGTCGCGTTGTCGATGGTCGACTCCGGCGCCACCACCAGGAACGGAATACCGGCCCGCTGCGCGCCGAGAGCGTGCGCGTAGGTGCCGATCTTGTTGACCGTGTCGCCGTTCGCACAGATGCGATCCGCGCCGACTATGACCGCGTCGATCTCGCCGCGTGCCATCAGGAATGGCCCCGCGCCGTCCACCGCCACCCGGAAGGCGACGCCGGCGTTCCCCAGCTCCCACGCGGTGAGCCGAGCTCCCTGCAGCAGCGGCCGGGTCTCCGACGCGATCACCTCACGCAACCGCCCACGACGATGCAACTCGAGGACCACGCCCAGAGCCGTACCGCCCGCCACCGCGGCCAGGGCACCGGTGTTGCAATGGGTCAACATGCGCGGCCGGTCCCCGCACAGATCGGAAACCAGGTCTGCACCCCGCGCGGCCATCGCCTCCGACGCCGCGATCTCCTCGTCACGCACCAGGCAGGCCTCGTTCAGAACGGCGGCGAATCCGGAGGGCAACCGCGCCGCCGTGCGTTGCGCTTGGCGGGCCAGATTGACGGCCGTCGGACGGGCGCTCGCTATTTCTCGTACGACCTGACTGAGCCGGCCGGGGTCTCCGGCGTGCCGCCGGGCGGCCAGCGCCACCCCGAAGGCGCCGGCGACCCCGAGCGCGGGCGCGCCGCGCACCGCGAGTCGCTGGATCGCCGCGATCAGCTCCTCCACCGTGGTGAGCCGCAATACGCGGAGCTCAGCCGGCAGCGCCGTCTGATCGATGATCTCGACCGCCCCGTCCACCCAGTCGATCGTCCGCATGCACCTATTCTTCTCCACATGGTGTTGAAGCAGTTCGGCGAAGCTGTTTAGGGCAGGTCAGACATGGTGTCCCGAGACCCGGTGGCCGACCTTCGCCGCATCGCCTTCCTGCTGGAACGGGCGAACGAGGCGACGTACCGGGTGAAGGCCTTCCGGTCCGCTGCCGCGACGATCGCCGCCCTGGCGCCCGACGAGCTCACCGAGCGCGCCGCCGCCGGCACGCTGTCCAAGCTGGCCGGCGTCGGCGAGGTCACTGCCCGTACCGTGGCCGAGTCGCTGGCCGGCGAGGTGCCCGCCTACCTGCGCCGGCTCGAGACCACCGACGGCACCGACCTGCATGGCGCGGCTAAGACCCTGCGTGAGGCGTTACGCGGCGACTGTCACCTGCATTCGGACTGGTCGGACGGCGGCTCGCCGATCGAGGAGATGGCACTGGCCGCGGTGGACCTGGGCCACGAGTACATCGTGCTGACCGACCACTCCCCGCGGCTGACCGTGGCTCGCGGACTGCCGGCCGCGCGGCTGCGGCGGCAACTCGACTACGTCGCGCAGCTCAACGAGGCCCTACCGGAGGGTTTCCGGATCCTCACCGGCATCGAGGTGGACATCCTCGAGGACGGCTCGCTGGATCAGGAGGAGGCCCTGCTCGAACGCCTCGACGTGGTGGTCGGCTCGGTTCACAGCAAGCTGCGGGACGAGTCGTCGAGGATGACCCGGCGGATGCTGGCGGCGATAGCCAACCCGCACCTGGACATCCTCGGCCACATGACCGGCCGCAAGATCTCCGCGGCGAGATCTGGTGTGGCCACCGAGGGCGACCGTGCGCACCGGCGTGGGATGACCCGGCCGCCGAGTGACTTCGATCTGGACAAGGTCCTCTCCGCGGTGGTCGAACACGGCAAGGCGGTGGAGATCAACGCCAGGCCGGACCGATTGGACCCGCCGAAGCGGATGCTGACCGCGGCACTCGAAGCCGGGTGCCTGTTCAGCATCGACACTGACGCGCATGCCCCCGGGCAGCTGGACTGGCTGGGATTCGCCTGCGAACGGGCGGCGTTGTGCGGCGTGCCGCCCGAGCGGGTGGTCAACACCTGGCCGGTCGACCGGCTGCTGGGCTGGACGGATACCCGCAAGCATTGAGGTCCGCTCTCCCGTAGGGTCGGCTCGTGGGACTCGTTCATGACCTTGCCGACCGCTATGTCGCGGAATGGGCTGTGCTCAGCCCGACCGGTGCCACGTTCGTCGGCATCTCCGGCCACGACGACGAGCTCGACGATCTGTCGCCCGAGGGCTTCGAGGCTCAGGCTGAGCTGGCCAGGCGCACGATCGCCGAGCTGGATGTGATCGAGCCGGAGACGGAGTCGGAGCACGTTGCCAAGGAGGCCATGCTGGAGCGCCTCGGTCTCGGCCTGGCGCAGTACGACGCCGGCCATGCGACCAGCGAGATCAGCGTGATCACCTCCGGCGTGCACGCCATGCGGATGGTGTTCGACCTGATGCCCACCGAAGGCGAGGAGGCCGTGGCGAACATCGCCGCACGCCTGATCGCCTTCCCGGCCGCGGTGGAGCAGTACAAGCGAACGCTGCGTGAGGCGGCCGATGCCGGGAACGTCAGCGCCCGCGCCCAGATACTGGCCGTGGCAGAACAATGCATGGCTTGGACCGACCCGAACCGGGACAACTTCTTCCACGCCCTCGCCGACCGGATTCAGGCCGCCGATACGCTGGCCGCCGAGCTGCGGCATGGGGCGGCGGCGGCCACCGCGGCGACTGCCGACTTCGGCGACTTCCTGCGTACCGAGCTGGCGCCTCGTGGCCGTGCGAAGGAAGCGGCCGGCCCCGAGCGGTACGAGCTGGCCTCGCAGTACTTCCTGGGCGCCCGGGTGGACCAGGCCGAGACCTATGCATGGGGCTTCGACGAGCTGTTCCGGCTGGAGAACGAGATGCGGGGCGTGGCCGCGGAGATCGCCGGCGCGGGCGCCGGCATCGACGACGCGGTGGCCACCCTGGACGCCGACCCGACGCGGCGAATCCCCGGCAAAGAAGCCTTCCGCGACTGGATGCAGCAGCTCGCTGACAAGGCCATCCATGAGCTCAACGGCGTCCACTTCGACATCGCCGAGAAGATGCGCCGGCTGGAGTGCTGCATCACCCCGACCAGCGATGGCTCGATCTACTACACCGCGCCGAGCGAGGACTTCTCCCGGCCGGGCCGGATGTGGTGGGCGGTACCGGAGGGGCAGACCGAATTCTCCACCTGGCGCGAGACGTCCACTGTCTACCACGAGGGCGTACCCGGCCATCACCTGCAGGTGGGCCAGACGCAACTGCTGTCCGACCAGCTGAACCGCTGGCAGCGGCTGCTCTGCTGGTGCTCCGGTCACGGCGAGGGCTGGGCTCTTTACGCGGAACGCTTGATGGACGACCTGGGCTACCTGGCCGATCCGGGCGACCGGCTCGGCATGCTGGACGGCCAGGCGCTGCGAGCCACCCGGGTGATCGTGGACATCGGCATGCACCTGGAGCTGGAGATTCCGCGGGACAACCCGTTCGGTTTCCATCCCGGCGAGCGGTGGACTCCGGATCTCGGCTGGGAGTTCCTGCGCGCGCACAGCCGGATGGACGAGGAGGTCCTGCGGTTCGAGTGGAAGCGTTACCTGGGATGGCCCGGGCAGGCGCCGTCTTACAAGATCGGCGAACGGATCTGGCTGCAAGCGCGGGATGACGCCAAGGCCCGCAAAGGGTCCGATTTCGACCTGAAAGACTTCCACCACAAGGCGCTGAATCTGGGCTCGCTCGGTTTGGACCCGCTCCGTAAGGCGCTCGCCCGGATCTGATGTCTCACGCCGTGTCCGCGCCGTCACTTTGCGTTATTTTCTGTCTCAGGGCAATCAAACGATTACGCAACGGATACAAAGCCGGCCTTCCAGGGCCGTCAAGCCGCGGTACTTATGGAACCGGGGCGGCCTGCATCTTGACGTGGACGGCAAAGCTCTGAACCCTGTTACAACCACTCCAGCCCTCGGGCGTATCCCCCGATCAGCCGACAGAACTCTGACCCTCGGGAAGGCGTCGCTTCACTATTTCTCGGATAGATTGACCCGGATCGGTGCGCACGTCCGGCTACGGAGGGTAGCCGCCCGCCTGGTCCATGGCGCGTGCATGGCGGAGGAATTACCAATATGGCAGTCTCGGTGGGCAACCGCCCGTCCCGGGTGCGGTCGGCGCTCGCGGCCGTGCTGACGGTCCTCGTCCTCGTCCCGACCGGCTTTCTGTTCATGCGTTTGTGGCAGGACATCGAAGCCCAGCGGGACAGCACGAAGCTCGAGCAGCAGGGCGTGGAGTACCTGACGAGCCTCGCGCCGCTGGTCAGCGCATTGGCCGAGGCGCAGTCCACCGCGCTGCAAGGCGTTTCGGCCGCACCGAACTCGTTGACCGCGGCGGTGGCCGGGGTGGCGTCCACCGATCAGCGCCTGGGCGACACTCTCGGCACGCACGAGCGCTGGACCGGCCTCCGCGAGAAGATCGGCAAGCTGCCCGGAGTAAAGGGTGACTCGGCGCAGATCTTCCAGGCCCACGTCGAGGTCACCGACCTGGTGCTGGCGCTGTATCGCTCGGTGATCGACAAGTCCCAGCTGGGCCGCGACCGCGACAACGATATTTCGCACCTGCAGGCGGCGCTGGGCGTCGACCTGCCCGGCACGGTCGTGCAGGTGAGCCGGATGGGCGACCTCAGCTTGATGGTGGCCGACATCAAGGGCAATGCGCAGGAGCGCGCCCAGGCGGAGGCCACCATCATCCCGCAGTTCGGCGCGGCCGTGCAGACGGTCAACGCCGACGTCGCCAACCTGACCGACAATCTGCAGGGCGCGGTCGACGACACCCGGAGCGGCACGCTGAGCGGAAACCTGGTGGCCACGGTGGACTCGTTCCGCCGCGGCGTCGAGTCGTTCGTCCGCGGTGCCAGCCCGGGTGGCACGGCCGCACCCAACCCGGCCGCGATGGCCACCGCGCAGAGCCAGCTGCAGACCTCGCTGGGTGGCCTGGCGGGCGTCCTGGTGCGCGAGATGAACGGCCTGCTGGAGGACCGCCTCGACCGCCTCGACGCCCGACGGATAGAGACGCTGGTCGCCTTCGGCCTCGCTGTCCTGCTCGCATTGGCCGCGATCATCGCGCAGCTGACCGGCCGGCGGGGCCGCCCGGTGCTGCCGACCGATGCCGATCTCGACCGCGACATGTCCGTGCCCCACGGCGGGCCGGGCCTCGCCGGGAACAGGCAATACGACCATCCGCCGTACGGCGACGACGTCTACCCGACACGGCGGGAGCGATCCGGTGCTCTTCGGTAAGTTCCGCATCAGGGGCAAACTCGCCCTGTTGGTGCTCATACCCCTGCTGGGCGTCGTGGCCTTGAGCGTGCCCATCGTGGTCAATCGCATCAACGCCGCCCGCGATGCCCAAGAGGTGGCCGACACCATCGAACTGGCCAACCAGGTCGGATCGACGGTGCAGGACCTTCAGGAGGAGCGGCTGCTTTCAGTCGGCTATCTGCTCGGTCTGGTGCAGGCTCCCGAACTCGTGACGCAGAGCGCCAAGGCGCAGGACCGGCTCGCCGCGATGGCCCGCCTCGATAAACCCTTGTCGGCCCGGCTCAGCCGGGCCGTCGCCAACGCGGCGCGGCTGAACAAGACGCGCGCACAGGTGCTGGATCGGTCCGGCCGGCCGGATCTCGTGGTGGCCGACTTCACAAACGTGGTACAGCCGATCATCGACGCGCTCGACCTTCGCCGGAAGGCCGATCTGACCACATCGGTGGGTCGCCAGGTATTCGCGCTCGACCAGGCGCTGCGCACCGACGATCAGATCAGCCAAGCCTCGGCGTACCTGACCACTGCCGCAATCTCCAAGCGGGTCGAGTTCATCGGGCTCTTCTACTCGATCCTGGTCAAGCTCCAAGCGGACATCCTGGGCGGACAGACCTACTTCACGCCGACGCAGTACCGGCTCTACCTCACGACCCAGGAGGCGGTGTCGTCCCGGGTCGGCACCCAGTTCCTCACCCAGGCCGCGGTCAACCCCGCCGGGGCGGTCGATCTGCTCAACAGCAAGACGCTGTTCCCGTCCCTGCGGTCGGTGAACGTGCTCGGCGGCTTCGTGGAGAAGCGCATCTCGGCCGACGTGCGGATGGCGACAGCCGCCAGCCGGGACAACGCACTGCGCACCGCGATCATCGTCGGTGGCGCCTCGCTGCTGCTTCTGCTGCTGGTGTTCGCGCTCAGCATCGCCATGGCGCGCGCCGTCGCACGGCCGCTGCGCCGCCTCACCTCCACCGCGGACCGGATCGCCCGCGCGGCGGAGAGCGAGCTCCAGCGGGTGGCGGACGACGAATCCGAGGCGGTACGGCCGATCCGCCTGGATCCGGTCGACGTGGAAGCCCGGGACGAGATCGGAGACCTGGCCCGCGCGTTCGACCGGGTGCAGACCACCGCCGTACGGCTGGTGGAGCGCCAGGTGATGGGCCGGCGCAACGTCGCGCAGATGTTCGGTCACGTTGGCCGCCGCACGCAGAACCTGGTCGGCCGCCAACTCGCCCTGATCGACAATCTGGAGCGCCGGGAAACCGACAGCGACCGCCTCCGCGAGCTGTACCGACTGGACCACATGTCCAGCCGCCTCCGCCGCAACGCGTCCAGCCTGGTCGTGCTCTCCGGTGGCGCCGGCGCGAACGAGCACATGGCCCCGCTGCCGCTCAACGACGTGGTCCGGCTGGCCCTCGGCGAGATCGAGGACTACACCCGGGTGGACGTCGACGTGCCCGAGGAGATCGTCGTCGTGCCGGCCCTGGTGGCCGACCTGACGCTCCTGCTCGCCGAGCTGATGGAGAACGCCACCTCGTTCTCGCCGCCACAGACCCGGGTCGTCGTCACGGCGGCCGAACTGCGCGGGGGCGCCCGCCTGGCAGTGGTCGACCATGGCCTGGGCCTGCCCCCGGAGCGGCTGGCCGAGGAGAATGCCCGGCTGACCCGTCGCGAACGGCTCGACCTCACCCCGAGTGAGGTGCTCGGCCTGTTCGTGGTCGGCCGTCTGGCCCGCCGGCACGGCATCGAGGTCACCCTGACCGACACTCCCGAGGGCGGTGTCACCGCCTGGGTGGACCTGCGTCCGGCGCATCTGGTCTCACAGGCCGACGTGCTGCCGACGGCTTCGCCGCCGATCCAGGCGACGGTGGGCGGACAGCATCCACTGCTGGCCGGTACGGCCGCCCGCTCGGTTCCGGGCAGCGTTCAGCCGTTCGACGCGAACATGCTGAACCGCGCCACCCGGACGCTGCAGGCAGCCCGGTCCTGGAACGCATTCATCCCGGTCCGGCCGACCGTGCCGGAGCTGGAGGCGGGACCGGCCCGCGGTCAGGAACAGCCGTACCCTGTGTCGGCCGCGCATCCGGGCGAGGTGCTGGACGCGGAGCCCGTTACGCAGCAGCCCCGGCCGTACGACGTCGGCGCCCCGGTCGCCGGGCGTCACCCGGCGGCGATGCCCGAGCTGCCGCCGGTCGTCATGGAGGGCCCGATCGTGATGTCCGCGCCGGCGGACGCTGTTCAGCTCCCTCGCCAGCGCACCTCCGAAGACCAGCGGTACGCCGGTGAGCCGGCCTACGGCGGCCCACGCCGCGGCAATCAGCCGGTTCAGCCGGTGTCCGCCGAGACCCGCAACGACGGGCCGTCGCCGCTGCGCCGCCGGGTCCCGGGCAGCCAGGTGCCGGCAGAGACCGGGCCCACGCTGGTCGGCAAGCCGCCGTCGGCCGACGACGCGCTGGCCGCACGCGAGGCGTTCGAGGCGTTCGAGGCCGGCGTCCACCGCGCCCAATGGGACGTCATCGAGGCCGACATGGCGTCACCCCCGGCCGCCGGGCATCCCCCGCTGGCCCGCCGCGTACCGGGTGCCTCGCTGCCGGTCAGCGAGCCGATGAATCAGACCCCGCCGGCGTCACCGACCCAGCCGTTGGACCCGGATGCGGCACGGGACCTGATCGAGCAGTTCGAGCACGGGGTCGCCATGGCCCTGAACGAGACACGGCCACAACACGAGGGACAACCGCGATGACTTCCCCGCACAGCACCGACACCGGTAACGGGCGCGATTATGCGCACTCGCAGCTGAGTGCCGAGGCGAAGACCTTCAACTGGCTGCTGGACTCCTTCACATCCGGCACCGCAGGAGTGATCGAAGCCATCGCCGTCTCCTCCGACGGCCTTCTCATGGCGATGTCGGCGATCAAGGACCGGCCGAACGCCGAGCGTCTCGCCGCGGTCGTGTCCGGCCTGACCAGCCTGGCCGGAGGCGCGGCAAGCTGGTACGCGCTGGGCAGCCTGAACCGGGTCATCATCGACATGCAGGACGGCTATCTGCTGGTCACCGCGATCAGTGCCGGATCGGTGCTGGGCGTGATCGCCGACCGCACGGCCAACCTCGGCACCCTGGCGTACGAGATGACCTTGTTCGCCACCCGAGCCGGCGGCGCCCTCAGCCCCCGCCTCATCGCGGAATTGAAAAACGCCGTTCAGCAATGAAGTACCCGGTCGGTCCCGACGACCTGGGGCGCCACCCGGTGGCGCCCGGTGTCCGGCCGTTCCTGCGAAGTTCGACGATGTCCCGGCCTTACCAGCCGCAGGTGCCAGCCACGGTGGACAACCAGCCGCATGGCGAACACACGACGACGTTGCGGCCGTTCGTCATCACATCGGGACGAGTGGACGGGCCGGATCCGGACATCCAGATGGAAACGCAGGTGACCGCCCATCGGGGTGCAGCGCCTGCGCGGCTTCCGCCGGAAAAGCGGGCCATTGTCACGCTCTGCGCCGAACCGCTGTCCGTGGCGGAGATCTCCGCCGCTCTGCGCCTGCACCTCGGCGTCACCCGGATTCTGGTCGGTGACCTCCGCGCGGCCGGGCAACTCGACGTCCATGTGCTGAAGACCGAATTCCCCGACCCCGAGACCATCATGCGAGTGATCCGTGGACTTCGAGCCATATCCTGACCAGCGCATCGTCGGCACCGCACGGGTGCCGGACGAGCGCAAGCAGGCCACTCCACCGGTGCCCGTGAAGATCATCGTGGCCGGCGGCTTCGGGGTCGGCAAGACCACGACCGTCGGATCGATCTCGGAGATCTCACCCTTGACCACCGAGGCCGAGATGACGATGGAGTCAGTCGGCATCGACGATCCCGGCCCGGCGTCGGGTAAGACCACGACCACCATCGCCATGGACTTCGGGTGCGTGACCATCGACCGCACTCTCAAGCTCTATCTCTTCGGCACGCCGGGTCAGGCCCGCTTCACGTTCATGTGGGATGACTTGATCCGTGGGGCTCTGGGCGCTCTGGTCATCGTCGACACGAGCCGGATCGACGACTGCTATCCGGCCGTGGACTACTTCGAGCGTGCGCGGTTGCCGTTCGTGGTCGGGGTGAACACCTTCAACGGTCAACTGGGTTACCACTTGGACGAGGTCCGCTGGGCTCTCGCCGTACGGGAGGATGTGCCCGTCATATCCTTCGACGCGCGCTTCCGCGGCTCGGTACGCGACGCCCTGCTCGTGGTCCTCGACCAGGCGCTCGACCGGGCTATCAAGATCAGCTCACGGTAGATACGGATGGGTCGCTCGGGTTCGCGGTTTCCAAATCGGCCTCCGAGCGGGCACAGTTGTACGGGGCGACTCTCCCGGCGGAAGGACGGTGACGTGCGAGGCGGACTAGACGATGCGCTCGATAAGCTGGCGCGTCGCGATGAGTTGCGCCGCCGCGCAGCCGGCGAGGGCACGAGCACACCACCACCCGTGGTACATGAACTGGTCGAGGCGATAGCCGGTGTGGTGAGCCGACATCCGAAGCTTGAGGTGACCGTCGGCGTCGAGGGCGTCGGCGATCCGACGCTGCTGCATTTCTACGTCCAGGAAGGCATGGTCCAGGTCAGCGCGGATACCCAGGTGGCGTCCCGGGTCACCGACGCGACGCCGCTGTCCCCGCCGCGGCACGCCGAGTTCGACTTCGACCTGGACGATCCGGCCGATGAGCCGCCCGGGTCCCAGCACGGAGCGCATCCGGCCTCCCCGGCCTACCCCGCGTCCACCGACGCCGGCGAGCAGACCCACCGGATCCGCTATGACGACCCCGACCGCTACACCCCGGGCACCGGCTACGAGACGACGACGTACGGCGAGCCCGACCCGTACGCGCGACCGGTATCCGGCTACGACGATGTCTGGCAGGCTCCTCGCGAGTCGGCGTTCCCGACCGACGACTCGACGGACGGGGACTCGTACCGCTCGCCCTTGGACGTCACCTCACCGCCTCCCGTCCCGGCGCAGACCACCCGCCGGATCCGCCCCGAGCACCACCGCGCGCCTGAGGAACCCACAGCCGCCCAGCGCAGCCGAGCCGCCGAGTGGGCGGTAGCCGAGCAGCGCGGAATGCCGACGCCGGTGCCCGAGCCGATTCCGCTACAGGTGGACAGCGCGCAAACGGAGATGGCGGCGAAGCGGTTGGCCGCCCTGGTACGCGACAACCCGGCGCTCCTTCGTCAGGCGCCGCTGGATTAGTCGCTGTCGTCCTCGGTCGGTGGAGTGCGCCGAGCCACCGGCCGTCCCTGCCATCGATCGCACGATCACCCTACGTATCTGAGCACGGTTCGGCCAAGCCAATCCGGAACGTACGGCAATGATCCCGTTTCAGCAGCTCTGGACCGGGTGAACCGGTCTGACCTCAGCCTAAGGGACACACCTTGTCGAGAGTCCGGTCGCCGGTATTGCATCACCCTGCGTGACGTCCTAGCGTCTTTCGAGTCCGAGATGGCGGAAGAGGGAACCGATGTCGCGCATCGAAGTCCAGCTGATCGGGGGCACCGGGACCGAGGCCGTCAAGCTCGCGCCGGTCGCCCTCGCGATGCGCGCGGCCGGACTGCTGGCGCCGCAGTTCACGGTGGTCGGCGAACATTTCCGCGTCATCACGCGAGCCCTCGCGGCCTTCGATCTGGCGCCCGGCGTGACGATCGACGCCGATCCGCTCACCGACCTGATCCGGCGGCTGGACATGATCTGGACCGAGCGACGGCCCGCCGCGGTCATGGTGCACGGCGACAGCCGGACGAGCCTGGCCGCTGCGCTCGCCGCTGCCTGGCGGAAGATCCCGGTGGTCCACCTGTACGCCGGTCTGCGCGAGGACGAGTTCGAGACGCCGGCCACTGACGAGGCCAACGGCCGGCTCATCGCGCAGGTCGCCACGCTGCACCTGGTGCCGGTGCCGCTCGCCGCGATGAACTTGATCGACGAGGGTGTGGCCGCACGCAGCGTCCTGATCACCGGCGACACCGGTTTCGACGCGGCGCTGGTCATCGCGAGTCGGCGACTGCCGTCGTCGCGCGTAACGACCGCCAATCCGTACGCCGATGGTCTTGCCGGACAGCGCGCCGCGCAGGCGGTCGCGGCACTGCTCGGACTGGCCGACCAGCCCGCGCCGATGCCCATCCCGTCGTTCACCGGCGCGGCCGGCGCCATGCGGTTCGGAGCCTGAATGGATCTCGTGGAGTTCTACACCGGGTCGTGGATCGGGGCCGACCGCGACGGCGTACGCCGCGTCCTCGCGCCGGACGTCGAGGTCGATTGGAACCTGGACGCCCCGGTGGACGACGAGGAACTGGTGCAGAGCCTGCACCGGATCGCGGTGTTCGCCGACTCGGTCACCGTCGTGTCACGAGTCTCCAGGGCCGACGGCGCCGCGCATGTGTACGACCTCGCGGCACCGTTCGGCACGGCGCGGATGGCCGAGTTCGTCTCGGTGCACAACGGCCGGATCGCCGAGATACGCCAGGTGTACGACCTGGTGGCGATCGACCGCTTCTTTCCCGCACTGTACGACTGCCAGTAGGCGCCGGCCCCGCTCAGGACTCCACCACCGATCGAAATCTGCCTGTGGATAACCCGGGAGTGCTGGATTCGGTATGCGAGAGTGTGACGAGCCGCTCACACAACGCTAGCTCCCAAAGTCCTCATCCCCCGTGGGGCCCTGACGATGGTTCGCGATGACCGGAAGGGGTGGCCAGGTGAATCAGTGCGCAGTCGACGCCGAGCAGCTGTCGGCCGCCCTGCTGGCGATCGAGGACCAGTATCTGTGGGATGCCGTCGCCGCGCTGGCCACCGCCACCGACGTCGAGCGCCGGGCCGGCGACCTGGGCGACGACCTACTCGTCTATCGGGCGCGCCTGTGCGTGGCCAACATGCTCATGCGCAGTGGCGACCTGGCCGGCGCGGCCCAGCGCGCGTGGAAGGTCCACCGGTGGGCGGAGGAGAACAATGCCGCACAGCTCCGCGCCCGCGTCCACCTGGTCTTGGCCAACGTCCATCGCCTGCTCGGCGACGCGGCGCAGTGCCTGGAGCACTCGGTGCTGTCGGTGGAGTTACTCGACGAGCACGCCACCGACCACATGCAGATCTGGCACCGCGCCAAGTTGGCCGACGCGCTCGGCCTGACCGGCTCGATGGACGCCGCTCGTCTGCGTTACGCACAGGCCGAGGAGTTGTGCCTTCGCCTGGGCCAGCCAAGACTGCTGATGGGCATGCTGAACAACTACGCGTACACCGAGTTTCAGATCGGTGAGAACGAGCGTGCCCAGGCGGTCGCGGAGAGGCTGCAGGCGCTAGCCGCCGCGCACCAGTTCGAGATCGACCCCGCCGTGCTGGACACCATCGGGGCGATCGAAATCGGAAACGGACGGTTCGCCGAGGCAGAGCAGACGCTGCTGGAATGCATCAGCCGGCATGCCGACGGCCGTCACGAGGACGCGGACGCGCTGGCCGAGTATCTGCTGACACTCTCACGCGCGCAGCGCAACCTCGGCGCGACGGACCGCGCGCAGGCCAGCTTGGACGCGTCCCGCCGGCTCTGCGTCGACCGGGAGCTGGGCGACGTCCTCGTACGCGTGCATCAGGAGCAGGCCGAACTACACGCGGCACGCGGTGAGTTCGCCGAGGCGTTCACGGCACACAAAGCGTTCTTCGCGGCATTTCACAACCTCCATTCCGTGCAGCGGGAGGCGCAGGCGCGTACCCGGCAGGCGATGTTCGAGACCACCGAGGCCCGGCAGGAGGCCGAGCGGTTCCGCGAGCAGGCACGCCGAGACCCGCTCACCGGCCTGCGCAACCGCCGGTACGTGGACGAGCAACTGCCCGGCCTGATCGGCGACGACCCGGCGCTGACTGTGGCGATCGTCGACCTGGATCACTTCAAGAGGGTCAACGATCTCCTCTCGCACGACGTCGGCGACCAGGTCCTCGTCCAGGTGGCGAAGCTACTGGAGACCGAGTTGACGGCCCTCTGCCCGGCAGGCTTCGCGGCGCGGCTGGGCGGCGAGGAATTCCTGATGGTGCTGCCCGGCACGGAGGTCTCGACGGCCGTGCGCCGGCTCGATGAGATCCGGCAAACCATCGGCTCGTTCGACTGGCACGAGATCGCCCGCGGCGCGCCGGTGACCGTGAGCATCGGCGTCGCCGGCCGGTCCGAAGTGGCCTTGCCCACTCAAGCGGGCCTGTTGGCCATTGCGGATCGCAATCTCTATGCGGCCAAGCACGCCGGACGTAATCGCGTCGTATTCGGCACTGCGAGTGACGGCCGGATACCTTCATACCATGACAAAGCGGCAGCAGCTTGACGCCTAGTCGCTCCGCGTAGTCACGCCGTTAGAGCGACAGGGCTGAATTCAATCTCCCGAAAGGACTAAGCTTCCTTCGAGTATCGAAGATCCTTTGGAGGAAGCGTGCAGCACGGAACGGACGAGAATCCGTCGGCGGAAGTCGCGCCACCGGGCATCAACATCAACGTGCCGCATTCCGCTCGGATCTACGACTACTGGCTGGGCGGCAAGGACAACTTCGCGGTGGACCGGGCGGTCGGCGAGGCGATGATCCAGGCAATCCCCGGTATGCGGTACATGGCCGGCGAGAACCGCAAGTTCGTCCATCGTGCCGCCCGCGACCTGGTCGCCAAGGAGGGCATCCGGCAGTTTCTCGACGTCGGGACCGGCATTCCGACCAGGCCGAATCTGCACGAGATAGCCCAGCAGGTCGCGCCGGAGACCCGAGTCGTCTATGTGGACAACGACCCGATCGTGCTGGTGCACGCGCGGGCGCTCATGATCAGTACGCCGGAGGGCCGCAGCGAGTACATCTCGGCCGACCTGCGTGATCCGGAGTCCATTCTGAACGACCCGATGCTGCGCCAGACGCTCGACTTCACCAAGCCGATCGGTTTCACCCTGATCGCGATCCTGATGTTGCTGGCCGACGAGGATGATCCGTGGAGCAAGGTCGCGGCCATCCGTGACGCGATGCCGTCCGGCAGCTGCCTGGGCATCACCCATCCCACTGCGGACTTCGCGCCGGAACAGGTGGGCGGGGCGGTCGCGGCCGCGACGGGCGCCGGCATGACCCTGGTCCCGCGCACGAAGGTGCAAGTGCAGCGGTTCTTCGGCGATTGGGAGTTGCTTGAGCCGGGTTTGGTTCCGGTCTCTGCGTGGCGGCCCGATGAGCCGGTCGAGAACGCGGAAGCCGCTTACTACTGGGCGGGCGTGGCCCGCAAGCCATGAGTGCCCACCCCGGTGGGGATCGCAGTGGTGGCCGGCCGAGCGGCCTGGCACGGGGGAACCCGACCGCCCGACCGGAGCCTCAGGATCGCAGTAGCGGCCGTTTGCCCGGTGGGTAGGCGACCACCTCAGTCTCGCGGATCGGACTCACCGCCATCCTGTTGCGTTTCGATGGGTCGGTTGAGGCCGTACCGGACGCCGCCGAAGCGATTCGTCACGGAGCTCGCCCGGGTAGATGCCGCCTCCACCTCGTCCATCGGACGTTCACTGCGATATACCAGCGCCGGGTTGCCCTTCTTGGCGCCGTCGGAGACGTGCGCGCCAGGGGGCTCGGGACCGATGTTCGGTATCGACATGGTCGTACCCTCCCGCTCGGACGCCCCGCCAGGGACTTCGCTGTGAGCCGCTTCTGCAATCGCATCGTTACTCAAAGATGTCACCCTTAGTGACATTTTCTCTTGCCGTACGTGCGTTATCATGCTCATAATCCCGTGAGAGCGCAAGGCCGAATGCACGTGCATCTGCACTGCAAGTGTCCTGCTAGCGCCGCACAGTGAGCACGACGCCCGGCCGATCCCCGGCCGGATGGAACCTAGGGAGTAAGGAATGACCCGCATGGTCAACGGTATGCCTGCCGGCCAGTTGCAGGGAGTGATCTGGCAGAAGAGCGGCCGCAGCAACCCGAGCGGCAACTGCGTCGAATGCGCCGTACTGCCCGGCGGCGGTGTCGCCGTGCGGAACTCCCGGGACCCAGAGGGCCCGGCGCTGATCTACACGCCGGCCGAGATCAAGGCATTCATCCTTGGTGTCCGCGACGGAGACTTCGACAACCTGCTGTCCTGAGTGGATCTCCGGAACCGGGCGTGTCTACGCCGGCCTGCCCACCTCATGCAGGAGCTTCTCCAGGATCTCCGGTGTGAGGTTCGGCGGGTCGGCGTCGATACAGACCCGTTCCATCGCGATGGCGTAGTGGTCGACGTCCTCGCGCTTGTCCAAATAGATCGCGCTGGTGAGCTGTTCGACATAGACGACGTCGGGCAGCTCGGGCTCCGGGAACCGCAGGATCGCGAACGGACCGCCGGCGGCCGCGTGCCCACCGGCGTGGAACGGAATGATCTGCAGCCGTACATTCGGCAGCTTCGAGGCCTGGATGAGGGCCTCGATCTGCGCCTTCATGACCTCGACGCCGCCGATCGGTCGGCGTAGCACCGCCTCGTCGATGACTGCCCACAGCTGTGGCGGATCGGGACGGTTCAACACCTGCTGGCGCTGGCGGCGCAGTTCGACGCGGCGGTCGATCTCATCGGCATTCGCGCCGGCGTGACCGAGCATGATGACTGCACGCGCGTACTCCGGCGTCTGCAGCAGCCCTGGCACGAACTGGATCTCGTACGTGCGGATCAACGTGGCCGCCGCCTCCAGGCCCAGATAGGACTGGAACCACGACGGCAGGATGTCACCGAAGTGGTGCCACCAGCCGGGGTTGTTTGCCTGCGTGGCAAGGCTGAGCAGGGCCTCGCGCTCCCTGATGTCCGTGACCCCGTAAAGAGTGAGCAGGTCGGCGACGTCCCGTTCCTTGAAGCTCACCCGGCCGAGTTCCATCCGGCTGATCTTCGAGCCGGATGCCCGGATCTCCCACCCGGCGTCCTCGCGGGTGATGTTCTTGCCCTCACGCAGTCGCCGAAGCTGGGCACCGAGGAGGATGCGCAGCACTGTGGGGCCAGTGCCCGGCGCCTCCTCCGTAGTCACCTGACTCCTCAATGCGCCTCGACGAGGGCTGCAGCACGCAGTCCCTTCGCATCTTAGGGGTGAGATCGTCCGGCACGTAACCGTTCGATGCATCGAATTGTGGGTACTGCACAAGCCGTATGCACGTGCAAGTGGCCTTGCGAACGCACTTGTTCGCGAGCATGATAACCGAAGGTGTGTACTGACCTGCTAACACAGCGTGCTGAAAGTATGGCGCGCTGGAAATTTCGGCCTTTTGGTTGACGCGATCGGCCGACCGGCCGAGTCAGAGGATCTTGGAGGCTCTCCATGTCCACCCCGACCATTGCCCCGCCGGAGCGAGACCCGGCGGAAGTGGCGCCGGCTGACAGCTACCACAAGGCGGACCCGGTCTGGGTCTACCGCGACGGATGGAGGGCCGGCGTCATCGAAGCCGCCTCCAGTCGAGCCGTCACCGTCACTTACCGGCCCGGCGCCCATCGCGGCACCGGCGTGGATACCTTTACCGCGTCGTATGTCACATTTCGCGCGGACGAGGATCCGGCGCTCGACAACGCATCGACGCTGGCGAAGCGAACCCCGCGGCCGGGACCCTGCACATGACGGGGGCCATGGCGCTGGCCGCCTTGACCGGCCTGGCCAGTCTGCTGGCGGGTGTCGCCCTGGGTTGGCATCTGCGCACCAACGACCGGTGCTCGCTCTGCGGGAAACAGCTCTCCTGCGAGACATGCGTCCGCAACGCGGATAGGCCGCGTCCTAGAATCACCGAGAACGCGCAGTAGCTGTGCGTTACCGGGCTCGTACGCCGAGTCGGAATGAAGACGCACGGTAGCCGATCAGGTTGAGCTGCAGATCGATGACAACGAATCCATCGAGTCGAGATCAGCAACGAGGGCCAGGTCACGTGGAACGGCCGCCGAGCCGGCTTCCTTTGCCCCTGTCGTCCCGAACCGGCGCCCACCCGCGCCGTACCTGTCCGGGCTTGGCGTTGCTGTCGTCGGCTTCCGGACCGATCCGTCCGTTCTTCCCGATGACTCGCTTACCGTTGTGGTTCCGGCCGGGCCTGAACCGGGGTTTCACATCCGTCCGTACGGGTAGCTGAGATCGTCGGCACGCCAACTCGTGTCGTCGGCCCGCCCCTCGTGGAGGTGGTCACCGTGCTCGATCCCAACGAGAAGTACGTCTTCGACGACATGGTCACGCACCTGCGCGCCGACGATCCGAAGTTCGTACGCCGGATATACAACCTCGGCCGCCCACGTCGCCGCATACGCGTCATCCTGGCGATTCTGCTGTGGATCATGGCGCCGATCTGCATCTTCTACGGTGGCTGGACCGGCCTGCTGATGGCCGTGGTGGCGGCCGGCTATGGCGTCCACCTGATGATCAGACGAACCGGCTTCGCCGACGCCGAAGACGGCTTCTCGTGGTGGTCCTCGTCCCGTCGTTCGTCACTAGGGGGTTGATCCATGACCGCTCCGAATATCGACCCGACGGTCGGCGCACCCGAGCACCTACCACCGGTAAGCAGCGACGAAGCCGCGGAGATCGTCAAACACGACGAGGCGCTGAAGGCCGCCGGCCGGGATTCCGGCGACGACGCGGCCACAGACGACGACGCACGCACGCACGACTCCGCATCCGCGGGCGACGCCAAGACCGACTGACGGTCGCCGCGGCCGAGGCTACTGCCAGCGGTCGCCGGTGAGGCGCTCGTAGACCTCGATGTAGCGGTCACGCGTCGCCTCCACGACCTGGCCCGGGATCTCGGGTCCGGGCGCCGTGCGATTCCAGCCCTCGACTGTGGAGGACCAGTCCCGGACGAATTGCTTGTCGAGATAGCGCTGCGATCCGCCAGGCTTCCACTCGTCGGCCGCCCAGAATCGGGATGAGTCGGATGTGAGAAGTTCGTCGCCGATCTTCAGCACGCCCCGCGAGAAACCCAATTCCAGCTTGGTATCGGCGATGATGATGCCCCTGTCGGCCGCGATGGCGGCTCCACGCTTGTAGGTTTCCAGGGTCACCCGCCGAAGTTCGGCGGCGACATCGGGACCGACCTGCTCCTCGACATTCGCAAAGGTGATGAATTCGTCATGCCCGTGCTCCGGCGCGACCTTCGTGGTCGGCGTGAAGACCGGATCGGGCAGCTTCGAGCCTTCGACGAGACCCTCCGGCAGCGGTACGCCCGAGACTGAGCCGTCCTTCTCGTACTCCTTGAGGCCTAGACCGGCGAGATAGCCGCGAGCGATGCACTCGACCTCGACCATCTCCAGACGTTCACAACGCACCGCCCGGCCCGCCCACTCGGCTGGGACGTCGGTGCCGGAGATGATGTGGTTGGGGGCGACGTCGGCAAGCTGCTCGAACCACCAGAGCGACAGCTGGGTGAGAATCTTGCCCTTGTCCGGGATGGGGGTGGGCAGCACCACGTCATAGACCGAGACACGATCTGACGCCACGAGAAGGATGTCTTCTCCATCGGCGTACACGTCGCGGATCTTCCCCGAGTGCAGCAGCTCCACCTGTCCCCACCTTCATCAACGACCCCACCCGCCCGCGTACGCTGATGCTATAGAAGCCGGAGGGTGAGGTCGTCGCCGCAGGTCGAGCCCCTGTCCCGCCATACTGATCCGGTGACCGAACTCACTGCTGCCGCGTTCCCCGAAGGCTTCCTCTGGGGTGCCGCCACCGCATCGCATCAGGTGGAGGGCAACAACGTCAACAACCACTACTGGGAGTGGGAACACGCACCGCACACCCCCTTCGTCGAGCCGAGCGGTGATGCCGTCGACCACTATCACCGCTGGCGGGAAGATCTCGACCTGCTCGCGGGCGCCGGATGTAACAGCTACCGCTTCAGCCTCGAGTGGAGCCGGATCGAACCCGAGGAGGGCGAGGTTTCGCGTGCCTCGCTGGACCACTACCGGCGAATGCTCGACGGCTGTCGCGATCGGGGTCTGGCACCGGTTGTCACGCTGAACCACTTCACGACGCCGCGGTGGTTCGCGCGGGACGGTGGTTGGCTGGGAGCGATGGCCGGTGACCGCTTCTCCCGCTTCGTCGAAACCGCCCTGCCGGTGGTTCGGGACGCCGAGTACGTGCTCACCCTCAACGAGCCCAACCTCGCCGCCTGCCTGCCGGTTCTCGCCGAGATGGCGGCTCGAGGCGAGCCTGTCGCGGGCCTTCCACGTCCGGACCAGCAACTGAGCGAGGCGTTGATCGGAGCCCATCGCCGCGGAATGGAAGTGTTGCGCGGTGCCGGCTCGCCGCCCGCCGGGCTGGCGCTCGTCGGTCAGGAGTGGATTGCCGAGGACGGTGCGGACGACGAGATGGTCGCGCACCGCGCCGCCATGGAGGACCAGTTCCTGGCCGCCGCGACCGGGGACGACTTCGTCGGCATGCAGATCTACAGCTGCGCCCGGATCGGCCCGGACGGGCCAGTGGCCGCGCCGGGCGAGCGGCTGACGCAGGCGCACGTCGAGTATCGGCCGCAGGCAGTCGGCGCGTCGGTTCGCCGTGTGGCCGAGGTGCTGCCCGAGGTTCCGATCGTGGTCACGGAGAACGGCCTCGCGACATCCGAGGACGACGAGCGCATCGCGTTCACCACCGAAGCGCTGCTCGGCCTGCACGCGGCAATTCGCGACGGCGTCGATGTCCGTGGTTACGTGCATTGGAGCCTGCTGGACAACTTCGAGTGGTTCGGCGGCTACTCCGTCACGTTCGGGCTGATCGCCGTCGATCGGACCACGTTCATCCGTACGCCGAAGCCGAGCCTCGCCTGGCTGGGCGGGGTCGCGCGGCGGAACGGAGTTGATTAGCGTGCCCGTGGCGCCGTGAATCACGGAAGTCTCAGCCTTTCTGGGATCCTGCCGACCTGAGGGGTATGACGACCTCCATCGAGCCTCGGCCGCGCTGGATCGGCGTGGGAACGTCCACGGACGTCGACTCGGCCCGTGCCGGCGCAGGGGCGGCTACGGCGGCGCTGCGTGGCACCGACCCGAAGCTGCTCATTGTCTTCGCCTCGGACAGTCATGACTTTCATGCCCTGCTCGCCGGAATCAACCAGACCTCCGGCGGCGTACCGCTCATCGGATGCTCGACCGCGGGCGAGATCTGGACCGACGGCCCGGAGGACGCGAGCGTGGTCGTCACCGCTTTCGGTGGCGAGGGGTTCGACGTCTCTACCACGTCGGCCCTCGGAGTGTCCGACGATCAGCGTGGGGCGGGCGCCAATGCCGCGGCGACGGTCGCGGACCTGGACGACCGGCCGCACCGCGTCCTCCTGCTGCTGACCGACGGACTGGCCGGCGGTCAGGAGGAGGTCGTCCGCGGCGCCTACGGCGTGCTCGGCGCCAGCGTGCCGCTGGTCGGTGGCTGCGCCGGCGACGACCTCAAAATGCGTCAGACCTTCCAATTCCACAACGACCAGGTGTTGACCAATGCGGTGGTTGCCGCCGCGTTGGGCTCGGACGCACCGCTCGGCATCGGCGTGCAGCATGGCTGGCGCAAGGTCGGAGCGCCGATGATCGTCACGAACAGCGCCAAGAGTCGGGTTTACACCCTCGACGACGAGCCGGCGCTGGACGTCTATCTGGAGCGCCTGAACGCACCCGCCGAGGCGCGCACGGATCCCGCCGCATTCACCCGTTTCGCGCTCACCCATCCGCTCGGCCTTCGCCGGCGCACCGGAGAGGAGATGCGCTTCGTACAGGAGGCGGACTTCTCCGACCGCTCGCTCGGCTGTGTGGCGGAGGTGCCCCGCGGAGGACTCACCTGGATCATGGAGGGTGATGAGGACTCGGTGCTCCGGGCAACCGAGAGTTCCTGCGTGGACGCACTGGCCTCGTTGAACGGCCTGCCTCCCGTGGGCCTGATCGCGTTCGACTGCGTGGCCCGGCGTGGAGTCCTCGGTACTCACGGGATCCGCTCGGAGATCCAGCGTGTGGCACGTCAGGCCGGAGGCGCCCCCGTCGCCGGTTTCTACACTTATGGCGAGATCGCCCGGACCCGCGGAACCGGCGGGTTCCACAACCAGACCCTCGTCGTCCTCGCCGTGGGCTGACATGTGGGACCACGGAGCGCTGTTCTCTACGCAGCAGCTCGCCGAGTTCCTGGCGGTGGTCTCGTCACTGCCCGACCAGGCCGAAGCCCGACAAGTGGGGGTCGAGAGGGCCGCGGAGGCCCTGGAGGCGGAAGTCGCCGCCGTGGTGCACGGCGGCGCCGTGCTGACCTCGGTCGGGTTTCCCGCGGCGCTGGTTCCCGAGGCCGAGCTGATCGAGGCCGCCACGCACCGGCAGATTGTCATCGAACTTCCGGGCCTCGGGGAGTGCCAGGCAATCAGCGTGGCACTCGACGAAACAGACCACCTCGTCGTGGCGCGGGCCGGCGAGGACGGCTACACCCTCGAAGAGATCAGTCTGCTGCGCGCGATGGCGCGAGTCCTCGCGCTGAGCCTCCAGATGCTCCGAACACTTGAGGCCGAGCGGAGGGTCCGCGAGCGCAGCGAGCGACACGCCGCCGAGAATGCGACCCTCCTCGCCACGTTGCAGGAACGGCAGCGGCTGCTGGAGCAGCTGTCGTCGATCCAGCGCGCGATTTCGCGCCGGGCACCGCTGCAGCAAATCCTCGACACCATCACCGCAGGCGCCAAGGACCTCCTGGGCGACGAGGTCGTGGGCCTGCGGCTCATCGACGCGGACGATCCCGCCATGATGCTGATGGTCTCCTGCTACGGGCTACCCGACAGCCTGGCCAAGCCGCTATGGCGGGTACCGATCGGCGGATGCGGCATCTCCGGCCGAGCCATCTCCCGCAACGAGCTCGTCGCGCTCGACGGCGGCCGGGCGGAGGCAGACGCGGTCCCGGAATTGGTCGAGGCGGGACTGAGCGCGGCAATGGCCGCACCGGTGCACGACAACGGCCAGGTCGCGGGGAGCCTGTT
>Ga0081539_10000819_pt1 | contig 60131 bp, 70 predicted proteins | sample TabmetS4T2R2_FD_71023 | JGI IMG/M metagenome (GOLD analysis project Ga0081539, IMG submission 71023) | Tabebuia heterophylla rhizosphere microbial communities from the University of Puerto Rico - S4T2R2 | ecosystem: Host-associated > Plants > Roots > Rhizosphere ...
AAGAACATCCTCAGAAAGCTTGGTGCGCGTACTCATGAGGCTCTCTGCTGGAGGCGATGGAGGAAGCGCTCTACAAGGTCACCCCTGCCGATGCTGCCGGATGGTTCGATCACTGCGACTACCAGGTCGAGGTCCAGTACTTATGAACACCGCTGTCAGACCCGGAGAACAGGCCCTTCACGCCCGGCTTGAGGCGGCCGTCCTCGTCCAGGTAATCCTTCCAGGAGCGCGTGGGCGAGTAGCCGAGCATGTCCATCGCCCTGGCGCAGGAGATGCCCGAGGCGTCCTCGCGCAGGAGCGGCTTCTTGATCTCGACCTCATCGCCGTAGTACTGGCGCACGGTCTCCTCGAACGGACGGCCTCCGGCGTTGTCCGGCGAGGCGATGTAGAAGACCTCGTGGCCCGGCAGGTCCGACTCGGCCGCGAGCACGATGGCGTCGGCCAGGTCGTACACGTCTATGTAGCTCCAGAAGTTGGGGGAGAGGACGGAGGCGTCACGAACCTGCGGGCCGAGGTTACGCTCGTAGTTACCCTCGTGCTGCACCCAGCAGGGCCGTATGGAGATGGCCCGGATGTCAGAACGCCGGATCGCCGCGTCCATCAACTGTTCCCCGAAGTGCTTGGCCGTCGCATACGGGTCTTGCGGACGGATCGGGTGTTCCTCATCGACCGGCACGTAGTCCGGCAGGAACTCCCGTTCCGGGAAGAAGAAGCCGGGCACCGTCTCGCTTGAGATGTTCACGAACCGCTTGACGCCGAACCGGATCGCCGCTTCCAGTGTGTTGAATACGCCCATCAAGTTATTCTGGAACACGACGTGCGGCGGGTTCTGCGTAGGTTCGGGGAGCGCCGCCGCGTGCACCACGGCGTCCATCCCGCGCACCACGGCGAACATGTCGCCCGCGTCCGTCACGTCCGCCTGGACGTAGGCCGCAGCGTCATCGTCGTGCCGCTCGAACACGGGCGGCGCGAGATCCGTCGCCCGCACCTCGTGTCCTGCCTGCATGAGCGCCACCGCCGCGGCCCTACCGACTTTGCCTCTTGCTCCTGTGACCAGAACCCGCACGTCAACCTCCTGTAGGCGTCGTTTTGTTACCCGGCGGGCGACGACCTCATCGTCTACCCGTTAGCCAGCCTCCACGAAACCGAGGCTAGCATAGGCGCTTATCTTCTCGACGGCAGTTCTGCAAAAGTTGGGTGAAGGTCGCTACGGCGGTAGCTCTAATCGTCTAATATCGATTCCGCTGGCCGAGCGGTAGTTATGGTATCTGCGTGCCGATGGACAACCTTCCAAGCACCATCTTCAGGCCGAAAAACCATGGTAACCCTCAGAGTAGTTGTGGCGAAGTCCTCCATTCCACCAAGCTTGACCTTCGCCTGCTCTAACCACATAACGTAGGCAAGCTCAGGGGTTACGTACTTTGCCACGTGCTCAAAGTCAACCATCTCGCCATCTGTAAAATTAGAGGAGGCACGCTCTAGGGTCTCAGCAACCTGCTTCCACCCGCGTGCGGGTGGGCCAAGGGGGTTAGCGAGGCTTACCTCTTCCCGGTGGGAGAACAGCTTCTTCACAGGCTCGGGGTTTCCTTTGACGAACTCACCAAGGGCTAGTTGATATTGCTTAATTAGTTCGGCTACATCATCTTCGGCGGCCATCCGAATGTCACCTCCATCTTTGTGATAGGTCCTCTTTTCCCTGGCACCTCATACAACAAAGATATCATATATTAGAGTGAGGCAAACTGATACTGCCCTCAAGGGATAAGTGTCCCAGCATAGAGTCTGCTGGTTACAGTGTTCTCTGTTTCATGTGAGGGTGCCACCTCGCGCCAGTTGTTCGCGTTTACTTCGCGCCGTTCTATCCCACTCATCCGGCTCTACCGCCGGCAGCCTGGGATGCTTTCCCCGGTACGCATCCACGCTCGTCTCGAACAACCGGGGCAGATGCTACGGTAATACGCTTCCGCGGGCCAATCCGGTTTTGTCCGTACCCGCGCCGGGTACAGGGCGCGGCATGAAGATAGTCGTGCTTGGGGCAACGGGCAACGTCGGGACCAGCGTCCTGCGTTCGCTCGTTGCCGAAGAGAAGGTCCAGTCAGTCCTCGGGCTGGCGAGGCGTATTCCAAACCTTTCAATGCCCAAGGTCGAGTGGGCCGCGGTGGACGTGGGGGAAGACGATCTCGTTCCCCACTTCCTCGGCGCCGACGCCGTGATCTCACTCTCCTGGCTCATACAGCCGGCCCGTGACCTGACCCGGCTGTGGATGGTCAACGTCGAGGGTAACTCCCGCATTATGCGCGCCGTGAGGGAGGCCGGAGTGCCCGCGCTTCTTTACGCCTCATCCGTCGGGGTGTACTCGCCGGGGCCGAAGGACCACGCCGTGGACGAGGGCTGGCCCCGGAATGGCGTCTCGACCTCCTACTACGCCAGGCACAAGGCGGAGGTGGAGCGGAGGCTGGATCGCTTCGAGGCCGAAACCCCTGACGTGCGGGTGGTCAGGATGCGTCCCGGCCTGGTGTTCAAGAAGGAGGCGGCCCAGGGCATCCGCCGCCTGTTCGCGGGCCCATTCCTCCCCGGTATTCTGGCGAAGCCGGATCTTATCAACCTGATCCCCGAGATAGAGGGGCTGCGTTCGCAGGTGGTCCACTCCTACGACGTTGGGGAGGCTTTCAGGCTGGCGGTCGTCGGGGAAGCGAGGGGCGCTTTCAACCTAGCGGCGGAGCCGGTGCTCGACGCGCAGGAGATAGGGCGCATCCTGGACGCAAGACCTTTCCCGTTCTCGGCGCGAACCTTGCGGGCCGGCGCGGATCTGGCGTGGAGGATGCGATTGCAGCCGGTGCCGCCGGACTGGTTGGATCTCTCGCTCAACGTCCCCATCATGGATACCACCCGCGCCCGCGAAGAGCTTGGATGGGTGCCCGATCACACCGCCGCCGACGCCCTTCTCGACGTACTGGCCGGGCTCTCGGAGGGCGCCGGCATGGACACGCCGCCGCTCTCTCCGCAGACGGGAGGACCCTTCCGCATCCGCGAGATACTGACCGGCGTGGGGAGTAGGGAGCCGTGAAGGCCGTCGTGTGGCACGGCAAGGAGGACGTGCGGGTGGACAACGTCCCCGATCCCGTGATCCGGGAGCCCACGGACGCCATCGTCCGCATAACGTCCACCGCCATCTGCGGTTCCGACCTCCATCTTTATGCCAAGCTCTCCCCGATCATGCGCGCGGGCGATATCATCGGGCACGAGCCGATGGGGATCGTGGAGGAGGTGGGCTCCGCTGTGGAGCACATCAAACCCGGAGACCGGGTGGTGGTGCCTTTCAACATCTCCTGCGGCCACTGCTTCTTCTGCGACCAGCAACTCTACTCCCAGTGCGAGACAACCCGCGACACCGGCAAGCTCGCCCAGGCCGCGAGCCTGCTCGGACGGGGCAAGGGCGCGAGCCTCTTCGGGTACACGCATGTCTACGGCGCGGTACCGGGCGGGCAGGCCGAGTACCTGCGCGTGCCGCAGGCCCACTTCGGCCCGATAAAGGTACTGGAGGAGGCTGCGGACACGCGAGACGAGCGGTTCCTGTATCTCTCGGACGTGCTACCTACCGCCTGGCAGGCCGTCGCTTACGCTGACACCCCGCCGGGCGGAACGTTGGGTGTCTGGGGCCTAGGGCCCATAGGCCAGATGTGCGCGCGCATAGCGATGCAGCAGGGTGTGGGGCGTGTGATCGGGGTGGACAACGTCCCCGAGCGTCTCGACATGGCCGCCCGCTACGGTGTCGAAACGGTGGACTTCGAAGCCGTGGACCGGGTGCGCGACGTGGTGCTGGAGATGACGGAGGGACGTGGCGTGGACGCCGGGATAGACGCCGTGGGCATGGAGGCGTCCGGGGCCGCCATAGGTTCTCTCCTCCAAGCGACCAAACTCCAGCTCGACCGGGCGACGGCGCTCAGAGAATGCATGGCTTCCATCCGGCGGGGCGGTACGCTTTCGATCTCGGGCGTGTACACAGGTCCGATCCAGGCTTTCCAGCTAGGAGATCTGTTCGACATGCAGATCCAGGTTCGCATGGGACAGGCCAACGTCCGGCGCTGGGTGGACGATATCCTGCCCCTGCTCACCGACGAAGACCCTTTGGGCACCGAGGATCTGAAGACCCACGAACTACCGCTCGATGAGGCGCCGCACGCCTACGAGATCTTCCAGAAGAAGCAGGACGGCGCCATCAAGTGCGTCCTGAAACCGTAGCCGAAGCCTGACCATGGCAACCTCGATCTGACGCCTGGTCTCGCTAGCCCTTGTGCAGCCTCTCAACGGCCACGACGATTCCGTCTTCGTCGGCGTAGACGTAGTGATCTGGCGTCCAGGTAACGCCGCCGAACTGCACGGTCACGTCCCTGCTGCCCTTGCCTTCTTTGCGGCTGCGCAGCGGATGGCCTGCCAGCGCCAGCACGCCGACGTCTATCTCCGACATCTCCCTCGTATCCCGAACACAGCCGTTGACGATGATGCCGGTCAGGCCCCGGGACGCGGCGATGCCCGCGAGTTTGTCCCCGACGAGAGCGCAGCGTTTCGATCCGCCACCATCTACCACCAGTACACGTCCCGGAGGCAGATCTTCCAGCGCCTCCCGGACGAGCACGTTGTCCTCGTGGACCCGCACTGTGGAGATCGGGCCGTGGAAACTCGCCTCCCCACCAAATGAAGCGAAGATCGGCTCGCACACCTGCACACTACCGGCAAACTCGTCGCAGATGTTCGTCGTCTTGATACCCGAAATCTCGCTCATCGTATCCCCTCCACTACCTTCCTCCAGAAATCGTCGCGTTCGCCGGGCACGAAGGGCAGGTACAGGGAGATGCGGTCCACCAGGCCCTCATATCTCTCCTTCAGCGCCGTTCCTACCTGGTCAGGCGGGGCTTCGACGGTGAAGGCAGAGAGCATCTCGTCCGTGATGAGCGCGGGCATCTCGTCCCATTTCTTGTCCCTGGCCAGGCTGGATAGCCTCTCGCCGACATCCTGCCAGCCGTGCGCTTCGAGCACGATGCGGTACGAGGGGGTCGAGGCGTAGAAGGCCGCCTGGGAGCGCATGGCCTCCCGTTGATCCCGGATCTCCCGCTCCGAGTCTCCCGTAACGACGAACGCGCTGGCGACGAGATCCACGCCTTCGGCAGAACGGCCCTCATTTGACGCGCCACGCTCGATGGACGGAAGGATCGTCTGGCGGACGTACTCGGGAGAATGGAACGGATGCACGTGGAACCCGTCGCAGACCTCGCCCGCCAGCGTCGCGAGGTGCTCGTTCACGCCCGCGATGTGGATCGGAATCTCGGGATGTTCGATAGGACCGGGGTTGAAGAACGGCGTCAGTAGCGTGTGCCGGTAGAACTCGCCTTCGTACTTCAGGGACTCTCCGGTCTGGAACGAGCGCCAGATCGCGTGAAGCGCCAGGATGTAGTCCTTGAGGCGGGCCGCCGGACGGTCGAAAGGCATGGAGAACCTGCGCGTGACGTGCGCCTTCACCTGGGTGCCGAGACCTAGTACGAAGCGTCCGTTGGACAGGTTCTGGAGATCCCACACCGTCTGCGCGATCTCCATCGGGGAGCGGGAGAACGCCACAGCAATGGAGGTACCGAGCGATATTCTCTCCGTGGCGTCAGCGGCGAGCGCCAGCGGCATAAACCCGTCGTGCTGCGTCTCGCTCGACCACAGGCCCGAGAAGCCCAGCTCCTCAGCCACGCGGGCTGTGGCGCGAGACCGTTTCAGGTACTCGCCCTCCGTGCCGAGGCTGGCGTCCAGTTTCAGGGACGACACGTTAGGGGATGAGGAGGAGCTTGCCCGTGGTCTTGCGGCCCTCTAGGTCCTGGTGGGCCTGCGCGGCGTCTTCGAGGGCGTAGGCGCCGCCGATGCGCACGTCCAGGTTGCCCTGTCCGATCCAGGAGAACAGGCTCCCGGCCCGCCATTCGAGTTCTTCGCGGTCGGCCGTGTAGTGGCCCAGGGAGGGACGGGTGAGGAAGAGCCCGCCCTTCCGATTGAGGACCTGGGGGTCTAGCGGCGGCACGGGACCGCTGGATGCCCCGAAGAGCACCATGTAGCCGCGGGGCCGCAGCACGTCGAGGCCGCCGTCGAAGGTCTCTTTGCCGACCCCGTCGTAGACGACGTGAACGCCCTCGCCGTCCGTGATGCGCCTGGTCTCGGCCACGAAATCCTGTTCGGTGTACAGAATGACCTCGTCCGCGCCCGCTCCCTTCGCGAGCTGCGCTTTCTCTTCGGTGCCGGCGGTCCCGATCACGGCCGCGCCCCGCATCTTCGCCATCTGGCAAAGGAGCAGCCCGACACCTCCTGCTGCCGCGTGGACGAGTACGGTCTGTCCCTCCTGGATGGGGAAGGTGCTGTGCGTGAGGTAGTGGGCCGTCATGCCCTGCAGCATTACGGCCGCAGCGATTCGCGCCTCGACCAGCGTGACGTTGAACGGGATGAGCTGGTCGGCCGGGACGATCGCGTACTCCGCGTAGGAGCCCATCACGCTCGACCACGCGGCGTAATCGCCGGTCGAGAGCCCTTTGACTCCTTCGCCGAGAGCCTCGACCTCTCCGGCGCCCTCCTCGCCCGCCGTGAACGGCGTCTGCATGGGGTAGACGCCCTCGCGTTTGTACACGTCTATGAAGTTCACGCCGGAGGCGGCAAGCTTCACCCGCGCCTCACCAGGACCCGGATCAGGAACCTCCAGGTCTTCGTAGCTCAGTGCCTCCGGTCCACCGGTCTCGTTTATCCGGATCGCCTTCATCTTTCCTCCTCCATTGCTGTCGAAAAGTCCGAAGCGCGGCGGCTAGTCTTCGCCGCTTTCGCCACTGCCTTGTCCGCTATTATCCTCGCCGCCATTGCCTCCCCCGCGGACCGCAGAGCCACTTCCCCTGCCGGAATTTCCCGTGACGGCGGGTTTGTTTTCTTTCGGCTTGACTTCCGGTTCTGCTTCCGGTTTGACTCTTGGCTTGGCCTTCGGGGCGGCTGACCCGGGGGCCGGGTCAGCCGACGAGCGGGGTTCGGCGGAAGTAGTCTGCGCGGCGGAGCTTGGCGAGGCCGAGGAACTCGCCGACGACGTGGCAGAGGCGGACGAAGAGGCGGATGAGGAGGCTGGTTGTGATGGGCCGGAGCTGACGGTCAGGTTCACGTCGGTTCCACGGTTCAACCTCTTTCCGACGGAGTATCCTGGTTCGATGACCCGGCCGGGCGCGATCCTGTCGCTTGGAAACTGGTTTATGGTGCCGACATCCAACCCCGCCCGCCTGAGCTTTGCCTCTGCCCTCTGCTGGAGCATCCCCCGAACATCAGGAACCTTCACTTTCCCCGCGACGGGAGGATGGCGGTTGTTCCCCCCTGAATCTCTAGTGTTGTCGAAGAGCGCGATGGCGCCGAGCGGTATGAGCACCAGCGCCAGCAACGCGAGCAGCAACCACGTCAGCGTCCTTCTCTTGCGGCGTCTCCTGGATGAGGCGGGGCGTGGGGGTCTCTGGTTCGGAGGTGGAATTGGCCTTTCCGGCTGCGCGATGGGGGCGGCACGCCCCGATTTTGCGGCAGGCACGGCCACGGCTAGCGGGATACCGGCCCGCAGCTTCCTGAGGTCTTCGATCAAGTCCCACACATCGGCGTAGCGGTCGTCCGGGTTCTTGGTGAGGAGCTTCAGCACCAGGGCGTTCGCGCTCTCCGGGAGGTCGGGCCGGATCTCGTTGGGAGGCGGCGGCGCTTCGTTGACGTGCTTCATGGAGACGGTGATGGGGCTCTCGCCCCGGAAAGGCAGCCTCCCGGTGAGCATCTCAAAGAGAACCACGCCGAGGGAGTAGAGATCCGACCTCCGGTCCACGCGCTCGCCGAGCGCCTGCTCCGGGGACATGTAGCCCGCCGTGCCGAGCACCCGTCCTGTGCGGGTGGCCGTCGTGGCAGCGGCGGCGCGGGCGATACCGAAGTCCGTAACCTTCGCTTCGCCCGACTCCGAGATCAGGACGTTGTGGGGTTTGATGTCACGGTGGATCACACCGCGCTCGTGCGCCGCGCCGAGGGCCTCGGCGATCTGGATCGCCACCGCTGCCGCGTCTTCGGGTGAGAGTGGACCCTCGCGCGTTATGCGCTCCTTGAGCGTGCCTCCGGGCACGTACTCCATGGCCATGTATGCAGTTCCCGTCTCCGTCTCGCCCCGGTCGTAGACCTGCACGATGTTCGGGTGCGAGAGGGACGCCGCGCTGCGGGCCTCGCGCTTGAAGCGGTCCACGAACTCCTCGTCGCTGGCGAAGTACTCCCAGAGGACCTTCAGCGCAACGTCCCGGTCCAGAACCTCGTCGTGCGCCAGATAAACCCTGGCCATACCTCCATCGCCCAGAGCCCGGACGATGCTGTAGCGGTTGTCTACGACGGTTCCCTGCACGCCGCAATGATACATAAACTCCAGGCAAATAGCCCCCGAAACACCCCTCCTGATATATTGTTCCGTCAGGCAACCTACCGGAAGTGAGGCGCGATGGCGACGGTTCGTGAGGCAACCCTGGATCTCCTGCGCAGCCTGAACATGACCACCGTCTTCGGCAACCCCGGCTCCACGGAACTCACGTTTCTCAAGGAATTCCCCGAGGATTTTCGCTACATCCTCGGGCTTCAGGAGGCGACTGCCCTATCCATGGCCGAGGGATACGCGCGCGGCACGGGCAACGCGGTGCTCGTCAACCTGCATACAGCCCCGGGCCTCGGCAATGCGATGGGCAACCTGGTTACGGCCTGGCACAACAAGACCCCACTCGTCGTCACCGCAGGCCAGCAGGACCGCCGTCACATTGCCCTGGAGCCGCTCCTCACCGGCAACCTGGTCGAGCTGGCGCGGCCCTACGTCAAGCGCAGCCACGAGCCGTATCGCGCCGAGGACGTGCCGTGGGAGATGCAACGTGCCTACCACACCGCCATGCAGAACCCGCGCGGCCCGGTCTTCCTCTCCATCCCCATGAACGACTGGGATGCGGAGGCCGAACCCTTTGCCGTCCGCGAGATCTCACACCGCTCTGCCCCCGACTCCGAGGCCCTCGAAGCTGCCGCCCGCGCCCTCACCGAAGCGCGCCGGCCCGTGGTCGTGGCGGGATCGGGCATAGCCCGCGCCGATGCGTTCCACGACGCGGTGGCGCTCGCCGAGAAGCTCGGGGCCGAGGTATGGGCCGACCCGAACTCTCCGCTCTCGGGGTTCCAGCAGGACCATCCGCTCTTCAGGGGGCACCTCGTGCTGACCCAGAAGAAGGTCGCGGAGCTTCTGTCGCCGTACGACGTGGTGCTCGTCTTGGGGGCACCGGTGTTCCAGTACTATCCGTACGTTCCGGGTCCCGTGGTCGAGGAAGGGACACGACTCTTCCACATCACCGACGATCCGGCGGAGGCCCATCGCGCTGCGGCCGGAACGAGCATCGTCGGGGATGTGAAGCTGGCGATCCGGCACCTTACGCGGCTCCTGCCGGAGACAGACCGTCAACCGCCGCCCGCTCCGGGGCCGCCTGAACCAGAGGCTGGCACGCCGATGCCGGTGGATTTCGTGATGCGCGCCCTCGCGGATGTCTGCCCGGAGGACACGATGTTCGCCGACGAGTCAGCGTCGAGCAAACCGGCTTTTCACCGTTGGATCCACCCTTCCCGGCCCGGTGGTTACATCACCTCGGCGGCCGGAGGGCTCGGGTTCTGCCTGCCGGCGTCAGTCGGGCTGAAGCTCGCCAACCCGGAGCGGCCCGTGGTCTGTGTGATCGGGGACGGAAGCATCATGTACTCGGTGCAGGCCCTGTGGAGCGCCGCCCGCTACGGGGCGAACGTGCTCGTCGTGGTGATCAACAACCGCGGTTACTCTATCCTCAAGGCTTTCCGCGACTCCGTCGGCATCGGCGATACCGTTCCCGGCCTCGACGTGGGTGACGTGGACTACGTCAGGGTCGCGGAAGGACTGGGCGTCTCCGGCGAGACCGTCGAGAACCCGGAAGACCTCGCAGGCGCCCTCAAGCAGGGCCTGAACGCCGGACGTCCGTACCTGCTCGACGTGATCGTGGACCATAGGGTCCCGACACTCCTGAGTTGAGGAATGGATTAGCCGCGCGATGACAGACGTTTTCGTGGTTGGCTCCATCAACCAGGACTTTGTCCTGAAGGTCGAACGCCGCCCGGAGCCGGGCGAGACGGTCACGGACGCCGTGCTCTCCACCTTCAGCGGCGGCAAGGGTGCCAACCAGGCCGCTGCCGCCGCGATGCTCGGGGCATCCGTCGCCATGCTCGGAAGGGTGGGGGACGACGAGTTCGGGGAAGTCCAGCTTCGGAATCTCAGGGATCAAGGCGTGGACCCGGACCTCGTGGAGCGCCTGCCCGGCTGGAAGACGGGCTCTGCCTTCATAACCGTCACCCCCGACGGTGAGAACGCCATAACTGTCGCCCCCGGCGCCAACCGCGGCCTCACAGAAGAAGACCTGGAGGCTGCAGCGGTCGCTATCGCTGACTCGGAGATATTGGTCGCCCAGATGGAGGTCTCCCCTGAAACGGTGGCAAAGGCGGTAGAGGTTGCGGCACAGGTCGGAACCCGGGTTCTGGTCAACCTTGCGCCGCCGTTCGAGGTGGCGCGGGATCTTCTGGAGAACCTTGACCCGTTGGTCGTGAACGAGCACGAGGCCGCGTTCCTGCTCGGCGGCAAAGTGGAGGGCGTGGAAGGTGCCCTCTCCGCCGCCCCGAAGCTACTGGAGTTGGGACCGCGCTCCGCCGTCATCACCCTTGGCGCGGAAGGTGCCGTATTCGCAGATGGGGAGAACACCGGGCACCTGCCGGCACCGGAGGCGGATGTAGTCGACACCACGGGTGCGGGGGACGCATTCGTGGGGGCGCTGGCGGTGAAGCTGGCGCAGGGTGCGCCACTGGGTGAGGCAGTAGCCTACGCCGCGCGGGCGGGCGCGGCGGCCGTCACCAAAGAGGGCGCGCAGGGCTCGCTTCCTACGCCGGAGGCCGTTGAAGCGGTTTGAAGCACCGCGGTATTCATGGTCACCGGGCGCGGTTAGCGGCGGGTTGCGGAGGCGAAGACGACCGGGCCATACGTTTGCTGAGGGTCCGGGTCGAAGCCCGCGTGATCCAGGAGACTCGTCAGTTGCTCTGGGTTGAAGAACTGGATGCCACCGGTGGAGAGGAAGCGTTGCAGACGCTTTCCTCGATCCGTCGTTGCCCGCAGGATGCCCATTATGGCGATTCGACCGTCCGGGTGCAGCACGCGATGGGCTTCCCTGAGGGCGCGTGCCGGGTCTCCGAGCTCGTTCAACGTGCCGCCGCAGACCATCCCGGAGAACGTGGTATCCGCAAAAGGGAGGTTGTGGGCGTCGGCCCGGACCAGGGAGACGGGGACCCCGGCTTTGCGGGACCTCCGGGCGGCCTCTTTGAGCATGGAGGGCGAGATATCCATCCCGACGACAGATCCCCTTTTACCCAGCCTGCGCGCCATCTCCCTGGTGTAGAGCCCGGCGGAGCAGCCGAGGTCCAGAAAAAGGCCGCCGCGTTCCAAACCTGCGAGGGAGGCAATGATCTCCAGTTCCCGTCTGTTCGAGAAGCTCTCACCCGTCAGGAGGCTCAGGGACCGGACGCGCCATATAGGCTCGTAGCCGCGTCCGGCGCCAGGGAGGAGGTTGGTCAGGTTGGCGGCGTTGTGGGCGCCGATTTTTCTCCCGAGCAGATCCAGGTATCCGTCCCGGATTTTGTAGTGCTCTCCGGTAGCGGGGGAGCGGACAGCGCCGGTCGTGATGCCGCCGTCTTCCTCCGCGCCCTCGACGTAGACGAGCCCCCCGGTGTCCGATGGGCGGGATCGTACTATGGGGAGGAGATCCCGCCTGAACATCTAGCGTCGCCTGCGGTCCCTCGCCCGCTGTACGCGGATGTCGAAGCCGCGCACCGAATCAACGAAAGCTCCGGAATCTCCGGCTTTGGGGGCGGAAATAAGCGACGGATAGCCGCCCTCGTGGAAGACCAGCGGACCCTTGCGGGTGTCTCCCAGCCTGACCTCGACGACGCGCCCCAGGAACAGGTCGTGGTCTCCGCCGGGATATACGTCCTCCAGTTCGCACTCTATGACCGCGAGGGCGCCGGCAGCGACCGGGGCTCCGGTCGTACCGTATCCGCCGCCTAAGGAGTGGATCGCGGACAGACCGCTGGAGCGTTCGGGGGAGGCGAAGAGCCGGCTCAGACCTTCCTGATCGTCGGCCAGGATGCTCGCCGCGAAGTATCCCTCCTCCAGTATGCGGGGATGCAGCCGGGCGTCTTTGTGGACGCTCACCAGGAAGAGCAGCGGGTCGAGGGAAACCGAGAGCACGGCGTTCGCCGTCATCCCCTCCGCTTTCTCCCCACGACCGGAGGTCACCACGGTCACGCCGGTCGGAAACTGGCCCATCGCGGCGCGCAGGGCGTTGGAATCCGCTCCCCGGGCTTCTCCGAAGCCCGTATCTTCCAGCCCTTCAGGTTTGTCGAACGACATTCAGAAAACTCCCGCCCAGACGACGGCCTGCGATAGACGGAGCGTACTATGCACGGAGACCTTCAACAAGTTCACCCTTCACATGCATCACGGGCGAAGGTCCACGGACCACCAGCGCCCGATGGTCTCGCCATCTGAGCCGTACCAGCGTCCCATTCGTCGATTGTGATGGACGCCGCGGAGGACTTCGGTCTCCGAGTCCGCTAGCAGCGCCGCCGATACGGGCACCACGCCGTCGCCGGATACCCGGCCATCCTCGACCAGCTGCTCGTAGCGGCGTTTGATCCTGGGCGAAGATGAGCCATTCAATGCATCTCCCGCGATCGAGAGGTAGCGCACGCCGTCTCTGTACAGCGCGCCGGGGAATAGTTCGTTGACCAGGATGATGGGGGCGGGGCCTTTCTTCTCGGTCGTGTGGGGGGTGCCGAGCGTGATCAGTTGCGACACCCGCCGGTGCCCTGAGTACCGGCGTCCTCCATACGGTGGATCCCCGCCAAGATACACCCTGCAGGCGAGGCCGCCCGCGGAATGCCCGATCAGGACGACTTTCTTAGATTCGCTGCCGATCAAAGCCCGGTCCACCGCGCTGGCAACCTCAAAGACGAGTTGCCCGTAGCCCCGAATCGCGCCCAGAGCCCAGTCGAGCGGCGTTATGCGGGCGACATAGACCTTGGAGCCGGAGATCTCCCCCAGAATCCCGGCGAACTCCCGGTAGCTCCGGGGCCACCACGTCGCTCCGCCGACGATGACTATTGGTTCGCCCGTCATGCTGACGAGTATACCCGTGTGGAGGCTCTACCCAGCCTTCAGGCGATGCTGGCTTCAATGCCGTCGAGGACGAACTGGACGGCGAGGGCGGCGAGGAGAACGCCGAGCACGCGGGAGAGCACGTTCGAGCCAGTCTCGCCGAACAGGCGCATGACCCGGGAGGCGAGGAGCAGGGAGGCGAGCGTCAGGAAGAGGACGACTAGGAGCACGGCGGCGAACAAGCCTACCTCGGCCGGGCTTCGGCCGCCCGTGTACAGGAGGACGGTCGTTATGGCGCCGGGTCCGGCGAGCAGGGGTATGGCGAGCGGGAACACGGATACGTCAGCCTCGAAGTCGTCTTCCTCCTGCTCCTGAATGCTCCGGGAGCGCATGCCTGAGGGGCGGGCGAAGATCATATCGAGCGCTAAAAGGAAGAGCAGCATGCCACCCGCAATGCGGAACGCGGGAAGCGTGATGCCCAGGGCTTCGAGGAGCACGTCACCCACCAACGCGAAGACGAAGAGTATGACAGAGCCAAGGATCGTGCCCCTGATGGCAGCTTCGCGGCGGCGCCTGTCCGAGTAGCCCTGTGTGAGCGCGGCGTAGATCGGGGCGAGGCCCAGCGGGTCTACAACCACGAGCAGCGTGACGAATGAGTTGAAGACGAACTCTTGCACGATCCGGGATTATAGAGGTTGGTGCGTACGACGCCGTTAGCAACGTAGGCTCTCGGGTAAGATGGAGCAGGCGAGCGTCAGCGAACGATGTGGGAGGGCGGATGAAAGCGGTCATCATGGCCGGAGGGAAGGGGACGCGGCTCCGGCCGCTAACGAGCAACCAGCCGAAGCCCATGATCTCGATAGCGAACAAGCCCTGCATGGAACACATCGTGAACTTGCTCCAGCGCCACGGGCTTACCGATATCGTGGTCACGGTCGAGTTTCTTTCAGAGGAGATCCAGGACTACTTCGGGGATGGCTCGGGCTGGGACGTGAAGCTGGCCTACTCCGTGGAAGAGGAGCCGCTGGGAACAGCGGGTTCCGTGAAGTTCACACAAGACCGGCTGAACGAGCGGTTCGTCATCGTGAGCGGCGACGCCCTGACGGACTGCGATCTCTCCGAGGTCATAGCCTTCCACAAGGAGCGTGGCGCCGAGGCGACGCTGGTCTTGAAGGAGGTTGAAGATCCTTCGGACTTCGGCATAGTCGTGATCGAGGACGACGGTCAGGTCTCCCGTTTTCTGGAAAAGCCAGACCCAGAAGAGGTCTTTTCGTACACGGCAAACACGGGCATCTACGTCCTGGAACCGGGCGTGCTGGACGAAATCCCCGAGGGTGAGGAATACGACTTCGCCAAGGAGCTGTTCCCGAAGCTGCTCGACGCGGGAAGGCCGGTGTACGGGTACGTGGCCGGCGGATACTGGGAGGACATCGGCAACATCGAGCAGTACCTCGATGCCCAGAAGGCCGCGCTCGACGGCGGCATCAAAGGGTTACAGATCCCCGGAGATGAGGTTCAACCCGGTGTCCACGTCGGGAGCGGAACCCGTATCGAGGAGGATCAGTTTGAATCTCCGGTGGTGCTCGGTGAGAATGTCGAGGTGGCGCCCGGCGCCCGCGTCGGCCCACATTCCGTGATCGCTTCCAACGTGCGGATAGGCGCTGGCGCGTCCGTGGCGCGCAGCACGGTGGACGAGCGCACGGTTATAAGCGAGGACGCGGAGCTTGATGGAACCCTGATCATGAAGGACTGCATCGTCGGGGCGCGGGCGAGACTCCTCGAAGGCAGTGCCCTGGGCGATGGTGCGGAGATAGAGGAAGATGCAACAGTGACTTCGGGCGTCGGCGTCTATCCCGAGGAGACCGTGGAGGAGGGCGAGAAGGTCACGGAAGACGTGGGCGAGGACGAGGACTAGGCTTTGCTCGTATACAGCGATCCCGCCTCCGAACGCCACGTCAACGCGATGGCCCGCGTGGAGGCCCCGGAACGCTTCCCGGCGGCCATGGCAGGCGTCGAGGCGGCGGAGAGGGCCGGGTTGCCGGTGGAGCGCCACTCGTGCCAGGCAGCCCCGGAGGAGGCCGTTCTCGCGGTCCACGACCGGGACTACGTGACGAAGCTCAGGGAGATGTCCGCGGCGGGCGGCGGATACTTAACCCTGGATACGTCCGTCGGCGCGGGCTCGTTCGAGGTCGCCGCGCTGGCGAGCGGGGCCACCTGCTCCGCCGTCGAGAGCGCGCTCTCGGGCGAGATGGCTTTCTCCATAGCCCGGCCTCCCGGTCACCACGCTGGACCCGACTATGGGATGGGCTTCTGCCTCCTGAACCACGTGGCGGTGGCAACCGCGCACGCCCGGTCGCTCGGGGCGCGGAGGATCGCCATCCTGGACTGGGACGTTCATCACGGCAACGGCACCCAGGACATCTTCTACGCCGATGGAGACGTGCTGTATCTATCGGCTCACCAGAGCCCCTTCTATCCCGGTACGGGTGATGTAAGGGAGGTGGGGGAGAGAGATGGCCGGGGCTTTACGATCAACGTTCCGCTATCCGCCGCCACAGGCGAGGCCGTGTACGCTGAGGCGTTCGCGGGCGTGTTCCTCCCCGTGCTGCGTGAGTTCCAGCCGGAGGTTCTGATCGTCTCCGCCGGCTTCGATGCCCACGCCGACGACCTCCTGGGAGGCATGCGCCTGGAGACGGAGAGCTTCGCACGCTTCGCAGCCACCCTGGTAGCCCTGATGCGGGACCTCGATGCCCCGCCCCCGGCCTTCGTCATGGAGGGTGGCTACGACCTGAACGCGCTCACCAACAGCGTTGCCGCAACCATCGAGGGCGCAGAGCGGGGATCATCACCGGAATGGAGATACTCCGGCAAAGCGAAACCCGTGGAGGAGAGCCGCAGGGAACTTGCGTCTTTCTGGATGGGCCTTCGGTAAGCTCCCTTCGATCTGTCAGAGGTCGCTGGCGACCGGCCCGGAGGGGTCCAGCTTCGCCCGCCAACTTTCGCGCAGGGCGCGTGCCTTCTCGAACGTGGGAGCTTCGAGCCTTGCTCTTCCGCCACCGTAACGACTGCGCACCTCCGTTTCGAGGGCTTCGATCACCCCGGGCACGCTTGCCGGTATGTCCGCGACGCTGCCCGGCCTGAACGGCAGCCCGAGGGCGTCTTGGAAAGCGGAGAGGACAGGCACCAGTTCTGAGGTCCTCTGGACCAGGATCAGGGCTTCCATCCGTGCCGCCCGGCGCGTCACCCGCTGGGCGAGGCCCGCGTGCTTGATGCCTTCCGGACCGCCGGAGCGCACAGAGTAGGCGCCGGGGCAGAACTCGCCTTCCACCTCTCCTCCCTCCGCCTCGACCCCCACTCGTTGCAGCGCCGCCGACACGAGGTTCACTCCTTCCGCGTAGCGTTCATAGAGGCCATGCCGGAGGTCTTCGACCGGTTGGGTGAGGGAGAAGGAGATACATCCTTCGTTCGCCGCCACCGCCCCGCCCCCTGAGTTGCGCACCAGAACCGGGAAGCCCAGGTCCCCGGCCCGCCTCTTCGCTTCCCTGAACCCTGGCAGGCGTGTCTCGGGGCGTGTCGCACCGACATAGGGGGTGGAGGTCCACATGAGGACCGTGGGGCCGCGCCTACCTGCCACCATCTCCTCGAGCACAGCCTGTTGCAAACCGAAACCGTCCTCGGGAGGGTCCAGGTTTTGGGCGATCAGGATCTCCACTGGTTACTTTCGGGCCACGAAGAGCCCGGTTTCTTTGGTGATGTGGATGCGGCCTTCGGAGGCCAGCTCGTCTTCCAGGGCTTCTCTCAATTCCGACATCCGGTCTTCGACCCCGGTTCCGCAGCCGATTTCGAGGATGCGGGCGTTGGGCGGCAATTCGAACTGGTCGAAGATCCACCCCGGCAACGGCTGTTCGCTCGTGCTGAAACGTTCGTGCAGCGCGATGCGGGCGTTCAGGTTGGAGGCGTTCCGGTACTGCTCATCCACGGTGTTAAGATAGCAGCCCGAACCTCATTCATGGAGATCACTGGAGACCCGCCATCGAAGATCATCGAGCAACGAACACGTCTTCGTCGGCTAGGACACACACGACGATGAACCCCTGGCGGACGCTGTCATCCGAACGGGTGTACGAGAACCCCTGGATCTCCGTCCGCGAAGATCAAGTCACCCGCCCGGACGGCGAGCCCGGCATCTACGGCGTGGTCCACTACAAGAATACCGCCGTCGGCGTGCTGCCGGTCGAGGACGGTCACACGTACCTCGTCGGGCAGTACCGCTATCCGCTCGAACAGTATTCGTGGGAGATACCGGAGGGCGGCTGTCCCGAAGAAGAGGAGCCGCTTCAGGCCGCCCGGCGCGAGTTGAAAGAGGAGACGGGCTTCGAGGCGGAGAACTGGCAACTGCTCGGCGAAGCGTACCTCTCCAACTCCGTCGCCGATGAGTATGCCATGTGGTTTCTTGCTACGGGCCTGACGCCCGGAGAGTGGCGGCCCGAGGGCGGCGAGGTACTCGAAGTCCGCCGCGTGCCGCTAGATGAGGCGGTGCGGATGACCATGGACGGCACGATCACGGACGTACTCAGCCAGGTCGCGCTGCTGGGCTACGCCCTGGAACACCGATGAAGGTCGTAGCGCTGGCTGGCGGGGTCGGAGGCGCCAAGCTCGCTGCAGGGTTGCAGGCCGCGCTTCCTGACTGGGATCTCACGGTAGTCGTCAACACCGCTGACGACTTCGACCTGTGGGGGCTCCACGTCTGCCCCGACCTGGACACGGTGATGTACACTCTCGCCGGCGTCGCCAATCCCGAAACCGGATGGGGCATAGAAGGCGAGACTTTCGAAGCCCTGGATATGCTCGCCCGCTACGGCGAGGACCCGTGGTTCCGACTCGGGGACAGAGACATATCTACACACATCCTGCGCACCTCCCGCCTCCGATCTGGCAGAAGCCTGACGGAGATCACGGGCGCTCTCTCGGATGCGCTTGGAATCCCAACCCGCATCATGCCGATGTGCGACGAACCGGTCTCTACCATGCTCGACACGCCAGCCGGAGAGCTGGAGTTTCAGGAGTACTTCGTGCGCCGGGGCCAGCGGGACGAGGTGCGCGGGATCACGCTTCGCGGCATCGAGCATACGCGTCCCACCAGCGCGGTCCTGGATGCGCTCGCTGAGGCTGACGCCATCGTGGTCTGCCCCTCCAACCCCGTGGTTAGCATAGGCCCGATCCTCGCCGTCCCAAGAATGCGCGAGGCGATAGCTGGCTCTCCCGCACCCAAAATCGCCGTCAGCCCCATAATCGGGGGCCGAGCCCTGAAAGGACCGGCGGATCGGATGCTCGCCTCGCTCGGGCACGATGTCTCGGCCGCCGGGGTCGCCCGGATGTACCAGGGTGTAGTGGGCGGGATGGTTATCGACCACGCGGACGAAACCGAACGAGAAGAGATATCCACCCTGAGAATGGACGTTCTAGCTACGGACGCGGTGATGCGCAACGAGGCTGACCGGGAGCGGCTGGCCCACGAAGTGCTCGACTTCGTGGACTCCCTGGTGGCGCGATGACCGTCTACGCCATCGTGCCCGTCAAGGACTTGCGGGAGGCGAAGAGCCGTCTGAGTTCCGCCCTCGACCCCGAGGTCAGGGCGGAACTGGCTCTCCGAATGATGGTCCGCGTCCTCTCGGCTCTTCGCGGGGCCGACGTGGAGAACGTGTGCGTCGTTAGCCCGGACGAGGCGGTTCTGGATGTCGCCTCCAAATCCGGCGTAGCGCCGCTGATGCAGGACGACAGCGGCCTGAACCCAGCGCTGGAGCAGGGCCGCCGCCTGGCCGTGGAAGCCGGGGCTTCGGAGTTGCTCGTCCTTCCGGCGGATCTCCCGTTGCTGGAACCCTCCGACATACGCGCGCTACTGGAGAAAACAGGGGACTGTCCGCCCATCAGCATCTCGCCCGACGGCGAGGGATCCGGAACCAACGCCCTTCTCCTCCGTCCGCCCGATGCTCTGCCGTTCCGTTTCGGCCTGGATAGTTTTGCCAAACACCTTCAGGCTGCGGAGGAGCGGGATCTCGGTGTGCGGGTCGTCGAGCGCCCCGGACTCGCCTTCGACCTCGATACCGTCGAGGATTTCGCACATCTGGGTGTATCCCGCTAACTTTTCCCGCAACGTCCACCCGCGGACGGGTTGGATCTCTACCGGAGGTCCGCGACTAGGACCGCGGCGGTCTCCCTGGCCCTTTGTGCGGCCTGCGCGGATATATCCAGCGAACTGGCTACGTTGGCCCCTTCGTGCAGGATCACGAGTTGTTCGGCCAGAGTCTCCGGGTCCACAGCCTCGGCTTCGGCGGCCAGCTTTGCAAGGTATTCGCGTAGCCATGCTTTCTGGTTCATGACCACAGCCCGTGCGGGATGCCCGTCGTGCGGAAACTCCGCTGCCGCGTTAACAAAACCGCAGCCCCTGAAGTTCTCCTTTTCGAGCCAACCCTCCAGGGCGTCGAACGTCGAGAGCAGCCGCTCCTTTCCGGTTCCTCCCCGGCCATCCACGAAATCCACCAGCCACGCCCGCCACCGCTCATCCCGCGCCCGCAGATAAGCCGCTACCAGCGCGTCCTTCGACCCGAAATTGTCGTAGAGAGACTTCTTGGTGACGTCCGCCTCCGCGGCTATAGCATCAACCCCGACCGCCCTGATGCCCTCCCGATAGAACATCTCCGATGCAGCCTTAAGGATGCGGTCCGCCGCCGGAACCTTCGGCCTCCCCGCCCGTCTCGTGCTGTCCATAGCCAACATCTCCTTCATTTCCTCGGAACTCTTTCCAAAATATACCACCCGGTTTGTTTACTATTGGTAAAATCAGGATAGTATACATACCGGTATAGTTACTGAAAGTGGAGAACAGAGTACACGCCGGAAGGAGGCGGGCACGATGACGGATATGTTTTCGAGGCTGGCCGGGTGGATGGTGGGACTCTTGCGGGGGTTAGATCGCGCCACCGCGGTGATGCGGGCGCCGGAACAGCGAGTTCGACATTCCAGCCCTGGTATGCCCGAGAAGTTCGGGTAAATACGGAGGAGCGACGGTAGTTAGTGGGGAGCCCGAGAAAATGAGCAAAGCTAGCAGGATCGGTGAGAGTCGGCTTCTTGCTGAGGCTGGGTTCGTGGTTATGTGGAGTTCGGGTTTCATCGGCGCGAAGCTCGGAACGCAGGAGGCCGCAACGCCGGCGCTTATGGCCTGGAGGTTCCTCATCGCGGCGGGGATTTTGGTCGGGATCGCACTCTTGTTGCGGCGCAGGATGCCCACTCGCAAGGAGATAGCCGTTCAGGGGACGGTGGGGTTGCTTGCACAGGGTGTGTATCTTGCCGGGACCGTCGGAGCGGTCGAGTTTGGGGTTGCCGCCGGAACCTCGGCCCTGGTCGCGGCCCTTCAGCCTCTCCTTGCCGCGGCGCTCGCCGGTCCCGTACTCGGTGAGCGGGTCGTAGGGAGGCAGTGGGTTGGCCTTGCCGTGGGGTTGGTGGGGGTCGTGCTCGTGGTTGGCGGCGACGCATGGGCGGGGGGCAAAGCGCCGCTATGGGCGTATACTATGCCCTTCTTCGGCATGGCGGGCCTGGTGGCGGCCACGCTGGTAGAGCGCAGGAATACTTTGAAGGAAAACTCTATTGAGCCCAGCGTCGGCATGGCGATGGATGTGGCGCTGGCGATCCAGTGTTGCGCCAGCGCGTTGCTCTTCGCGGTGCTGGCGATGTTCTGGGGCGGGCTAGAGCCCGTGGGCGGGATGCATTTCTGGGTTGCGGTCGCGTGGTTCATCGTATTCTCCACTTTCGGCGGGTACGGCTTCTACTGGCTCAACCTCAAGCGGAGCGGCGTCACGCGGGTAAGCAGCCTCATCTACCTCACGCCCCCCACCACGATGGTATGGGCCTACCTGATGTTCGGTGAGCGTGTTGGCTTCGTGGCGCTGGCTGGACTCCTGACCTGCTTCTGCGGTGTGCTTCTGGCAAACCGGGGCGACTGACGGGCGATCCGGCGCAGTCCTGTGATAACTTCTCCGCTGCATGCAGACGAGTAACCGCATCGAGATACTGCCCATAGCAAACATACCGGAGATACAACCCGGCGACGATGTTGCCGAATGCATCGTCCGGGGTGCCGGAAGCGGGCTCCGTGCAGGGGACATCCTCATCGTTACACACAAGATCGTCAGCAAGGCCGAAGGCCGGGTGGTGGATTTGCGTGGGATCGAGCCTTCAGCGATCGCCAAACGCTTTGCCTTCGAGTATGGCAAGGACCCACGGCAGGTAGAGGTGGTGTTGCGGGAGAGCCGCAGGATCGTGCGGATGGACCGCGGCGTCATAATCTCGGAGACCCACCACGGGTTCGTCTGCGCCAACGCGGGCGTGGACGCGTCCAACGTTCCCGGGAGGGAGAGCGTCTGCCTCCTTCCCGTGGACCCTGACGCATCAGCCCGGACGTTGCGGAAACGCATCGCTGAGCTCACGAACCTGGATCTGCCGGTCATCATCTCCGATTCGTTCGGGCGGGCGTGGAGGTTTGGGATCACGAACGTCGCCGTTGGCGTCTCCGGCATGGATCCGCTCGTGGACTACAGGGGAGGCGAAGATCCCCACGGCAACCCGCTCGAAGCCAGCGTCCTGGCCGTAGCGGACGAGATCGCCGCCGCCGCCGAACTGATGATGAACAAGACCGACGGCATCCCGGCGGCCATCGTGCGGGGTTACGATTACCGCCAGGGCGAAGAAACCTCCGGCCGGGATCTCCTCATGCCCCCGGAGCGGGACATGTTCAGGTAGGTTTCAGGCTTCGGGTCTGGAGCGCGAGTAGCATCCAGACAGGATCGTCCGCCGGCCGAGTTGTGGCCCGAGCAATTATCTGAGCGGCAACCGCTACGGCTCTGTCTCTGCGACTACCTGTGGCGCGTCTACTCGGCGGCTTGCACCGTGCGGTTTGCACTGCCATCATCCAAGAGACGGCCGATATCTTCATTTGGAGGTGGAAGACAGGGTGAGCTACGCTCCCGCACGCGTCCTGACTGATGAACGCGTTGCCGAGATCAACGAACGCATCCGCCAGCATGGGGGCTTCTCCGCCTTCCTGAGCTCGCTCGCGGGGGACGACTCGCGGAGGACCACCGAGGTGACGTACGCCCCGCTCGACGAGAAGTTCGCCGGCGTCCTGGGCGACCTCTTCAAGAAACTCTCCGACGCCCGTGTCCGCTTGATCAGCGACTCCCGTCGCAACGACGACCCAAAACGCCTGGGCGGCATCAGCCCGCTCCTGACCATACGTCGCCTCCTCTTGAGGCGGATGTCCCCCCGCTTCATAGACACGAACGTCGAGGTATGGGGCACGGAATCGCTCGGCCTCGCCTCGCTCGGCCTCGGCCCGCGGGTGCTCTTCTTCCCGGACGCGCTGATGCTCTACGGCGGCAAGAGGTACGAGGCGGTCTCCTACGGATCCCTGAGCGTCGGCGGGGGCACGATCCGCTGCGCCGAGGTCTCGCCCCACGAGTGGGCGGAGGTGCTCGGGCACACGTGGGTGCATACGAACCTGGACGGGGAACCCGACCGACGCCACTCCAACAACAGGCGCATCCCCATCGTGCTCTACCACCTCGTCACGCTGGAGTCGTCCGAGGCGGTGTTCCGCCTGCCGCTTCTCGTCCCGCACGAGGAGATGGCCGGGGTGTTCCGCGAGGCCCTCCGCGGGGCCATCGACTACGCCGGCTCCCGCCCAGGTGCAGGCGGCGCGGGGCGTGCAGGGCGACGGCCACCGCCGGGTGCTTCGAGGAAGCGTGATGCCGGGAAAGCGCGGGAGGTGCTTGGGGTCGGCCCCGACGCCACCCGGGAGGAGATATCGACAGCCTACCGAAAGATGGCCCGGATGTACCACCCGGACTGGGTGGAGGGGCTCGGACCGGAGTTCAGCGAGCTAGCCGAGAGGCGTATGAAGGAGATCAACGCCGCCTACCGGGAGCTTAGGGGCCGTTAGGTCGGACGAAGACCCGGTGGGGAGTTAGTTCCTCTCCCCACCCCAAGCGCGAAGAGGAGGCGCTCGACGGCGTCTTCGGCGGGCTCGAGGCCATGGAGCACCTGCGGGAGAAGGGAGAAGAAGTGCGGGAAGAGGACCTCGCATGGGTGTCTCCGCTTGTCCGCGAGCCGTGGCTGAATGAGGGTCTCGAACCCGGCGTTCGGGCGACCGTGATCTCGATGGGCAGCCAGGCCGGCGCGTTCGGTGAAGCATCGGCCGGACCCGTGATAGGGGCCATCGGAAACGCCGCGGGCGTCCGTGCCGCCCTCACCACCGCCGCCTTGATCCTCTCCCCGGCCCTCCTGCTCTACGCCCGCGCCATCCGGCGCCACGAAGACACGAACCTGCCAGCTAGCAAAGGCGCAGATTAGCCCGCAACTCGCGTTCGGAGGCCCGATCCGAAAGAAATTTTTGAAATCCGACAAAATTTATCGGGTTTTCCATTGACGAGCCGGGATGTGATGCATACCATCGGGAGCCATGAGGATGAAGATCACTGACGAGAACTCTTCGTTCCCGCTTCCGCGCGCCGACTCAGGCTGCGTTCGATGTAGCGTCTGCCGCTGCATCTAGTTTTATTGCTCGAACTCGAAATTATTTTATCCCGGGAAGGGGCAGCATGTGCGAAGCTCTGTGGTCTGAGCGTGAACGGGTTTTACCGGACAGAGATGAAATCTGGCGTGTGTCAGAGAGCCTTGAAGGCAGTGATCCCCAGGATATTCTGCTCTGGGCCGTGGATGTTTACGGCGATGGCCTGACGCTCTCCGTGTCCTTCGGCAACCCCGAAGGCATGGTCTTGCTGGACATGCTCTCCCGCATCACGGATCGGACCCAGGTCTTCACCATCGACACTGGCTTCCTCTTCGAGGAGACGGTTCGCTTCCAGGAGGAGGCGATGAAACGCTACCGTCTGCCGCTCGAAGTCGTGGGGACGACGCTCTCCATCGAGGAGCAGGTCGAGATGTATGGACCGGGGATGCGTACGTGTACGCCGGAAATCTGCTGCCAGGTGCGCAAGGTCGAGCCGCAGAGGAGGTTCCTCGAAGACTACGGCGCGTGGATGACCGGCATCCGGCGCGACCAGACGGTGGACCGGGCGGACACGCCAGTAGTCGGCTGGGACGAGTTCTTCGGTGTCGCCAAGATCTCACCGCTCGTCTCCTGGACCTCGGAGCAGGTTCAGGAGTATGCGCGGGAACACAACGTGCCGATGAACCCACTATTGAAGATGGGATACCGCAGTATCGGGTGCGCTCCCCAGACCCGTCCAGTCGAGGAAGGCGAGGATGCGCGGGCCGGGCGCTGGGCCGATTCTGATAAGGCCGAGTGCGGGATTCACATAGCAAACGGAAAGGTGGGACGTGCGTAGTCTCAGGGAGCAGAAGCTCAACAAGGTCGAGCAGATAAAGCTGGATCGCCACCCGCTCGAAGTACAACAGGCAATCATAGACACGTACTCCAAAAACCTCTCCAGGATGGACGAGGTCCCTGGCGAGGTCGAACGATTGAAGTGGGTCGGCATCTACCCGCAGAAACAGGGCGGCGACGCGTTCATGATGCGCATCAAGGTGCCAGGTGGCGTCCTGACTCCGGAGCAGACGAAGGTCATCGGGAAAATAGCGGCGGACTTCGCCCACGGCCCGGAGGAGAACCCGCACTTCGGAAACAACTTCCTGGACCTCACCACCCGCCAGGACGTGCAGATGCACTGGATCAAGATGCGCGACATCCCCGAGATATGGCGGCGGCTGGAAGAAGCCGGCATCACCACCGTTCAGGCGTGCGGCGACTCGGCGCGGAACGTACTCTGCTGCCCGGTCTCCGGCATCGGGCACGAGGAGGTCGTTGACGCGTATCCGGTGGCGCAGGCGATATCAGACTACTTCACCGGCAACCGCGAGTACGCCAACCTGCCGCGCAAGTTCAAGATGAGCGTGACAGGTTGCCTGGAGGACTGCGCGCAGGCCGAGATCAACGACATCGGTATGTTGCCTGCGAGGCACGAGGACGGCACTATCGGCTTCAACCTCCGGGTCGGGGGCGGGCTCTCGGACGGGCCGCGCATGGCCTCGGACATCGACGTTTTCGTGCGGCCGGAGGATGCGGTGGAGATCACACGGGGCATCGCGCAGGTCTTCGGGGAGCTTGGCAACCGGGAGAACCGCTGGCTGGCGAGGATGCGGTACCTGGTGCAGGAGATCGGACCCGAGCAGTTCCGCGAGGAGTTGCAAAAGCGCGTCTCCGTGGAGCTGGAGCCAGCGGGCGAGGATCTGACCAAGCGGTACCGCGGCGATCACATCGGGGTGCACCCGCAGAAGGAAGACGGCCTCTTCTACGTCGGGTTGAACGTGCCCGTAGGACGCATGAGCGGGGAGCAGTTCGAGGAGGCTGGCAGGCTCGCGGAGGAGTACGGGAGAGAGATCCGGCTTGCTACGGATCAGAACCTCATTATCACCGGCGTACCGGAGGGGCGGCTGGATGATTTGCTGGCGGAGCCCCTGCTGGAGCGGTATTCGCCGAATCCTGGAGCGTTCGAGCGGGGGATCGTGGCCTGCACGGGCAGCGAGTTCTGCCGTTTCGCCATCGTGGAGACCAAGATCCGGGCGCTCGAATGGGCGCGGGAGATGGACCAGCGTGTGGGGGACATCGGCCAGGAGGCGGTGCGGATTCACTTCTCCGGCTGCTCGGCGTCGTGCGCGCAACCCCAGATCGGGGACATCGGCTTCAGGGGCGAGACGGCCAAGACGCGGGACTCCATCGTCGAGGGCGTTGATATCGGCCTCGGCGGCTCGCTCGGCATGGACGCCGCGTTCATAGACTGGGTCGAGGGCGCGAAGCCAGCAGAGGAAGTTCCAGACTCCCTGGTTCGAGTCTTCGAGCGGTTCCGGGACGAGGGCCGCGAGGGCGAGCGCTTCCACGAGTGGGCGCGGCGCAAGCGCAACAGGGAGCTGCGCGACACGCTGCGGGGACGCCAGCCCGTCGAGATCGGGAGGAAGTAGCGTGGCCGGTTTCGACATCCGGGAGCTGATGAACGACATAGACGAGGCCCCCGGCAAGGTATGGTTCTGGGATCTGGAGCAGGCCGTCATAGATGCCGACCGCTGCGTGCAGTGCGGCGTGTGCGTGGCGGCGTGCCCGACAGACTCTATCGGCATCGGGGAGGACGACCTGCCCAAGCTCGTCAAGATGTGCACCGGCTGCTCGTTATGCTGGGACTTCTGCCCGCGGGGCGGCCTGCAGTACGAGTCCACCTGGAAGATGGAGGGGCTGGTTCAGCAGGAGAACGGTCATTCCGGCGACGCGGATTTCAAGATAACCGGCAGCGACCTGGGGTTCACGGAGAACGGCCTTGGGCGCGTGTACGACACGTACACGGCGAAGGTCCGGGACGACATCGAGGGGGTGCAGGACGGTGGGTTCGTGAGCCAGCTCCTGATCTCGCTTCTCGAAGCCAACGAGATCGACGGCGCGCTCGTCGCCCGCGAGAGCGAGACCGAGCGTTGGAAGGGCGAGGCTTTCGTGGCGACGACGCCGGAGGAGATCCGGGAGTCTGCCGGTAGCTTCTACAACCAGACCCTCGCGCTCGCCCACACCGACTTCAAGGACTATGATCTGCCGCCGAACCCGCGCATCGCCGTCGTGGGGACGCCGTGCGAGATCGAGGGCATCAAGGCCATGCAGGCGCGTCCCTGGACGTGGGGGTCTTCTCAGGTAGAGGCGATCACGCTCACCATCGCGCTCCTGTGCACCAAGAGCTTCAACTACGAGAAGCTGATGCTGGAAGAGGTCCGTGACAAGCGCGGCGTGGACCTGGACAACGTTGGCCGGGTGGACGTGATGAAGGGCAAGCTCATCGTTCAGGACCTGGAAGGGAAGACGATCTTCGCGGAGCCGATCAAGGACTTCCACGGCGCTGCCCTCAAGGGTTGCGACGAGTGCGCAGACTTCCTGGGTCACGCGGCGGACATCTCCGTAGGGAGCGTCGGAAGCGCCGACGGCTATTCCAGCGTCCTCGTCAGGACGGAAGAGGGCCGGGCGGCCTTCGACGCGGTGCGCGAAAAATTGCACACCCGTTCACTTGACAAACCGGATTCACTCTATAAGCTAGACGACTTGGACAAACGGGTGGCCTTCAAGAGCCTGAAACGGGCCTTCGATCCAGAAGCCCCACTGTTCGTGGACTTCGAAGAACACCTGGACAACTACGCCGGGACCGACCGCGCCCCGGTCGAGCACGAAGCGGTGAGGTATTGATTGGCGGACGCGCATAGAGGACTTCCTGCGCCCGAAGAGCCCGTGCAATTGCGGGACGAGGTCAGGGCCCTTCTGGAGGACTCTCCCGAGGAAGGAGCCAAGCTCGTGGGCGAGGCGGAATTCGTCGCCGATCTCCTCTGGAACGGGTGGTCCGAGACCCTCGAAGCGTTCGGCATGGACCACGACCGTTTCGTCCGGATCGCGCGCGGATACGCAGGCGAACTGAGACTCTGGGTCGTCGGAGAACGCCCGTGGGACCACTGCGTATCAGGACTCGCCGGGAGGGTAAAGCGAAGGCTGCCGGCCAAAAAGAACATTCAAGCGGAGGTATAAGAGCGTGACCGTAAGCACCATCGAACAGGAGATGATCGCACCGCACGGCGGGGAGCTGGTTGACCGTCTGGCGCCTGAGGAGGAGCGGGACGACCTTCTACGCAGGGCCGAGGGCCTGAACCGGGCAACGCTTGGACCGCGGGCCGTCTCGGATCTGGAGATGATCGCAACCGGCGTCTTCTCGCCCCTGACGGGCTTCATGGTGAAGGAAGACTACGATTCTGTGGTCGAGACCATGCATCTCAAGAACGGCCTGGTCTGGAGCCTCCCGATCACGCTCTCCGTGAACGACGAGGAGGCGGCTGCCATCTCCGAGGGCGACGAGGTCGCGCTGGTCAACGGCGAGGGCCGCATCCTCGCCACCATGTTCGTCGAGGACAAGTACGCTTACGATAAGGAGCGTGAGGCACGCGAGGTCTTCGGACACACCACGGACGAGCATCCCGGCGTGGCCGCCATCTACCGCCAGAGCGACACGCTTATCGGCGGTGAGATCACGCTTCTCGTGGACGACCCGAACCCCAAGCCCTTCCCCCAGTATCACTACACGCCGGCCGAGCTGCGCCGGGTCTTCGCGAAGAAGGGCTGGAAGAAGGTAGTTGGGTTCCAGACCCGCAACCCCGTCCACCGCTCGCACGAGTACATCCAGAAGAGCGCCCTGGAGATCGTGGACGGTCTGCTCCTCAACCCGCTCGTGGGTGAAACCCGCTCGGCTGACATCCCGGCCGATGTGAGGATGAAGAGCTACGAGGTCATCCTGGACAAGTACTACCCAATGGACAGGACGCTACTCGGTGTGTTCCCGGCGGCGATGCGCTACGGCGGCCCGCGGGAGGCGATCTTCCACGCCGTGTGCCGCAAGAACTACGGCTGCACCCACTTCATCGTTGGCCGCGACCACGCGGGGCCTGGCAAGGACTCGCAGGGGAACCCATTCTACGGCGACTACGACGCCCAGCACATCTTCCAGGAGTTCGATGAGGATGAGATCGGGCTGACGCCGCTGTTCTTCGAGCACGCCTTCTTCTGCACGACGTGCCAGGGCATGGGCACCACCAAGACCTGCCCGCACGACAAGGAGAACCACGTCTTCGTCTCCGGCACCAAGGTGCGCGAGATGCTCGCAAAGGGCGAGTACCCGCCGCCGGAGTTCAGCCGTCCCGAGGTCGTGAGCGTGCTCATCGACGGTTTGAAAGACAAAGACGCATAGGAGAACAGACCAGCCGGTCAGAGAACACGAGGGAGGAAACAGGATGGAAGATCAGAACAACAGGTTCGGACGCGGTTTCACGCTGTGGTTCACGGGGCTTTCGGGCGCCGGGAAAACCACGATCGCGGAGATCGTCGAGCGCGAGCTACGCGAGAAGTTCGGCAAGGTAGAGGTGCTGGACGGCGACATCGTGCGCACCAACCTCTCCAAGGGCCTGACCTTCTCGCGCGAGGATCGCGACACCAACGTGCTTCGCATAGGCTTCGTGGCTGATCTCCTGACCCGCAACGGCGTCGGCGTGATCGTCTCGGCGATTTCGCCTTTCAAGGAGGCCCGGGATCAGGTGCGCCGCAACGTCGGCGAGGACTTCATCGAGATCTTCGTGGACGCCCCGCTGGAGGTGTGCGCGGAGCGGGACGTGAAGGGCCTGTACAAGAAGGCTTTCTCGGGTGAGATCCCGCAGTTCACTGGCGTCTCCGACCCGTACGAGGCGCCGGCAGCGCCCGAGCTCCACATCCACACGGACCAGGAGGAGCCGCACGAGAGCGCCCAGCGCGTCATCGGGAAGCTGGAGGAACTCGGCTACCTGGTCCGCGTGGCGGAGTACGACCGGGCGTAGTCCCGGCATATTTCAGGTAATTTCGAGATGATAGATCCCGCCCCCGCGCTCTTCGGCCTGCTGGTCGGTTTTCTGGTCGGCCTCACGGGGGTCGGTGGTGGTTCCCTCATGACGCCGTTCCTGGTTGCGGTGATTGGGGTGCCGGCCCCGACGGCCGTGGGTACCGACCTCACCTTCGCCACGCTGACCAAGCTTACCGGCTCCTTCCAGCACTTCAGGCAGCGCACGGTCAACCTGGAGCTGACCGTTTTCCTCGGGATGGGCAGCATCCCGGCGGGGCTTCTGGGTGTGGGTACGCTGGAGTGGATCAAGGGCACCTTCGCCCCGGCGATGGTCGAGTCGATCATGGTGACGATAATAGCCATCACCCTGGTCGTGGTCGGGGCGTCCCTGATCTTCCGCGAGTACTTGATGCCAGGGGGGAGGAGGCCACCCAGGCCGGGGGCGTGGAACGGCAAGGGCCCGATGAGCGCGAAACGCCGGGTGCTAACCGTTCTGCTCGGCGCTTTCGGCGGCTACCTGGTGGGGCTAACCTCCATCGGATCGGGAAGCGTGATGGCCGTCCTTTTGCTCCTCTTCTATCCCATAGCGCCGGCCGTCATCGTGGGCACGGACATCGCCCACGCCATGGTGCTCTCGCTCGTCGTCGGCATAGCCCACATGACGCAGGGCAACGTGGATTTCGGTCTGGCGGGAACGCTCCTCCTAGGGAGCATCCCCGGCGTCCTGATAGGGAGCCGCATCGCGCCGTGGCTTCCGGGCAAGCCGCTCAAGACCATTCTCGCTATCATGCTCATCTTCGTCGGCGTGCGGCTGTTCTTTTCGTAACCCTCGGAGTCGCGGATAATTCGTGTTAATACTTGCGCGGTAGGCGCGCGGCGTTGGGAAGGTAGATGAACGAGGGGACTCCCGGATACTCGCACCGGTACGTGATCATCGTGGCCGTCTTCGTGACCTGCCTGATCGTCTCGAACATAGTGGCGGTGAAGCTGGTCGGGGCGTTCGACCTGGTCTTCGATGCCGGAACGGTGATCTTCCCAATAAGCTACATCTTCGGAGACGTGCTCACGGAGGTCTACGGATTCCGCCGGGCGCGCCAGGTGATATGGCTCGGCTTCCTGTGCAACTTGCTGGCCGTGGGTGTGATCTCACTCGGCCTCGTCCTGCCCGCCGCGCCGTTCTGGGAGGGACAGGCCGCCTACGAGCGCATCCTGGGCTACGCGCCCCGGCTCCTCGCAGCCTCCTTCTGCGCCTACCTCGTTGGCGAACTCGCCAATTCAATGGTCCTCTCCCGCATGAAGGTCGCCACGGAGGGAAGATGGCTCTGGAGCCGCACCATCGGATCGACGCTCGTCGGACAGGGCTTCGATTCCCTGGTGTTCGTCCTGATCGCCTTTACCGGAACTATACCAACGTCGGCGCTTCTCTCCGTGATCCTGACCCAGTGGCTCCTCAAGTCCTCCTATGAAGCCATAGCCACGCCGTTCACCTACCTTGTGGTCGGCCGTCTCAAGCGTGCCGAGGGCGTGGACGTGTACGACCGCGACACCAGCTTCAACCCGCTGCCCACCGGGCGGTAGCTTCCATCGTCCTGCTTACGTGATATGACGGATGGATATGGCAGATCCTGAAACGAAACTCTTGGCTGACGCCGTTGCAAGGTTACGTTCTCTGGGCCGACCCAGACAGCCCAAAATTTTCCTTCGGGCACGTTGACGATGGAGCCAGCTATCCTAAGCCCCGAAGAGGGCGCCTTCCTCGTCCGCCAGCGGGTGGCGCGTCTCGCTACGGCCGATGCCAGAGGGAACCCGCATGCGGTCCCCGTGTGCTTCTCATACACGCCCGGCGCCATCTACATCGCCCTGGACGAGAAACCGAAAGATGTGCCGCCGACGCGATTGAAGCGCGTCCGCAACATCGTGAAGAACCAGAACGTCGCCCTGGTCGCTGACCACTACGATGAAGACTGGAGCCTACTCGCCTTCGTTATGGTTCGGGGCCGTGCGGAGCTTCTTGAGCCGGATACCGAAGAGCACGCCGCCGCCGTCAGGCTGCTGCGCGGCAAGTACCACCAGTACGAGCGCATGCGAATAGGCGAGAACCCTGTCATCGCCATAAGGACCGAACGTGTGGTTTCCTGGGGCGCGCTCGACCGGACGGAGGCGCGGCCCTCGGTTATGGACGCCATCAAGGGACGGCGATCCGTCAGGCGGTATCTGGACAGGGAGATTTCTCCGGATCTGGTGAACCGGGTGCTCGAAGCGGCGCGATGGGCGCCGTCGCCGCACGGCCGCCAGCCGTGGCGGTTCGCGGTGATTACCGGCCAGGAGACGAAAGAGCGGCTGTCAGACGCAATGGGGGAGGCGTGGCGCATCAACCTGGAGATGGACGGGCAGAGCGCCGGGATCGTCGAGAAGCGCCTCGAAGGTTCGCGGCGACGCCTGATCGACGCGCCGGTTCTCGTGCTTCTCTGTCTCTACCTCGAAGACCTCGACGAATATCCCGACGCGGAACGTCAGGAGAGCGAGATCACAATGGCCGTGCAGTCCCTCGGCGCAGCGGCCCAGAATGCGCTCCTCGCCGCCTACGACCACGGCCTCGACGCCGGCTGGATGTGCGCTCCGCTCTTCTCGCCGCAGACGGTCATGAAGGCCCTGGGCCTCGACCCCACGCTGGTGCCGCACGCCTTGATCACATTGGGCTACGCCGAAGGAGATCCGCCGAAACGCCGAGGGCGGTTGCCGGTCGACGACCTCGTCGTTTACCGGGGTTGACTACCGAATCGTCAAGGACATGCCGGAAGATTCAGGCGGCCTTATCTGGAAGCCGTATCTCTCTTAGAACCCCGACACTCCGGGATCGGCGATCCGGCCGACGAACGCGCCGGGTACGGCGTTCTCGCGCAGGAAGGCCATGAGGATGTCCATGACCATCACCCCAAGCCCTTTTCCTCAATGCTCCGGCCGAACTGCGATGTCCACGATCTCGAAGTGCAACGCCCCATCGCTGACGATCCTGCCCATGCCGACGACGTAGCCATCCTTCTCCACCCGCACTCCGAATACTGTGTTCGCCAGCCCGACCCTGGCTGCGTCTGCGTCCTTCCCGCTAAGGCCAGCCGCGGCCCATACCCTGAGATAATCTTCTACAGAAGGCCCTTCCTCGACTAGCCGGTAATCTCCCACCTATCCTCCGATGTTCTTGGCCCCGTGAGCCCGATGATCTAACCGCACCGTTTCAAACAGATCTTTGGGTGGCCTCGAAACCGAAGGGCTGGTTGATCCTAAACCCGACCAATTTTATCGGAGATGGTTTAGAATACGCGCTCCTGGCACGAAACGTAGGAAAGGAGATTTACATGGAGCAGGAGATACAGCAGAAGGGTTACGTGCATCCCGAAGCGCTGGTGACTACCGATTGGGTGGCCGAGCACCTCGGCGACACGGAGAACGTGCGCATCCTGGAATCGGATGAGGACGTGCTGCTGTACGAGATCAGCCACGTCCCCAACGCCGTCAAGATCGACTGGGTCGAGGACCTCAATGACCCCCTGATGCGCGACTACCTGGACCCCGAGCACTTCGCTAACCTGATGTCCGAGAAGGGCATCACGCCGGAGACCACGGTCGTCTTCTACGGGGACAAGAACAACTGGTGGGCCACGTATGCCCTTTGGGTTTTCCAGCTCTTCGGCCACGAAAACGTGCGGATCATGGACGGTGGCCGCGTCAAGTGGGAGGCCGAAGGCCGGGAGATGACGCAGGACGTTCCCAGCTTCCCCAGGTCCGAGTACCCGGTGCCCGAGCGCGACGACTCCAGGATCCGGGCTTTCAAGGAGGATGTGGAGGCACACCTTCAGACGCACGGTTCTCTGGTGGACGTGCGCAGCCCAGGCGAGTACAGGGGCGAGCTGCTGCACATGCCGGACTATCCGCAGGAGGGCGCTCTCAGGGGCGGTCACATCCCAACTGCTGCCAACGTACCGTGGGCGCGGGCCGTCAGGGAGGACGGAACCTTCAAGAGCCTGGACGAGCTCAAGGAGATCTACCAGGGCGAGGCCGGCCTCGGGCAAGACGACGATGTGATCGCCTACTGCCGCATCGGGGAGCGATCCAGCCACACCTGGTTCGTGCTCAAGTACCTCCTCGGCTACGACAACGTCCGCAACTACGACGGCTCCTGGACCGAGTGGGGCAACATGGTGCGCGCCCCCATCGAACGGTAGACGCTTGGACCGCCAGCAACGCGTGGCCCGTCTCATGGACCACGTCGGGAACCCCCGCCACAAGGGGGTTCTCGACAGCGCGCAGGTGGTGATGCCCGGCGGCAGCCCGGAGTGCGGCGGCTCCGTGGTCATTTACCTGAAAGGCGATGGCAACAGCGGGATCGAGGGCCTGTCGTGGACCGGACAGGGCGACATCATAAGCATGGGCACCACCTCGATCGTCCTGGATCGCGTACTCAGCGAGGAACTTACCATGGACGAGGTGCTCGCCATAGATTACGACGCCCTCATGCAGGAGATCGGCCACGACGTGATCGGCACCCGCACCCGCAACGCCACCATGGGCCTGTCTACCTTGAAGTCCGCCGTCCGCAGATACCTCAGCAAGAACGGCCTTCGCGCCGGATAAGGCACGGCCTAGCTCGCGACGATGAGGAAGGTAGTTCAGGCGGTACGGGGCCGGTTGCGTAGTAACAGATGCAGGATCATCCCGGCGACCATCGTTACGACAGAGATTCCGAACAGCACGTAGTAGCTGAATCGGGATGATCGCACACTCGATCGGACCGGCTGACGGGGGTCCCCAATACCGGGGCTCCCCTGGTCGCAATACGGGTTCAGCGCGGTTTGTACAGCCTCAATGATGTGCGTAAGAAAGACGAGTGCTGGAAGTCCACCGAAACCAATCTAGAACGCCCAGCTTTTGCCGATTCCCGGCTTCCAAACTCCGAAGGCGACTATGACTGTCCCGGCGATCAGGAAAGGGCCCCCGATGCTCATGAGGCCAACCAACCCTAAGCCCATCATTGTTGCTCCCGTTACCGCCCAGTAGAGTGCGCCTACCTTCTCTCGCACCTCCGGCCTCCTTGCGAATGGCGACAGCCACAACAATTATAGTCCCATCTCAACCCTGCACGCCTGAATTCGATTAGACTGCGGACCCATGAGCGAAAGAGGACCACTGTGGGGCGGAAGGTTCGGCGCTTCGCCGGCCGAAGCCTTCGAACGTCTGAACGCTTCGATCCCGTTCGACATCAGGCTCGCGCCGTACGACATCCGCGGCTCCATCGCCCACGCCCGGATGCTGGGCGAGACCGGGATCGTCACGCGAGAAGAATCGCAAGAACTGGTACACGGCCTGGAAGCCGTGCTCGCGGAGGTCGAGTCGGGGGAATTTTCGTGGACACTCGCCGACGAGGATGTTCACACGGCGGTCGAGCGGCGGTTGCGTGAGATCTCTGGTGACGTTGCGCTCAAGCTGCACACGGGCCGCAGCCGCAACGATCAGGTGGCGCTCGACCTTCACCTGTTCTGCCGGGACGCCGCCCGTCAGATAGGAGAAGGGCTCCTCGCGGTGATGCGGGCGCTGGTGGAGGTGGCGGAGGATAACCGGGAGACCGTGCTTCCCGGATACACGCACCTGCAGAGGGCGCAACCGATCCTGCTCTCCCATCAGCTTCTCGCCCACTTCGAAGCATTCAGGCGCGACCTCCGGCGCTTCGAGGCAGCCCGGGAAGCCGCGAACGCCTCTCCGCTGGGAGCGGCTGCTCTCGGCGGGACGCCGCACCCGGTGGATCCTGCCCTCACGGCGATGGATCTCGGGATGGAGCCTTTCGCCAACTCGCTGGACGCCGTATCCGAGCGGGACTTCGCCCTCGACCTGCTGTATGCGTGCGCGGTGCTCGGGGTGCATCTCAGCAAGATGGGGGAGGAGTGGGTGCTGTGGACCTCCTCCGAGTTCGGGTTCGCCGTCCTCGACGATGCCTATTCTTCCGGGTCTTCCATCATGCCCCAGAAAAAGAACCCGGACGCCTACGAGCTGATGCGCGGAAAGGCCGGACGCCTCATCGGTGACCTGAACGCCCTGCTCATCACCCTCAAGGGTCTGCCGCCCGGTTACTCCAAAGATTTGCAGGAGGACAAAGAGCCCCTCTTCGACGCCGTGGACAGCGTGCTGGCCATGCTCGCCGTGCTGCCGGAGATGCTGCGCACGGCGCGTTTCGACGAGGGGCGGATGATGGAGGCCGCTGGTGGCTTCGCACTGGCGACCGAGCTTGCGGATTTTCTGGCCATGAAGGGTGTGCCTTTCAGGGAGGCTCACCACGCCATCGGCCGTCTCGTCCGGCGCTGCGAAGAGCTCGGGATTTCACTGGGGGAACTTCCCGAGGCAGAGCTTGCCGGGGCGCATCCGGCACTGGCTGGGCTTCCCGCAGGGTTGCTCACGCCGGAGGGCAGCGTCGCCAACAAGCGGTCGGCGGGTTCCACCTCGCCAGGCTCCGTCGCGGCGCAGATAGAGCGCGCCAGGGATTTCCTCGAAAGCGCGGAGCGGCGGATAGAATGAGGCAGATCTCTGACACAGGAGGATAGGTCATGAGGGTTGTGCAGATGTCTGACGTTCACGTGGGGTCTGGGCTTTTCAGGGAGGACCTCCTGGAGGCCATCATCGAGGAGACCAACGCGATGGAGCCCGACCTCGTGGTCGTCGCCGGGGATCTGACGATGGAGGGCTACCGCTGGGAGTTCGGGGCGGCGAGGGGTTACTTCGACCGCATCGAGTGTCCCAACGTAGTCTACGCCATGGGCAACCACGACGCCCGCAACGTCGGCTACCGGCACTTCGAGGAGTTCTTCGGGATGCGAGAGGGCACGGTCACGGTTCCTTTCGAGGACGGCGAGGCGAAGGTGGTCGTTCTCGACTCGACCAAGCCCGACCTCGACGAGGGCGAGGTTGGCCGCGAGCACTACGCCTGGCTGGATTCGGAGTTTCGGGGATGGGACAGGGGACCGAAGATCCTGATCATCCACCACCACATCCTCGCCGTACCCGGCACCGGACGCGACGTGAACAACCTGCGCGACGCGGGGGACGTGATGGCGATACTGCGCGAGGTCGGGGTGGACATGGTTCTCTCTGGACACCGGCACGTCCCCTACGTGTGGAGCATCTCCGGCGTCAGGATCGTGCATTCAGGTACCGCCTCGACCATGCGCGTGCGCGGCACGATGCCGCCCTCGTACAACGTGATCGAGTTCCAACCGGACAGTATCAGTATCACGTTGCACGAGCCGGGAAATGGTGAGGCGGGCCAGGAGCCGCTGGCTAGCTTCTCCCGCAAACCCGTCACCACCAGCGAGTTCTACCCGGACTTCGAGCGGTTCGTCCTCTACGACAAGCTGCCGTTCCTCAAAGTCCAGCGGTAGAAGGGTTAGAGGAATCTCCCGGCTTCGCTGGCGAAGCCGACGATACTGAGCTTGCCAGGTACTATCCTGTGATGTCGCTGCTCTCAGCCGGGAGAAGAGCACTGCCCGCCATGCCGTAACATCATCCAAAAACTTTACGCCACCACGGAAGAGGTGGTTCTTCTCCACGGCAGTAGAATTCGCAGTCGTGTGCCGAACCGCCACGCAGCAGCCCAGGCAAGCGGCGTCTGACCCTAAAGTACCCGATTCCCCTGTCTTCGCAGGCTTTTATCGCCCAGTCGAAGCATTCCTTTGAGGCTTGGCTTGCACGATGGTCCAAATACAGGATAAGCAAAATCGCTGCGCGCAGAACAATGAGGTCTGGAGAACCGTGCCGTTCCAGGACGAAGCTGAACTCCGCAGGATTATCCGTGTGCGCTCCACCGACTCGCTCTCCTGCTCCCCTCAGTCGTCCAGTCCACAGTTCAGACGTAACATCTCCAGAGTCGAGAAGCTTCGACTCCTCCGTGATCTCAAAGCCCTCGGCTCCCATGTTGAAGTAACGGATGCCGGCCTCATCGCTTTCTTCGCTTCTATCCAGCCCTGAGATCTCCTCCAATGCTTGTTGTTCAGCAACGAACACGATTTCGGGAACCAGGCGTGGGGGCAACCAGTCTGTGTCGCCACCGTATCCGAGCTCTTCCAATGCCCGGACAGACGGTAGATAAAAGCTCCTACAGACGAGGTCGGGGGTCTCGAACAGATCGAGGATGAACGACTCCCCGATCGCGGTCTACAACGCTACGTGTCCGAATCATGCCGCCTCAAGTTCTTCTCTTTCTTCCACGAGTCATCCATTCCTTTCTGCTAGAAGGAAAATCAACCACTCTACAGTCTTCTACTCAATACACTGCAGCGGGCATCATTCCCTAAATAATCCATAGCCACGGACCGTTATATGCTCGTCTTACTGAAATTCCGAGAATCGGATTCTAGACACTTCGGTGAATAAGAGAAAAGGGCCGGAACTACTGAGAGTTCCGACCCGCGGTTGCTGCGTCTACCTGAACCTGCCGCCGCCTATGCCCCCACCGTTGTGGTTGCCGTTGTCGTCGTGACGAGCGTCTCCGTAATGGTTGCCGTTGTTGCCCTGGATGACCAGTGACTTAGCCGAAGCCATCCCAGCGTTCGCCAGCAACATTGCCAGCATCATCGCTACGGCCAACAGGACCGCCAGTCTCCTCTTCACCATTTCTTCGTCGCTCTCCTTCCCGAGCCCTTACACACAACGCAAAACCGGCCACGGCCTTCCAGAAGATCCGGTAGCCGGTTGCACCACTAGCGCCGCCCGCTCCCACCCGGTGCCCAAACTCCTCGCGGAGGCGGGGTTCAAAGCCTCTACCGTTGCGGCCAAGTTTTGTGAGTATGGATACTAGCTGGGGGGGGGGTGAGAGATGCAATCCCCCACCTGGCGTATTCTCTACGCACATACCAGGGGTAGTCCGAGGACGCTCCGGCAAACCTAAGGGGAGCCGATAAACTCCAAGCCCTCCGGCTGGCCGGTCTTCTCGAAAGCCCGGCGCAGGAGGGCGCGCCCTTCTTCGCGCTCTTCGTCAGAGCGGGCTTTCTCCTCGACAGTGCGGACGGATTCTGCGATGCCGTCTTCCTCGAACACGATGTCGGGAAGAGCGATGATGACCTCCCGGATCTGGCGGTTTACGAAGTCCGGCTCGCCAGCGTAGACCCAGGCGTTGCGGCTGCGGACCCAGGCCCAGCCCTTCATGCGGATGGTGTTCTCGATATCCTCGTCTTCGAGGCCGACCATCTCCATGCGCAGGCGGTGGGCCGTGATGATCTCGGGCTTTATGCGGATGCGGGCGCCCATCACCCTAATTTAGCAGAACCCGTACCCGCTGAAGCGCGACTACCGTCTTCCCACCCCTAGCAGCAGGAAGATGACGAAGTACCCGCCCGCGGCGGCGAAGGCTGTGAAGTAGAAGCCGTTCGAGAAGCCGTTCGTATCGTAATTTTGCCGCTGTTCGGGGGAGAGGGGCAGGGCTTTGACCAGAGCCTCCGCTGGAGATTCCAACAGCTTGGCGAGGCTGTACAGGGCGTTGGTGAGGCCGTTGGTGTCAGGGTTCACGCCGAAGTAGTTCATACCCACGTGGAAGAGTATCACCACGATCACGAAAGCCACCGCCGTGCGAATGAGCCCCATCTACCAGCTCCTTTCTCCGGGCCGCCAGCGCATTCAGCGCGGGAAGCCTCGTGCTCCCCATTGGTCAACACAGGACCGTCCTCGCCGGGAAGTATACTGTTTTCGCGGGTCCGTTTGGATGCCGGAGGCGGGCACGCCCCGGCGCGCTACGAAGCGTCTTCGCTCTGCTCGCCGGCTTCGCGCCGTTCGCTGACCTCGCTTTTCTCCCTGACCTTGTTCTCCCTCGTGGTCCGCTCGCTATCGGCGCTAGGGACCCTGCGCCGGACGGCGGGTTCGCGGGTGGGTGGCCAGCGTTCCTCCAATATCAAGGCCAGGCCCGCCACGGCGAAACAAAGCAGGCCCATGAAGAACGTCGCGGGATCCCTTATCAGGATGCCAAGGGAGGCGACTACACCAGGTACCCACCACAGAACGAAGAAAACGCCGGGACGGCGCGTCTTGGGATCGAGGGCCATGAACACCCCGAACACAACGCCAGCCACCGAAGGCACAAGCAACAGCACGCCCAGGATTGTCAGCAATACCGTCACCAGACTATTGTACCCACTGATCAATGATTCACCGGCGGCTCATTTCGCGCCGGTAACTCTTCATCCGGGAGAGGAGATCCTCCCACTCGTGGCCCGGACCTTCGAGGCGGTTGCCGTAGAGCGAAAACTTGTGTACGAGCTCGTGTAGCGCGCTCGCGTCATCCGAGACGCAAAGGGGATTCGCGACGATGAGAACCTCCCAGTCCTCGTGCTCCTTGATGTTGTTTATGGCCTCTTTCAGGCCCGGTTTGCGGTAAAGGAGGTGCCCGGGGGCTTCGAGGTCCTGGTATTCGGCGACGATCTCGTGGTCATGCTCCACAGCGTAGGCAACATCCGCCGTCCGCTGTTCGTCGCGGGATGGTAGCCTGCCTTCCGGGTCGGTTCTTATGTAAAGCGCCGCTCGTGCCACGAAGGGCGAATGATAGCATGCGGGGCGTCTGATAATATTCAGTATGGTCAGCGGTGCTCCGCATTGCTGGCGATGCGTCGGGACGTGGCGCAGTCTGGTAGCGCACTCGGCTGGGGGCCGAGTGGTCGCCGGTTCAAATCCGGCCGTCCCGACTTCTGGCTCTGGCCGGGTTCAACATGCGACGTTTACGGAAAGGCCACGGGTTTTGGACACACTGTATCTGCTGCTCGGAATCATAGGTTTCATGGTCCTCATCGCGGCCTTCTTCTTCGGGGGGTTCTTGATCCTCGACTTCATCTGGGGCCGCCGCGGGGGCGACCTCTAGCCCGTTCCGGGTCCCTGGTCTCTGAGCTTCGTGATCCCCGCGCTCTACGGTCTGCGGGTGGTCGGGATCGGCCGTCTGAGACTGCACGAGGCCCACGATGAGCAACGCCTCGCCCGCGTACGCGCGAGGATAGAAGCCGAAGGCGTCCAACGCAATCCGGTGATCGTCTCGCCTTTCGGGGAGGACTACCTGATCCTGGACGGCGCCCACAGGGTTCAGGCCCTCCGCAGCCTCGAAGCCCGGCTCGCTCTCGTCCAGGTCGTCGAGCCGCCAGCCTCCACGGAGAGCTGGGCGCACATGGTTCCCGTGGGCGGCGTCGAAACATTCCGCGAGGCGGACGCGGTGGAGATGTCGGAAGACGAATCCAGGGATGGGTGGCTGGCCGAGGTGGAGACCGCCGGGGGGTCACGTCTATGGCTGCGCGCCCGCGAGCGGGGGTTGAAGGCCGAAGTCCGCGCGCTGTGGGAGATGCAGGAGGGGTATCCTGGGAATGGCGAGGTGCGGCGCGTCGGGGCGGACGAAGCCGTCGAGCCCGAGCCGGGTGAGGCGCTCATCCGTTACCGGGCATTCTCTCCAGGGGAGTTGATAGCGATGGTCCGCTTCGGGGCCGTGCTTCCGGCGGGGATCACGCGTTTCCGCATAGAAGAGCGCGTGCTTGGCGTGCGCTTCCCGCTCCGGAGCTTGTGCGCGGGGGATGAAGCCGCCGCGAACGCTGACCTTCGCGCCTTCGTGGGGGAGCGCTGGCGGGAGAAACGCATTCGCCGCTACGCGGAGCCAGTCGTGCTCTTCGAGTAGCGCCGGAGGCGGTAGTTTGTACGTCGGAGTTTCAAATCGAAATTGCTATGTGCTAAATTGCGGACGTGGCAGAGAGATACGGCCCTCCAGCAAGGATAGGAGCTTCCGGGTCTCGAATCCGCCTACTCGATTTCCCCCGCGTTCCCATGTATCCGAACAGATGGAGATGATGCTTTGACGGCAACGGTGGTGCTCGGCCTCGCGTGGGGCGACGAGGGCAAGGGGCGGGTTTGCGACGCCCTGGCTTCTGATGCGGACTACGTCTCGCGCTACTCTGGTGGGAACAACGCGGGACACACGGTGCGGGTGGGCAAAGAGGAGTTCAAGCTGAACCTGGTGCCTTCCGGCATCGTGCGCGAAGATGTCGTGTGTACCATTGGCAACGGGGTGGTGGTCAACCCGGAGGCGCTGGCTGAGGAGGTCCGGGCGCTCGAAGAACGTGGTCTAAGCGTGCGCGACAGGCTCAAGGTGGATGGGCGGGCGCACCTGATCATGCCCTACCACATAGCCCTCGATTCGCACCGCGAACTCGCCCTCGGCGACGCCCGTATCGGCACCACCAACCGGGGCATCGGCCCTGCCTACGAAGACAAGGTCGCCCGCTACGGCATCCGGGTCCAGGACATCACCGACGAAGGCATCCTGAAGACCAAGCTCAAAGCCGCCTTGCGCGAGAAGAACGCCATCTTCGAGAACGTCTACGGCGAGAGACCGTACGAAGTGGCGGAGCTGGCTTCCTGGCTGCTGGAGTTCGAGGAGTTCATCAGCCCGATGGTTGCGGACACGGGGACGCTCTTACGGGAAGGACTGGAGAACAGGGAGAAGGTGCTGCTCGAAGGCGGGCAGGCGACGCTTCTGGACAACGACCACGGCACGTATCCTTTCGTCACGTCTTCCAACCCGACCGTCGGCGGGGCCATCGTGGGGAGCGGAATACCTGCGCAGTACATGGAGTACGTCGTTGGCGTAACCAAGGCGTATACGACGCGGGTCGGGGACGGGCCGATGCCCACGGAGCTATTCGATGAGACCGCAGAGACTATCAGGGAGGCCGGGCGCGAGTACGGTACCGCAACGGGAAGGAGCCGCAGGGTTGGGTGGTTGGATCTCCCCGCCATCAAATGGGCCGCTTCTCTGAACGGGATCACACACCTCGCCATCACGCTGCTCGACGTGCTCTCGGCGGTGGATAGGATCAACATCTGCACCGGATACGAGATAGATGGCGAACATTTCGACGGCTATCCGATGCACCAGACAGATCTGCATCACGCCCGTCCCGTATACAAGGAGCTGCCGGGCTGGGGCGGGGACATCACGGGATGCCGGATGAGGGGTGACCTGCCGCGGGAGGCGCGGGAGTTCGTGGAGTTCGTGGAGGCAGAGGTCGGTGCTCCTTTGTGCATGATCAGCGTCGGACCCGAGCGCGACCAGGCGATAGTCGAGAGGATCGGGATCTAGTGCGGGTCATGGTCGTTGGCAGCGGTGGCCGGGAGCACGCGCTTGTCGAGGCGCTGGCCGCGAGCCCACTCCAGCCTGAAATGTACGCCGCGCCTGGCAACCCCGGCATATCCCGCATCGCCCAGACGGTGGACATCCCGGCCGACGCGCTGACGGACCTGCGGGACTTCGCCGCCGAACACGAGATAGACCTCACGGTGGTAGGGCCGGAGTCGCCCCTGATCGGGGGCATCGCCGAGTGTTTCTGGGAGGCCGACCTGAAGGTGTTCGGTCCTTCCCGGGCTGCCGCCCGCATCGAGGGTTCGAAAGTGTTCGCCAAGGAGGTCATGCGTCACGCCGGGGTGCCTACGGCCCGCTTCGAGGCTTTCGACCAGGAAGCGCCGGCCCTCGCCTACGCACGCTCGCTGGGCACCTTCCCGATGGTCGTGAAAGTAGACGGGACTGCGGCGGGCAAGGGCGTTACCATAGTCCACGACCGGGACGAGGCGGAGGATGCGGTGCGGGCCGCGTTCGCCGGGAAGTTCGGGGCTGCCGGGGAGCGGGTTATCATCGAAGAGTACCTGGAAGGCAGGGAGGCTTCCGTCTTCGCGCTCACGGACGGCGAGAACATCCTGCCCTTCCTCCCCGCGCAGGACTACAAGCGCATCTACGACGACGACGAAGGGCCGAATACCGGCGGGATGGGGGCATACTCCCCGATCATGTGGATGGAGCCCGCCACGTATGCCTCCGTTCTGGAGGAGATCATCCGTCCTACAGTCAAGCAGATGGCCCTGATCGGGGCTTCATACACCGGGCTGCTGTACGCGGGCGTGATCGTCACGGAGACGGGACCGAAGGCGCTGGAGTTCAACTGCCGATTCGGAGATCCTGAAACCCAGGCCCTGCTCCCGAGGCTCGGCACGGATCTGCTCGAACTCATGATTGCCTGCGGGGAGGGAAACCTGGCGGGACGTGAGATCACCTGGTCTGCCGAGAAGACGGTCTGCGTGGTGCTCGCTTCGGAGGGGTATCCAGAATCTTCGTCGTCGGGGGACGAGATCAGGGGCCTGGACCAGATCCCATCCGGCGTCTACGTCTACCACGCGGGCACGGAAGAGCGGGACGGCACTTTCTTGACCGCCGGGGGGAGGGTGCTGAACGTGGTCGGTACGGGATCGAGCATCATCGAGGCCCGCGCCCGCGCCTACGCCGCCGTCGAGGCGATTCACTTCCCCGGAATGCAGTACCGCACCGATATAGCCCTGGAAGCGATGGAACTGGAGGATCTTTAGTGCCAGCCGTAGGAATCCTCGTCGGCAGCAAATCCGACCTGCCCACGATGGAGAAATGCACCGACCGCTTCGATGACCTCGAAGTCGAATACGACCTCCAGGTTCTCAGCGCCCATCGCAACCCCGAAGCCGTCGCCGAGTACGTGGCAAATGCACCAGAACAGGGCGTCAAAGTCTTCATCTGCGCCGCCGGGATGGCAGCCCACCTCGCCGGGGCCGTCGCCGCCCGTACCAACCTACCCGTAATCGGCATACCCATAGCCGCCGGATCTCTGGGCGGCTTCGACGCCCTGCTCGCCACCGTCCAGATGCCAACGGGAGTCCCGGTCGCAACGGTCGCGGTCAACGGCGCGGCCAACGCCGCCGTGCTGGCCGCGCAGATACTCGCTCTGTCCGACACAGATCTCGCCGGAAGGCTCTGAGTAGCTTGATCGAACGCTATACCCTACCGGAGATCGGGGCCGTCTGGACCGAGGAGGCCAAGTTTCAGTCGTGGCTGGAGGTCGAGCTTGCCGTCTGCCGCGCCCGCGCCCGGCTCGGCGAGATCCCATCCGAAGAGGTCGAGGAGCTTGCGGAGAAGGCTGATTTCTCAGTGGAGCGTATCGAGGAGATCGAGAAGGAAACCAACCACGACGTCATAGCTTTCGTCTCCAACGTCGCTGAGACGGTAGACAGTCCCTTTGCCCGGCACTTCCACTTCGGCCTGACGAGTTCGGACGTGGTGGATACGGCTGGCGCCCTGCGGCTGCGGGACGCCTTGGATCTCATCCGCAATGAAGCGAAAGGGTTGACCAGGCTGCTCGTGGATATGTCGCTGGAACACCGCGAGACGGTGATGGTCGGACGGACGCACGGGGTCCACGCGGAGCCGACGGTCCTCGGGCACAAGTTTGCCGTGTGGGCGTTCGAGATGGAGCGGAACCTGGACCGGCTGGACCATGCGCGAGAGGTGGCGGCCGTCGGGAAGATCTCTGGTGCCGTCGGCGTGTACGCGAACGTGGACCCGAAGGTGGAGGCTCTGGCTTGTGAGGAGCTCGGTATCGCGCCGGCGCTGGCCTCCACGCAGGTCGTGCAGCGCGACCGGCACGCGGAGGTTCTCGCGACGCTCGCCATCGTCGGCTCGACGGTGGAGAAGATCGCGCTGGAGATCCGGGGCTCGCAGCGGACCGAGATCCGGGAGCTTGCGGAACCTTTCAGCCGGGGCCAGAAGGGCTCGTCGGCGATGCCGCACAAGCGCAACCCGATCCTGTGCGAACGCCTGTGCGGCATGGCGCGCCTGATGCGCGGCTACGCGCAGGCCGGCTTCGAGGACAACGCCCTGTGGCAGGAACGCGACATCAGCCATTCGTCGGCCGAGCGGGTCGTATTGCCGGACGCCACCATCGTCGCCCTGTACATGCTTCGCACCGTGGGCCGCGTGCTGCGCGGCCTCGACGTTGATGCGGACCGAATGAGTGAGAACCTCAACCTCGGTGGCGGCTTGGTATTCTCCGGGCGCATCCTGCTCGCGCTGGTCGAGGCCGGGATGAGTCGGGACGACGCGTACAGGATCGTCCAGGGCGCGGCGATGCGGGCCTGGGACGGGGGGGGTGGGTTCCGGGATCTCCTGGCAGAGAACGAGGAGGTGCGGAAAAAAATTGGCCGAAACCTCGACGGGCTCTTCGATCCGGCGTACGCGGTACGCAACGCCGGTGTGGTATTCGATAGGGTGGAAGAACTGAAAGGAAGGTTGGAACGTGACTGAGGCGCTACTGTACGAGGGTAAGGCGAAGAAGGTATTCACCACCGACGAGTCTGATGTGCTGCTGCACCGCTACAAGGACGACGCCACGGCGTTCAACGCCAAGAAGCGCGGCTCGTGGGAGGGGAAGGGCCGCACCAACGCCACGATGAGCGCGGCCCTCTTCGCGTACCTGGAGCAGAACGGGGTGCCCACGCACTTCGTCGAGCAGGTGGACGACACCACGATCAAGACCAAGAAGCTCACGATGCTGCCCGTGGAGGTCGTGGTCCGCAACCTGGCGACCGGATCCATCAAACGGCTGCTCGGCTTCGAGGAGGGCCGACGGTTCAAGGCCCCCATCGTCGAGCTGTGCTACAAGGACGACGACCTGGACGACCCGCTCGTCAACTGGTATCACCTGCGCGAGCTCGGTGTCTCGGACGAGGATCTGGAGTTCTGCGAGGAGCTCGGTCTCAAGGTGAACGAGATCCTCTCTTCGTTCTTCGACGAGCGTGGGATCATCCTGGTGGACTTCAAGATAGAGGTCGGGAAGGACGAGGCTGGACAGCCGATGCTGGCCGATGAGATCTCCCCGGATACCTGCCGCTTCTGGGACAAGGAAACCAACGAAAAGCTGGACAAGGACCGCTTCCGCAACGACATGGGCGGCGTCGAGGATGCCTACGCCGAGATGCTGCGCCGCGTTACGGAACAGGGGACCCTCTAGCTTGAAGGTCCGCGTCATGGTCCGCCCGAAGGAAGGGATTCTCGACCCGCAGGGCGAGGCTGTGCGCGGCGCGCTCCCTGCGCTCGGCTTCGGGGACGTGGAGACTGTCCATGTGGGCAGGCTCATCGAAATGGAACTCGAAAATGCCGACGACGTTGACTCCATGTGCCGCCGCCTGCTCGCCAACCCGACCATCGAGGAGTACGAGTGGGAGGTCGTCGGGTGAAGATCGGCGTCACCATCTTCCCCGGTTCCAACTGCGACCGGGACGCGCTGCACGCCGTTGAGTTGATGGGCGCAGAGCCAGTGGAACTCTGGCACGCGGACGCGGACCTGAAAGACTCGGATGCCGTGATCGTACCCGGCGGTTTCTCATACGGTGACTACCTGCGTCCCGGCGCCATCGCCCGCTTCGCCGCCGTGATGGGACCACTGGAAGAATTCGCCAGGGACGGGGGCCCGATCATCGGTGTCTGCAATGGCTTCCAGGTACTGTGCGAGGCGCACCTGTTGCCCGGCGCCCTGCTCCAGAACACGCACATGCGCTTTGCCTGTGACCGTGTCCGGGTGAGAGTCGAGACTACGGATACGCCCTGGACGTCGGGATGCAATGTTGGCGAGGAACTGACGCTTCCCATCGCCCACAACGAGGGAAACTACTTCGCCGACGCGGAGACGCTGGCGCGGCTGGAGGACGAGGACCGGGTGGTGCTTCGCTATCTGGAGAACCCGAACGGTTCTGCCAACGACATAGCGGGCGTGTGTAGTGAAGGTCGGAACGTTGTCGGCGTGATGCCGCATCCGGAGCGCGTCTCCGACCCGGTGCTTGGCTCGGATGAGGGAATGAGGATACTGCGCTCCGTGCTGGCGGGGGCCAGAGTTTGAACGTACAGGAAACCTACAGCGCGCTCGGCCTCTCCGACTCTGAGTACGACCGCGTCCTGGAGCTGCTGGGACGTGCGCCGAACTTCCTGGAGCTTTCGCTGTTCAGCGTAATGTGGAGCGAGCACTGCGGTTACAAGAACTCGCGTCCGCTCCTGAAACGCTTCCCCAACGACGGACCGCGCGTGTTGCAGGGCCCGGGTGAGAACGCGGGGATCGTCGAGGTGGGGGATGGGTGGGCGCTGGCCTTCAAGGTCGAGAGCCACAACCACCCTTCGGCGGTCGAGCCATACGAGGGGGCAGCCACGGGCGTCGGTGGGATCATCCGGGACATCCTGGCGATGGGAGCGCGGCCTGTGGCCCTCCTCGACTCTTTGCGTTTCGGGCCGCTGGGCGAAGAGCGTAATCGCTACCTGTTCCGGGAGGTCGTACGCGGCATCGGGGGATACGGCAACGCGGTCGGGGTGCCAACGGTTGGCGGGGAGGTCGAGTTCTCTGGGGCATACTCAGGGAACCCGCTGGTCAACGCGATGTGCGTCGGTCTCATTCGGACGGAAGACCTGATGCGCTCGCGGGCGACGGGTGAGGGGAATCTCGTGGTGCTGCTCGGGTCGAAGACCGGGAGGGATGGTATCCACGGGGCGACGTTCGCCTCGGACGAGCTTACGGAGGAGTCCGAGTCGAAGCGCTCCAACGTTCAGGTTGGAGACCCGTTCGCGGAGAAGATGCTCATCGAATGTTGCCTGAAGCTGCTGGAAGAGGATCTGCTTGTTTCGCTCCAGGATCTAGGGGCGGCCGGTATTACCTCGTCCGCTTCGGAGATGGCGGCTTCCGGCGGCGTCGGCATAGATATCCAGGTGGACAGGATTCCGCGGCGTGAGAGAGGGATGGAGCCTTTCGAGGCTATGATCTCCGAGTCCCAGGAGAGGATGCTCGCGGTCATAGCGCCGGATGACGAGGCGAAGGTTCTTGCTCTGGCAGAGCGGTACGGCATCGGGGGGACGGTAGTTGGCCGCGTCGCGGAACACGGCGATCTGCGCGTGATAGAAAACGGTGAGATCGTCGGCTCCGTCCCGGCCGAACACCTAGCCGACGCTCCAGTCTACGAGCACGAGGTCGTCAGGCCAGCGTACCTGGACGAGATTGCGGCGTTTGATCTCGAATCCCTGCCCGAGCCGGACGACTACAACGAAGTCTTGCTGAAGATGCTGGCCCACCCGAACCTGCGGTCGCGGCGGTCCATCTACCGACAGTACGACCACGAGGTCGGCACGAATACCGTAATCCGTCCCGGCGCTGACGCGGCGGTGATGAGGATCAAAGGCACAAATCGTGGATTTGCCATGACCACCGACGGGCGCGGCAGGCATTGCTACCTCGATCCACGCGGCGGCGGCGAGGCAACCGTTGCGGAAGCTTACCGCAACCTCTCGTGTGTCGGGGCTGAGCCCGTTGCCCTCACAAACTGCCTGAACTTCGGCAACCCGGAGAAACAAGACGGTTACTACCAGCTCGCGGAGTGCATTCAAGGCATGGCCGAGGCGTGCGAGGCGTTCGGAGTGCCCGTGGTAAGCGGGAACGTCAGCCTGTACAACGAGACGGTGCGGGGTCCGATTTATCCAACGCCTGTGGTCGGGATGGTCGGTGTTCTGGAAGATGTGACCCGCCACGCTACGCCTGCCTTCGAGCGCGAGGGCGATATGGTGGTGATCATCAGCCAGACTCCTCCCCTTGCAAGAGAACTGCCCCTCGTCAAAGGCGACAGGCTCTCTGGATCGGGTTATCTGGAGGTCATACACGGTCAGGTAAGGGGCTTGCCGTCCACGGCAAACCTGGCAGAAGAGAAGCGTTGCGGAGACCTCGTTCGGGACATGATCCGATCCCGTCTCATCGACACGGCGCACGACATCTCTGAAGGGGGAGACGCCGTGGCGCTGGCAGAGATGGCGCTCGCAGGGGGGATCGGGTTCGACTTCAGAGGCGAGGTGGACGTTCGGGAGGCGCTTCGGGGGGTGCGGGCTGACGCTTTTCTGTTCGGGGAGATGGGCGGAAGGTATCTGATCGCTTTCCCCGAAGACCGTTGGGATGACGTGCAAGGTGCGCTTGAAGGCTTCGCTTACGACTGGCTCGGCAACACCGGCGGACGCCGGTTCAAGATCGGGGGCCTCATAGACCTCGGCCTCGAGGATCTCAAGAGCGCCCACGAACAGGACCTGTTCGGACTTCCTGGGGATGTTATCGGGGGAGCGGAGGCCGTGGGTTGAGCGGCGAGGTCAAGGTTGCGGAGACGTTCTCTGTGTTCGGCGAGCACTGGAGCCCGAAGGTCGTCGTGGGCGGGCTTAACGGGCAGCACGTGAAGCTGGTGAAGTTGCTCGGCGAGTTCGTGTGGCATCACCACGATGAGGACGAGATGTTCTTCATGGTGAAGGGCCGGTTCCGGGATCGGAGCCAGTGGATCGAGGCTGGAGAGCTCATCGTAGTACCCGAGCCGATGTCCACCCTGAACGCGGGCAACGTGGCGGGGAACTGACGGCAGCGGAGCTGGAGAGGATCTGAGGCGCGAAAGGTGAGTTTCTTGGAAGAGGACATGCGGGACACCGACGGGAAGCCGAAGGAGGCGTGCGGGGTCTTCGGGTTGTACTCCCGCGAGCTGTCCGGAGAGCTGGCCCAACGGACGTACTTCGGGCTGTACGCGCTGCAACATCGTGGTCAGGAATCCGCTGGCATCGCTGTCTCCGATGGAACACGGACCACGGCAGTGCGCGACATGGGTCTTGTCTCTCAGGTCTTCGATCCGTCACGGCTGGCGGCTTTGGAGGACGGGCACATCGCTCTTGGACACGTCCGGTACTCGACCACGGGTTCGGCTTCCTGGGAGAACGCCCAGCCGGAGTTCCACGGACGGGGCGACGTGAACGTGGCCGTCGCCCACAACGGCAACCTGGTAAACGCGTCCAGCCTCGGGGAGGAGCTTGCGGGAGAGGGCTTCACATTCAACTCCACGTCTGACACCACCCTGATCGCCGCCGCTGCCGTGAGCGAACTGGAGACCGGACGCTCCACGGGAGAGTCCGTCAGGGAGGCGATGAAGCGGCTTGAAGGAGCTTATTCGGTGGCCATGATCTTCAGGGACAAGCTGGTCGCCTTCCGCGATCCCCGCGGTTTCCGGCCCCTTTGTATAGGGGAGGTTGACGGCGGATACGCCGTCTCCAGCGAGACGTGTGGGCTGGATATCATCGGGGCGAAGTTCTTGCGCGTGGTGCGTCCCGGCGAGGTCGTCGTGATAGACGACGATGGGATCAAGAGCTACCAGGCCGAGAGCCCCCGGACGGCGCTGTGCGTCTTCGAGTACGTGTACTTTGCCCGCCCGGACTCGCTCTTCGAGGGGCGGGAGATCGGGGACTCCCGCCAGAGGATGGGCGAGTTCCTGGCGGAAGAGGCCCCGGCGGACGCTGACGTGGTGATACCGGTCCCCGACTCGGGGATGATGGCGGCTGTCGGCTACTCGCGGCGAAGCGGCATCCCGTACGCCGAAGGACTTATCAAGAACCGTTATGTCGGCCGGACGTTCATCCAGCCGACGGACGGGATGCGTCAGATCGGACTGCGGCTCAAGCTTAACCCTCTCCCGAGCGTGATCGAGGGCAAGCGGGTCGTCGTGGTGGACGATTCCATCGTGCGCGGAAACACGAGCCGCAAGCTGGTGCAACTTCTCTACGATACCGGCGCGAAGGAAGTTCATTTCCGGGTGTCGTCGCCCCCGATCACGGGCCCCTGCTACTACGGCATAGACATGGACAGCCCGGACCAGCTCGTGGGCGCGCAACTCACCGTGGGGGATATAGAGCGCCAGATCGGGGCGACATCCCTGGCCTATCTCTCCAACGAAGCCATGATCCGGGCGACGGGCCAGCCGAAGCGGAACCTCTGCCGGGCCTGCTTCGACGGCGAGTACCCGACCACCGGCACCTCCGAAAAATTCGCCCTGGAGAACCGTGCCCACTACGCCACAGCGCGGGATGGATAAGCAGAGCGCGCCCGAGGTCCGTACCGTGAAGGAGTGGCATACCGCTCTGAATGACGGGGACGTGGACCGGCTCCTGAGTCTCTCACACCCCGACGTCGAAGTCGGTGGGCCGCGTGGCGCCGGAAATGGCTCGCGCATTCTCCGCGACTGGGCGAACCGGGCGGGGATCCAACTCTCTCCCGAACGATTCTTCCTGGCGAATGAGACCGTGATAGCGGAGCAGGAGGCGGCGTGGGCCTCGCCGGATACCGGCGGGGCTACCTCGTCCCAGTTGGTCGCCTCCGTGTTCGTCGTGCGCGATGGGTTCGTCGCGAGCGTAATCCGGTACGACAGCCTCAACGAGGCGTTGGATTCAGTGGGGCTCAATGCGGACGAGGCAACGGAAGTTGGATGATGGCGTGTATTGCGGGAGGCTGGAGATACGCCGCTTCGAACGCAGGGATCAGGAATCCGTGCTGAGGCTGCACGAAGCCGGGCTGCGCGAGATGGACACCTTCATCGAGGAACCCGGCTTCTACGATGATCTGCTGGATGTCAAGGACAAGTATCTCGAAGGCGAAGGTGAATTCGTCGTCGGCGTCTGCGATGGGCAGGTCGTGGCGATGGGAGCCTTGAAGGAGTCAGCGCCGGGTCGCGCCGAGGTCAAGCGCATGCGGGTCGCACCGGAATACCGGCGTCGGGGGTTTGGGCAGGAGATCCTGAACAGGTTTCACCGGCGGGCGGAAGAGCTAGGATGCACAACGTTGCACCTGGATACGGGCGTGGTCCAGGGAGCGGCCAGAAACCTGTACGAGTCGAACGGATACCGTGAGGTTTGGAGTGGCTTCGTAGGACCAATCCGGTGCGTCTTCTACGAGAAGAGCATCCGTGACTGAAGGCGGTCACAGCTACGAGGCCGCAGGCGTCTCCATCGAGCGGGGAGACCGGGCCGTGTCGCTGATGCGCTCCGCCGTAGAGAGGACACACGGCCCCGAGGTTATCGGCGGGCCTGGCGGGTTCGCGGGCCTGTACGCGCTTTTGGGAATGGCGGACCCCGTGCTCGCCTCCACCATAGACGGCGTGGGCACGAAGACCGTGGTGGCGCGGGAGGTGGGTCGCTACGGATCTCTGGGCGCGGACATCGTGAACCACTGCGCCAACGACGTGCTCGCCACGGGCGCGCGTCCCCTCATCTTCATGGACTACGCGGCGAGCGGCAGACTCGACCCCGAGGCCGTCGCGGACGTGGTGCGGGGCGCGGCGGAGGCGTGCGGCGCGCTCGGGATTTCGCTCATCGGGGGTGAAACGGCGGAGATGCCGGGAATGTACGGAGAGGGAGGTATCGAGATCGTGGGTTCGTGCATCGGGGCGTGCGAGCGGGTGGAGATCGTCACGGGAGAGGATGTTCATATAGGGGACGCCGTGATCGGACTGGCCTCCAGCGGCCTTCACACCAACGGCTACACATTGGCCAGGAAGGTGATCGAGGGCTCCGCCCGCTCGTACTCTGACGTACCGGACCCGCTCGGATGCACGATCGGGGAGGCGTATCTGGTGCCGCACCGGGCGTATGTTCGGGAGATCACCGCCCTGCGCGAGACGGTCGATGTGCGTGGAATGGCGCACGTCACGGGCGGGGGCCTGCCCGGGAACCTGCCGCGCTCGCTCGGGGGGCTCGGGGCGCGGGTGGACGCTTCAGCGTGGGATGAACCCGCAGTGTTCGCCCTGATCCGAACGCTTGGCAACATACCGGAGGCCGAGATGCGCCGGGTCTTCAACGTGGGCGTCGGTTTCTGCGCCGTAGTTCGGAGGGGCGATGTGGATCTGGCGTTGTCCACGATCCAGGACGCTGGATGTGGGGCGTGGCACATCGGGGAGGTCGTTGGGGAAGCGGGCGTAGAGTTTGCCTGAGCGGCTGCCGGAGGATGCCCGCCTGGCCGTGCTCGCCTCCGGGTCGGGGACGAACCTGCAGGCGTTGCTCGACGCCTATCCGGGCCACGTCGTTGTGGTCGCCGGGGACAGGAAGGACGCTTTCGCATTCGAGCGGGCGCGACGGGCAGGAGTGCCGGTGGAGCACGTGGATCCCACAAGCTTCGATACGCGCAAGGACTTCGACCGGGAGCTGGCCGGGAGGGTCGCCGACCACGACGTCTCGCTCGTGGTCGGGGCTGGATACATGCGGGTGCTCTCTCCGGTTTTCCTGGAGCGGTTCCCGGCAATATTGAACGTACATCCCTCGCTACTCCCGGCTTTCCGGGGGCTGCACGCGGTTCGTCAGGCGTTGAAGGCGGGGGTCGAAGAGACGGGGGTTTCGGTGCATTACATGGTCGAGGAGGTAGACGCAGGGCCGGTGGTCGCCCAGGAGCGGGTGCCGGTCCTGCCGGACGATACCGAGGAATCGGTGTTCGAGCGGCTGCATCCCGTGGAGCACAGGTTGCTCGTCGGGGCCGTGGCTGACCACTTTCTCGGGAGGACCGGGGTATGAGCGGGCGGGCGCTCATCTCCGTCTACGACAAGGCCGGTATCGTGGATCTCGCCAGGGAGCTTGCCGGTATGGGCTGGGATCTCCTGTCCAGCGGCGGCACTGCGGCCGCCCTCCGAGACGCCGGCCTCACCGTTACCGAGACGGCTGACTTCACGGGGTTCCCTGCCATCCTCGGGCACAGGGTCGTCACCCTCCACCCGAAGGTCCACGGTGGCATCCTGGCCGACCGGGACGTTCCCGAGCATCTGGAGGACATGGAACGGTACGGCATCGAACCCATAGACCTCGTCGTAGTCAACCTGTATCCGTTCCCATCGAACCCCTCCATAGAGATGATAGACATCGGTGGGCCGGCGATGGTGCGGGCTGCGGCCAAGAACCACGCGCACGTCGGCATCGTAACGGCCCCGTCTGATTACCCGGCCGTCCTCGTCGAACTGAGAGACGAAGGAGCCCTCTCGGCGAAAACCCGCCGCCGTCTCGCCCTCACCGCGTTCCGGCGCTCCGCCGAGTACGACGCTGCCATTGCGGGCTGGATGGAGAATGAATCCGGCGCTGACGATGAAGATTTCCCCGAGAGCCTCACCCTTCGCTACAAAAAGGAACTGCCGCTGCGCTATGGCGAGAACCCTCACCAGCGGGCCGCGTACTACGCCCAGGCAGAAGGGAAACACCTGCTCTCCGGCGTGGAGAAATTGCAGGGCAAGGAACTCTCCTTCAACAACCTGGGCGACCTGAACGCCGCGCGCACGCTGCTCACCGACCTGGGAAATTTCGGAGACGGTCAGGCGGCGGTTATCTTCAAGCACGCCAACCCGTGCGGCGCGGCTGTGGGGGAGACGCCCGCGGAGGCTTACGCCAAAGCTCTGGCTTCCGATCCCGTGTCCGCTTTTGGTGGGATCGTCGCCCTGAACGGTGAGGTGGGTGGAGAACTGGCGCAAGGGATATCCCAAGTGTTCACGGAAGTTTTGATCTCCCCTGGTTTCACATCCGAGGCCTTGGAAATCTTTTCATCGAAGCCGAACATGATCCTGCTCCAGGCCGGCCCCCTGACACCACAGAAGCTCGCCGCAAGGCAGGTGACCGGCGGCCTCCTGCTCCAGGATGAGGACTATACGGAAGACGACGGCGAATACCGGGTCGTTACGGAGAAGAAGCCTGATAGGGATCAGATATCCGAGCTCCTCTTCGCGTGGCGCGTGGCCCGGAACGTGAAGAGCAACGCCATCGTGCTCGTCCGGGACGGAGCCACGGTCGGCGTTGGGGCCGGGCAGATGAGCCGGGTAGAGTCTTCTGAGATAGCGGTGAAGAAGGCCGGGGATCGCGTGCATGGTTCAGCAGCCGCCAGCGACGCGTTCTTCCCTTTCGCCGATGGTGTGGAGGCGCTGGCGGAGGCTGGCGTCACGGCCGTCATACAGCCGGGCGGCTCCAAGCGGGACGAAGAAGTCATCGAAGCGGCGAACCGGCTCGGGGTGGCCATGGTCTTCACCGGAAGGCGGCACTTCCTGCATTGACCCCGCCTTGAGGCGTTCAGTGCCTCGCACCATCTGGTAAACTCATTGCGACGCGGGCCGGTAGCTCAGTGGCAGAGCAGGGGACTTTTGACTCCATCGTGCCGTAGTAAATCCCCATTTCTAAGCGCATCTCAGGAACCGTACCAGAAAGATGGACTGACATAAACTGACAGATAGACTGACGCTCTCACTGACAAGATAGCTCCCGCAACCTCTCCATCTTGACACGTAGCTTGTCTGCCTTACGTGGCCTACTATTCTCCAATATCGCAATCTCTTGTGACCATGCGCTTAGTGCATCGTCGGCTGTCTGATGCTCTCCTAAGTGGATTACTTCTTGCTTGACCTTGCCGACTTCACGGTAGCTACGCACAGCCTGAAAGTAAGTACCGTACTGCTCTCCATCCCGATTGATGTTGACCGCTCGCATGTACATGGTGCGCTCCGTTTGTAGTATTTATTTTTGATACTACATACTGAACTGTTGATTGTCAAGCGCGATGTGTCCTATAACCTCGCGGACTGTCTGAGAGCCGCGTCTAAAGTTGGGTGTGAAATTATCGTGAGAGCAGTAGAATCGTACAATCCATTGTAACGAGAACTTTGCTTTGGGGGGATTGTGGAGCGAATTAACCAGCGCAAGGCGTTGCGAACGCAGTTTATGAACGAGTTGTATAAGATGGCCGATGGCTCCCGAAACAAACTCGTGGCTACGAGGGAGGTGGCGGACAGGCTTGGACTGGTATTCGAGTATGGCAAAGACATGAATGAGGTATACGATATTGCTGATTATCTCAAGGACCAAGGATTGATTTCCTTAGTTGGCGAGGAAGTTTATGACGTACGCATGACCCACAGTGGTATCCGTGAAGTTGAACAGGCACATAGCCAGCCGGATGAACCGACACAACACCTCGCCCCCATGAATGTTGTCTACAAGATTAACGCGCATACCATCACCAATTCTCCAATCCAACAAGGTAGTCCCGGCGCTACTCAATCCCTGACGATTATCAGTCCAGACCAAAAACAACAGTTGAATGACATCGTTCGGTCTTTAAGGACTTCTATTGATGAGTTGGGGCTAGGAGACGAGGACAAGGCGGAGCTTGAAGCCGATGTACGAACCCTAGAATCTCAGGTTGCTTCCCCTAAGCCGAAGAAAGAAATAGTGCATCCTAGCCTGCAATCAGCGAAGAACATATTGGAAGGGGCAGTTACCACAGTAACAGCACAGGGGATTCTTCAAGTGATTGGTCTACTGCTCAGCAGCATTGGTTGAAGCTTTCCAGACCACAGTGAGAGAGGAAATACTTGCAAGCGCATAATCGCCTGCGCCATAGCAGAGGCTAAGCAGTAGGGTGGAGAGGGGTTCATCCTAGCAACTGGGGCGGTGGCTACTTGGTATGTCCGGCAAGTCAAGTGCGGTGGGGCGATGGTGAGGGACGCATTAGAGGTCTCTGCCACTGAACCGCCTTTCAAACAGAATGAACGGCACAACAGCCAGAGCCGCTATTACGAGAAGTATCAACACAAAGAGTCGAGAACCGGTGGCTAGGCCGGGAACGTGTAAAAGAGCTAAGGTCCCTAAACCTGAGATTGCGAATGTGTAGACAAAGAAGATTATCATTGTCATTACAGATTTATCTCCCGATTTTTGCAGTCGGGATACTCCCTTAACACGCCCTTCGGGTCTAACTTCGCTATTCCCTGTCAGCAGTACCTTTAGCGCAAGAGCATCCCCACCATTGAACACATCTGGTTTCAGAGTGATTCCATTGCGGTCAGCTTCTATGGATACCTGCATGTTTTCTGGTTTGGTCTTCACCACTTCTGCGCTCAGGATTCGAGCCTCTTTACCGAACCTGAATCCCAACGGCTGTATGTAGTCGGATTCCTCAATCGGCACATTGCCTGAGTTGCGAAGGTAGATTAGTATCATGCGAACGTCCTGTACAGGATTACCATCGAACGTGACTTGCACTCTACCTGCTAGGTCTTCCTCAACGCTCAGCAGTCTTTGTTGAAATACTACTCTGTACGAAAGGCGTTTGCGGTTACGTCTACTCACCACGATGCTAACAATAGTAACCACCAATGCTGCAATTGCTATCAGTGTTTGCACAGAAGGGTCACGGAGAGCTTCTACCATAACCATCCTCTCAGCTATCTAATACGCTGCCATAATAGTACAGAGGATTCTCCTATCTCTCGTCCATTAGTTCGGCCTCTACTATCTCACCATCGTCTGCTAGGTATTCCTCTTGGTTTACATAACCTTTGTCGTGCATGTCCTGTGCTAGTGCAACAACCATGTTCACAATCGTTCCCTCATTATTGATTACTGCGCTTTCACCAGGACGAATAATGCCGTAGGCCTTGAGTGCGAGTTCGTCTATTTCAATCAATCTCTTCAACCATTGCGGGCCTGACATGGCACTAGCACTCAGAGTAGGGTCGTTGAAGAAGCGCAGCGAGTTAGGATGCAGGGGCCAGAGCATCCTCAGTTTGACTTCGGGAAGAGATGCGTCTGATGTGAGGACTGTCCGCTATCTGAGTTGCACTAGCGTGATTGTGATGCACCCAAAAATCAGAAACCTATAAATCTGTCTATATGTGCCCCGTTTACAGGTAATTCGTGGCAATACGATGCCGTGTGCTGAGGCAGGAACCACGATTCTGACCGCATAGCCACTAGCTCTCACTCCTGCCATTCAGCGAGGGTGTTTGGTAGGGCCGGGGGTGAATTTTTCCCAAGGGGGGTGGGGGTGTTTGAAAAGGACACCTCAGCTTACAAGCAGTACGGCATTAAGTTTCGAAGTGATATACGCTGGCGTATAGCCCCTCACTCGCATCCAGTCGTCCAGCGACTCCCTCCGATTCTCTCGAAAGCTCTTGATAACTTCTCGCACAAGCACTATAATTGCCCTGTTGACCTTACATCGTAAGGGGAAGGTGGAGAACATGAGGCGCGTAGGCTTGGTCCTAGTGATGATAGCGGTGGCACTCGTTGTGGGCAGCGGGGTTGCTGTCGCAGCGGTGTAGTTCGGCACCGACGGTCGCGATGAGCTATTTGTCACCAACTACTATCCTCGTCCGGTTTGGCGGATTGGCGTCTATGGTGAGCGGCGTGCTGTTCGTGGCACCTAATCTCTTCTATGACTACTACCGGGGGGCATACGACCGTTCACCTTTACCACCTGTCGAAGCTTTGCTCGTCGTCGGGTTGCTCTTGATGCCGATAGGGATGTTGGGCTTCCACACTCTGCAAAATCGGTACTACGGGAGCATCGGTCGCGCGGGCTTCTGGGTAGCTGTTGTGGCACCTGTGGCGGTCGCGTTGGGTGGGGCGAGTGCCCTGTGGGGGAGTAGCTCGGGCATAGGGCTGGCAATCCTGGGCCTATTTGGCTTACTAGTAGGATTCATACTCTATGGAATTGCCGTCTTGCAAGCTAGGGTGCTGCCACGTTGGTGCGGGGTGGTTTTCATCCTCGCCGTGCCTGCCACGGTGGCCTCAGCCAATCCGCTGCCATTTATTGACATGTTCATAGTGTTCGGCGTTGCGTGGTTCGCGCTGGGCTGTGCGCTTTTGTTACAAAGAGAGCCTGCAACCGAGCGTCCATCGCGCGTACGCTAACAGGACCTTTAGGTGTTGAGAGGAGGGTACTATGAGATGGTCTATCCTCATCCGGTTGGGCAGACTGGCGGTCATGGTAGGAAGCGCTGTTTTTGCCCTGGTGTTATTGCTTAGGCCGTCGAACGGCCTGATATATTTCTTACTCGTGATGGTCGTCGGCGTGGCCGTCGCGGCCCTGTTTAAAGGGACACGCTACCTTACTGTAGCGGTTCTGGCTTCTGTAGGCTCCTGGGTCGGCTTAGTGTTCACCTCTATTAGCCTACCGTTTGTAATCCAGAGTTTCGATGCCCTCCTCCCTGCGTTTACCCTGTTTATTGGGGCTTTAGTGTTGATTGTGGCTTTTGGGACGTTGGTGGTGTTGTCCATAGCCACGAACGTACTGCGATGGTGGGGCAGTGTGGCGCTCGTAGTCGGGCCTCTAATATTCTACTTCGCATCCACGGTCTTCTTCTCCCCGTCAGTGAATTCGCTGATAGGAGTGGCTTGGATGGTAGTTGGATACGCCATCTTCTGGGCAGCAACTACTCAGACCGAGCAAGCTGCAAGGGTGCCCTAAGAGAGGCAGGAAACCATGAGAGCAGCGAGTATCGTGCGGTTCGTCCTCTTCGGGGCGGTCGGGTTCGGCGGGGGCGTGTTTGTCGGCATTCTTATCTTGTCTTTGATGCCGGGGGGCGAGTTGTTGGGACCTCTGGTCGGGGGTGCGGTCGGGGGAGCTTCGCTGGGGCTGGCTTCGAAGGAGCACAGGTGGGTAGTCGCCCTGGCTCTGCTGAGCGCAATAGGGCTAACCGTGGGAATCATCGCAGGATTCATCGTGGGTTCGTTCTTCAACTACGGGTGGCCCACAGGAGCCGTTGTGGGGGCGATTGTCGGCGCTTCGCTGGGCGCGGCTTTCAGGGATTGGAGAACGATTCTGGTGCTAGATGAGTGTTGCGAGGTTTTCATGCCCACAGCTCCTTGATCCGGCCTTGCGGACGACCCAATATCCGGTTGACGTAGAAGCCGTAAGTGTAGGCCGCTATCTTCGCCGCGATCCTGGTGG
>Ga0081539_10000820_pt1 | contig 60109 bp, 40 predicted proteins | sample TabmetS4T2R2_FD_71023 | JGI IMG/M metagenome (GOLD analysis project Ga0081539, IMG submission 71023) | Tabebuia heterophylla rhizosphere microbial communities from the University of Puerto Rico - S4T2R2 | ecosystem: Host-associated > Plants > Roots > Rhizosphere ...
GTCAGATGTGCCCAGGTTGACGCCCTCAGGGTCTAGCTCCTCACGCCCCGTCTCCGAGGTGTCGGCGCGCGTCTGCCGCAGGCTGCCGGTCACGGGGTTGCGGTGTTGCCACTTGACCAGCGCACCTTGCTCGCTCGCCAGCAGCGCGCTGCCCGCGTAGACGTAGCCCGCCCGCCGCCCGCCCGTCTCGGTGAGTTCCGTGATGACCGCGCCGCCCAGCACCGAAGAGTGGATAGGGTAGGTAGTAACAAGAGGGCCGGGATAGTAGGGGTTGTTGCGGTTCAGCTTCCGCACTACCTGCTTCACCTGCTGCCCGTCGCCGTCGTAGCTCAACGCGAGATAGGGCGGCGAGTTCACGTTCAGTATTTCGGTCGAGTTGATCGGCCGCCCCGCCGCGTCATAGACGTTCTGCCGGTTCTTGTCCCGCAGGACGTTGCCCGCCGCGTCGTACTGCCACTGCGGGTTGTTCGCGTCAACATACGTGTTGCGATCATGAGAGTCATACGCCGCCGTAAACGTGTCGGTCATGCTCCAGAAGCGCGTGCTGCGCCGCACCATGTTGTTCCACACGTCGTACTGATAGCTCTGCCGGTATGGCCCACTCTGTCCGTCGCCGGGCGGCTGGTTGGCATAGACGCGCGCCTCCACGCCGGAGTACGACTCTTGCAATCTGCCGAACTGATCATACTGATACGCGCTATCGAACCTGCCGTCCATCAAGTCCTTCGCGTAACGCACGCTGCCGTCCGCCTCGTAAGTGTATGTTGCGCCCGCCACCATCGGCGTGCCGTATGTCGGGTTGCGCCCCGCCACGGTGAAGCTGGCGAATTCGAGCCGCTCGTTGTAACCGTAGTCCAACGTAATATTGTTGCCGTAGGTGAGATGCTTGACCGCGCCCCAGGCCCGGTACTGCAACCCGGCAGCGTAGACCGGGGCGTTGGCCGCGCCTGAGCCGCTTACCCCAAGCAGCCGCCCCGCCGGATCATAGTTATAGCTGATCCTGGCATTAAACGGATCGGTCAGGCTCGTCAACCCTCCTGCCAGGTTGTATTCGTATGTCAGGGTAAAAGGCGTTGTGTCAAAGTCGGTGAAGAACCGCGTCTCGGCCTGAAGCCGGGACAACGCGTCGTAACTGTAGCTGACGCTGCCCGCCCCGTCCGTCATCTGCGCGCGGTTACCCGCCGCGTCATAGGCGTAGCTCGCGGCGGGCGCGGGCGGGACGTTCGAGCCGGTGGGCACAGTGTAGCCGACGCCGGTAAGCAGATGCCGCCCGTTATAAGTGTACGCCGTCGCCACGCCCCGCGCGTCCGTTGCCTGCTGTATGGTGTCGTCCGCGTTGTAGGCATAGACGGTGGGCGCGGTCTCGTCGGGCGCTTGACTGGCAGACAGGCGGCCGTAGCCGTCATACGTCATGGTCGCCAACTGGCAGACGCCGCCGGCCGGGCACGCGACGTTCGCGTCGCCGCCGCTGACGCGCCTGCTTTCCACGACCTGATCCCGCACGTTGTACTTGTCGGCCGTCATGCCGTAAGTCGAGCCGTCGCTGTTTAAATCCTCCGCTTTCACGACCCGTCCCAAGGCGTCGTGCGTGACGCGCTGTTGCCGCCCGACCTCGTCCGTCAGCGTCACCATCGCGCCGCCCGCGCAGCCGCAGCCGCCGTACTCGGCCGTCCGCGTCGTCATGTCCACGTTCGTGGTCACGGTCGGCCGCCCCTGCCAGTCGTAGGCTTGCAGCGTATAGTACCAGCCCGCCGCGTCGTCGCCCGCCGCGCCCCACAGGTTGGTCATCTCGGTCGGGCGATACTGTCTGACGGCCTGCCCCAGCACGTTATAGAGGGTGTACCGGCCGGCGTATTGACCGACAGGGGCGTTAGGTAGATCGCTGGCCGTGGCGCGCACCCGCCCCGCGCCATCCAGTACAGTCGCAGAATAGACCTCGCCCGCGCCGTCCTGCACGGTCGCGAACGTGTTGACAATGGTCTGGCCGGCGGGATAGACGAAGCGCGTGTAGCGATAGGGCGTGTTCGCCTGCTCAGCCGTGCTGGAGAGGAACGTACTGGCCTGCTTGACCCGTCCGGCCGCATCGTAGCTCGTCGCCTGGATCGCGCCTTCGCTTACGCCCTGTGGCGGCGGCCCCTGCGCGCGCGTGACCAGCCCCAAGTGGTAATCGAATTTGACCGTCGAGGTGAAGCCGTCAGCGTCCGTGACGCTCGTCGGGTAGGCGAGCGTCAGTGGGAGATTGCCGCCGTTCGAGAAAGCATCCTGATAGCTGATGCTAGTCTGATGGTCTGCCGCGTCGCGCGTGAAGATGGCCGCGCCCGCCGTGTTGTAGCCTATGCTGGTCGTGAGTGCTTTACTCGCGTCGCTCTCGCTATTCGCATCCCAGCGCAACATGCTTGTTACATTACCGCGTCCGATGCTGAACGCAGGGCCGTAAGCCGCGTCATGCCCCACCGGATTGCCCTGCTCCTGTAAGAACTCGCCGCCCGCGTCGTACAGATAAGTGGTCTTGCTATAGAGCCGCTGCGCGTTGTCTTCAGGGCCGAACACGTACTGCCCCCGCACCAAGCCGATGATGCGCCGGCTCACGTATGCCGGACTCAGGTTGTAATCGAGGTGCGTGCGCCGGTATAAAGTCAGCCCGCCCGCGCCGCCCGCGCCGCCCCGCTCATACACATCGCTCACCAGCCCGAACGAGGTGTAGTTGTAATCGGTCTGCCGAGTGTTGCCGGCCGCGTCCGTGATCGTGGTTCGCGTCGGGCGCGGGTTCGTCTGGTAGGCGACTCGCGGGTCGTCCTGCGTCCACGCGGTCGTCACCACCTTCTGCGGCGCGGCGGGGCTGGCCGGATCGTAGCTCTCCGCGCGCACTACCAGGGCGTCCCAGTCGAAGACGTAATACTCTTTGTAAGCGACGACATCGGGCGCGTCCGGGCGCGAGACGCCGAACCACTGGCCGTTTTCATCCCAGTCGGTAAAGAAGCGGGTCACCGCCAGCGCGCCGTCGTTCCAGTTCTCCGCCCAGTCACTGCGCGCAGTGAAGCGCGGGCAGTCGGTCTGTGGCTCTCCCCCGCCAACCGGTAGATCATATGCGGTGTAGGCAAGCAAGTGCCCGTCCGCTGCGTAATGGTTAATCTGGAACACCTGGCCGTAGGAGTTGTAATTGAAGTTGTAGCGTGAGCCGTCGTCCAGCCCCACTTGTGTGAGCACGGTCAGCTGTGTGTCGTTCTGCGGGCCGTAGATGGCAGGCTGGCCCGAGCCTTCAGCCCCTCCTTCTAACGTGAGGCTATCGGCGACGAAACTCGTTTGCACGGTGATGGTGCCGTAGCCGAACGTCGCCCAGGCGTGCGCCGCCGCGCCGCGCTGCTGCGTGATTGAGAGCAACCGGTTGTTTGCGTCATAGTTAAAGTTAACGACGCGCCCCAGCGTGTCCGTGACCGAGGCGATGCGCCCGTAGGCGTTGTAACCGATCGTGAGGTAGTTGCCGTTGCGATCCTTGACGCCCGTGCAGCGGTACTCGTTGTTCACCGTGACATAAGTGAGTTGCGTGCCATCGGTCGAGCGGACGAGCAACTGCCCGGCATCACCGGCCAGTAATTGGCCGTGCGACGAGTCGGCCGCTTCAAAGCTGCCGTCCTCCTGCTGACGCAACTCCACATGCCGCCCCGCTGGCGTGATCAGCATATAGGCCGCGCCAACCTGCCCGCCCGGCACGCTGTACGGCCCCTGAATGGCCGGGAAGCCGAGCCGGAAGCCGGGGCCGGGGAAGCCCTGATCGGCGTCGAACTGAAATGTCGTTTGCGGCCCGTTATACCACTCCGTCGGCAGCGTGGTGAACTTCGTCCACACCAGTGAGTTGTAGCTGAGCGCCAGATCGAGGTCTTGCCCGGCACGCCCCGGCAGGTTGACGAGCGGCAGGCTGAAGTTAAAGTTACGCGATAGCAGGTCGTCGCCTGCGCCCATGCGGTTGAAGGGACTGAGCCGCGCCGTGTTGATGTCACTGTACTGGATGGACGGCGGTTCGTCCCCTGAGGGTGCAACGACCGTGCCGCTGACGCCCTGCGGGGTCGGCGCGCCGAACCACTCGACGCCGTCCTGTACCATCCGCCACTGATAGTTGTACGAGCCGGGGTCGAGCGGCGCGATGATGGTGAAACTGAAGGTGACTTCGTCGCCCGGTGCCACGTCGCTCGGCAACACGACGCGCCCCGTCACCCATGTGCTGCTGTCATTTACGGCCCCCAGGCGATAGAGGTGCGCCGCCGTCCAGGTGCTGCTGCCGACGTTGCGCATCTTCACCCACACGTTGTAGCGCGTGCCCTTGTACATCTGCGCCGGGAGCGTTGACTGTTGGATGAATGCCGCATCGTTAGCCACAGTCGGAGGTGGAGGTGGCGGCGGCGGTGTGTTGGCCGGGCTGACAGTGGCCGTCGTCGCGGCGCTGCCCGTCTGCCCGTGACTGTCGGTGACGGTCAGGGTGACGTTGTAGGTGCCGCTCACCACGTAAGTATGCTTGGGCGATTGCCCCCCGCCCGTACCTCCATCGCCGAAGTTCCACGAGTAAGTGAGGGTGTCGCCGTCCGGGTCAAACGAACCGCCAGCGTTGAAGGTAATGCCCTTGGGCAGGCGCTCGCTGTAGGGCCCGCTGGTGAAGGCGACGGGTGCATGACTATAAGCAGGATCACAAGTCCCCGTACAGGGCGTGCAGGTGCTGCATGCTTGGGTCGAGTCGACCGGCGCAGGGGCCACCGGCTCGGCGGAAGCGACGTTGCGCGCCGCGTTGAGATTGGGAAGATTGGGGCCGGGCGTACCCGGCGTGAGCAGCGAGCCGCCACCGCCTTGTAACAATGCCAATAGCGTGGCGAAGAATGAGTTGCCACCTGTTTGCAGGGATGTACTGGTAGCCGCACGATTAGAAATTAGTGTGCCTGCTGCACCTGCTTGCCGCGTAGGTAATAGCAGTGCCGGGATGATGAGTGTGCAACAGAGGCTGAGACTGAGCGTGCGGGCCAGTCGGCCGGGGCGGCGGAGATACATGAGGGGGGCCCTTGTCTGCCTGCGCACAGTCGCTGTGACTGTGCGCTGGCAGACGTTGAAATCGTTTGTCGGCTGATTACGTTAGGCTAGCGAGAGTTTTGCACCCGTTAGCGGCCGTAAGGAGGTAAGTCCGTGTAGAATGACTTTAAGGTTGACCGCGCCCACGAACTTGGGCGCATCCTATGCTCAATTCATAGGACTGTCAATTAAATTCTTCCCTGCCCGCTTATCACTTTTGGGGAGCCATCAGCCGCTTGAACATTCTGAGGCGCGGCGGCGGTAAGTGCTCGCGCACGAAGCTGGCCGTGAGCCTGACCTGCTTTGATGATGCACGAGGCGGTCATTAAGCTCTACATCGAGCAGCATAACTGCTAACATCACTTCTGACACACGACCCTTTCTTGGGGCAGAGCCGTTTGGGATACCTAACAGTTTCATCTCGCCCACTGGGTTTTGTTAGAGGCTCTAAGTAGTTGGGTTGCGCGGCGATCTTACCGGGCTGCGTGTCTCAAACCGAGGTCAAATTCTAAATGAAAACAAATTACCGCGTCTCGTTGCTCGCTGCTCTGCTCGGAATCACGCTGTTTACGGCAGCGGTTAACTCTCACAGTCTAATCTATGCAGTAGGCCGTCGCGGCGAGGTCAATATGGCTCCGGGCGACGACCTCTTTGCCGGTCTCCGCTGGCGCAACATCGGCCCGTTTCACGGTGGGCGCATCTCGGCCGTCACCGGCGCGGTCGGTCAGCTAGGCGTGTTCTACGTCGGGGCACCCGCTGGCGGCATCTGGAAAACCACCAGCGCGGGCGTGACGTGGTTTCCGATCTTCGATCAGTTCACGAACGTTGACAGCGTCGGCGCGATACAGGTCGCGCCGTCAGATCCCAACATCGTGTATGCCGGCACGGGCGACTCGGTGCAGGGTTCGCTCGGCGACGGCATGTACAAATCTACGGATGCCGGCAAGACGTGGACGCATATCGGGCTTGAGGACACAGTCAAGATCAACCGGATCGTGATCGATCCGAAAGACCCGAATCTGGTGCTCGCCTCGACGCAAGGCGACGCGCGGCACAAGGGCCAAGGCGTCTATCGCAGCACCGACGGCGGCAAGACTTGGATGAACGTGCTCAAGCCTGAGAACGCGAACGGCACGCGCGACCTTGAGTACGCGTTCGACATGCCGAACGTAATGTTCGCGACGGCGCAGGGCAGCGGCGGGGGATTTGGCGGCGGCGGCGGTGGAGCGCCTGCGCCGCAAGGGCCGAACGGCACGGCGCTTTTCAAATCAACGGACGCCGGCAGGACTTGGACAAAGGTGACGACGCTCCCGCCGTACACGGGACGGATCAGCGTCGCCATCGCGATGCACACTAAAGGAGAGCGTGTGTACGTCGTGGGCGGCCCGCTCCAAGGCGGCTCCGGTCTGTTTCGGTCTGACGATCAAGGCGCAACGTGGCAGCACATGGCCGCAGGCGACACGCGTGTCGCCAACGGGCAAGGCACGTTCAGCTCGGGCGTATGGGTTGACTCGGACAACCCGGACATTCTCTACACGGTCAGCACCACTGTGTATCGCTCGACCGATGGCGGCAAGACGTTCAGCGCGTTCAAGGGCGCGCCCGGCGGTGAAGACCCGCACGATATGTGGATCGATCCGACGAACGGCCAGCGCATGCTGATCGGCTTCGATCAGGGCCCGGCCGTCACGCTCGATGGCGGCCAGACTTGGAGCGGCTATTACCAGATTCCTATCGCGCAAATTTACCATCTCAGCACCGACACGCGATACCCCTATTGGGTCATGGGGGCGCAGCAGGACACGGGCGCGATCATGACGCGCAGCCGCAGCGATCAGGGTCAGATCACAGAGGTGGATTGGTATCCCCTGCCGTCGTCCGAGTTCGGCATCGTCGCGGCCGATCCGCTCAAGCCCACGACCGTGTACGGCGTCGGGTATGGCGCCGGGCAAGGCAACGGGATGATCAAGATCGATCTCGCGACCGGACAGTGGGGCAACGTCGCGCCGAATTTTGGCACGGACGCGAACCTGTACACGTCAGTCCGCGATTTCTGGAAACGGTTCGACACCACGTTCGAGCCGAAGGCGATGTACGTCGGCTACAACTGCATCCTCGTCACGCGCGACGGCGCAGAGACATGGAAAGCGTTCAGCCCCGATCTCACCGCGCCGAAGGGGCAGCCGCTGGTGCCGTGCGGCGTCGCCCCCTCGCCGACACCTGCGGCCGTGCCAACACCGGTGGCCAAGGTGACTCCGACATCAACACCGACTCCCGCGCCTACGCCTACGCCTTTTCCAACCCCGCGCCCTTCGATCTCCGATTTCTCTCTGTCGACCGTCAAGCGGGGCGTCGTCTGGTCGGGCAGCAACAACGGGCAGGTCTACAACACGATGGATGGCGGTAAGACTTGGAACAACGTGACGAACTTCACCGATCTGCCGCCGGGCGCCAACTTCGTCACCGTGGAAGCCGGACACGGCGATGTCAATACGGCCTACGTGCTTGTCTACCTCGGCTTCAATCGCAGCGGCCCCGCAGCGGCGGCGGCGGAGCAGCAGCACTACATCTATCGCACACATGATGGCGGCAAGAGCTGGACGCGCATCGTCAATGGATTGCCGATCAATGAGCGCACGGGCAGTCAGGTAAACGTCATTCGTGAAGACCCCAAACAGAAGGGTTTGCTCTTCGCCGGCACAGAGACGACCGTCTATGTCTCGTTCGACGACGGCGATCACTGGCAGTCGCTGCGTCTGAATCTGCCGAGCACGTCGATCCGCGACATGGTGTTTCACACCGACGATCACATGAACGATCTGGTGATCGCCACCTACGGCCGCGGCTTCTGGGTGCTCGACGACATGAGTCCGCTGCGGGAAATCGCGGCGAAGGCGCAGCAGATCGCGGCGGTGCCAGCCTACCTGTTCAAACCGGGCGACGCGATCCGCGCGCGTATGAACGCGAACTGGGATCAGCCGATGAACCCCGAGATGCCGCACGCGCCGAACCCGCCGTTCGGCGCACTCATCTACTATCACCTGAGCCAGAAGCCAGCCGGCGAGATCAAGCTACAGATTTTCGACTCCGCGAATCAGTTGGTGCGGACGATCACGAGCACGCCGCCGCCGATGTACCAGCGACCGCCGTATCCCGACTATTGGCTAATGCCCCCGGACGAGCGCGCGCTCTCGACAAACATCGGAACCAATCGCATCAACTGGGATCTGCGCTACGACGATCCGCCCGGCTACAACCCCGACATCAATAACCAGATGAACTCCGCGCCGGGCCAAGTCACGCCCGCGCCGCACGGGCCGCTCGCGTTGCCGGGCACGTACACAGTCAAGCTGCTGGTGGACGGCCAGACGTACACGCAGACCCTCGTCGTGCACAACGATCCGCGCGTCGGCGAAGGCGCGGCGGTGATGTCGGCGCTGCGCTCGCAGAACAAGCTGGCGATGGCCGCTTGGCAGGGCATGAAGGATAGCTACGACGCCAACGAGGAAGTGGCCGCAGTGCGTACACAACTGGCCTCAATAACGCGCGGTTCACTCCCGCCCGATGTCACGGAGGCCGCGACCGCGCTCGATGCGAAGCTGGCGACGTTAGGAGCTGTCGGGGGGCGCAACCCGCGCGGCGGTAGTGGGTTCGGTGGCGGCCCCGCACGTGCTCCCGGCAGCGTCTTGGCTTTCTACTCGATCAACGGGCTTTTCAACACGGTTCTCGGGCCGCTCGCGCAGAACGGCCTCGACATGCCGCCCACCAAGGCAGAGGTTGACACGTGGGAATCCGGCTGCAAGGAGTACGCCGCGACGTTGAACGCGTGGAAGACGATGCTAAGCGTGGACTTGATTGGATTCAACAGCCTGCTAACGAAGAACAACCTGACGCCGCTGAAGATCACGCCGACGGCGCTGGCATTGCCAGCGTCGTGCACGTTCGTGTGGCCCAAGGCGAAGGCCGGCGGGGATAAATAGACACTAGACCGGGTTATCTTCTTCTTTATCCACGCTAGGCCGGCATTCCAGTAGCGACGGGTCGTGGTAATAGATATTGGCAACTATCCCTTTGGCGAAGCGCGATGCAGTAGGGTTTAGCTAACGGGCTTGTACCGCGGCATGCTGGGAGTGGGATTCAGGCGGCCCTAAGTGCCACCGCATAGGGAGAAGCGTCGGTATGTGTCCCTGCTGAGTCAACGGGATAATCGCCTTTTAGTTAACTCGGTATGCCCGGCTGGGCCGCTACAGAGATTGGCAGGAGTAATGCGCCGCGCACGGTCGAAGAGGGCGCGGCAAGTGTCGTGTGGGCTGTGACGCTTCCTGTCTCGGGCCGACCGGCGGGTTCTTCCGCGCTGGCGAGCCGCTCGCTTGGTGAAAGTTTGGCAATCACCTATCCTTCAAACCGGGCGTCAGGGTTTATACAGCTCGTCGCTCTCCACGTCGAAGACCCGGTTCAGACGCGCACGATAGTTCTCGAACGCGATCTGTGCCGCCAGTTGCAGCAACTGCTCTTCGGAGAATTTATTCCGCAGCCGCGCGTACAGTTCGTCGGAAACATTCGCCGGCGTATCCGCCATCGCGTCCGCCAGCTCAATGACCAGGCGCTCCACGTCGGTGAACGCCGACAGGTCGTCGCCCTTCAGCGCGAGCAGCTTCTCGTCCGTTAGTCCAGCCTTTCTGCCCACGGCAGAATTGATATCAACTCAAAACGGGCAGCCGACCCGCGCCGCAGCCCGCACCTTCCCCAACTGGATGTAGCGCAGCGAGACCCGCCGCTTGTGACCTAGACCGGCCTCCATTGCGATGCCGCCCCAGACGATGCCGGGCACGCGCATTTGCAGTTTCACCGGCGTCAAGTCTCTGCCGAACATCCTGCGCATCACGCCGTAGAACCAGCGCAGGTGCCACGGTGCTTGGCTCTTCTCCAACCCGGCAATGCGCGCCATTCGAGAACTCCTCCTTAACTCGTGTCGAGTTACTTGCAGATGAATTATATGAGCTGGCGTCTTCCCCGAAGGCAATCTTACCGCTACGGCAACACGTCGAAGCCCACCTTCGTCGCCGCCTCCGTCAGCCGCGCGTCGCAGCAGACGAAGAGCAGCCCGCGCGGCTGCTCCCTACACCAGACGAGCGCCGCCGCAAGCCGAAATGAGTCGAGCGCCCTCAGCCCATACTGCTCAGGCAGGGTCGCTGCAATATAAGGGGACGATGGCGCTCGTATCCCGGAACGCGCGCTCGATCTTAGGGGCAGCTTTGGCTGTGGGCATCAGTCTTCGTCGCGCTCGGAAGTAACGGCTAACACGGCAGCCTCAGAAGAAATGCGCGGCGCGGGCATTTTCCAGAAGGAATCGGGCAGGCTCTTAGTCGGGCGTGGCCGATGCCGTGATCCGCAAGCTGACGGGTCACCGCAGCGAAGATTTGGAGCGCTACAAACACTTCAGCCCCGCCTACAAAACTCTATGGCTACATTTCTGGCTACACCCGCCAAAAACACAAATGGTCGCCCCGAAGGGCGACCAAAAGTGCCTCATTATAAGAGGATTTAGTGGCGGAGCCGACGGGACTCGAACCCGCGACCTCCGACGTGACAGATTACGATTCTCGTTCAATGGAATCAACAACTTACCTTTGCCGTCAACAATTTAGCCGCGACATGAAGCGACAGGTGATGACACAAAACGACCCATTTACGCACCCTCCGGTGACACAATTAGTGGCACACTACAAGTCGGAGTTCTAAATTCATAGGCAGAGGTTTTGCAGACCTCTGGAACTCAATTGTACCTGCTTGTAAGTGCTTGTACCTGCATGTACTTTTCTACATCTTGGGCTATGGGCGTACAAGTACATACAAGCTTGTACAGACAGGTACCTACTACCGTTCCTACTACCGGCGGATTATATTAGCAACTCTCTATCCGGTTCACTAGAGTTGTCGATAGACAGTTAGAGGTTTACAAGTCTATGCGCGGCCGACACAGCCCACTCTAATACCATCTACGGCAAGTAGAGAGTTGGTTGATGTGACTCGCGCAGCAATTACTCTGCGCTAATTTCCCTTCCACCACTTGAACCCGAACGTGACGCCGAAGAGGTGCGCGTTGAATCTCTTGTCCAAATCATTAGACCCGCGATGCTCAAACTTGTAGTTCAGTCCGAGCATCACGTCGCGGTTGAGCGGTCGAGCGTAGGAGATATCCAGCACCCAACGGCGGTCGCGGCGCGGTACGCGCGCGCCGTCCACCTTAATCTGGCGCGCGTAGAGGCGCGGACTGTAACGCGCTTCCACAGTCAGCAGATCATGCCGAGCGCGCGCGAGGGGCGTGCTGAACTCCGCTTCGTATGTCCGGCGCACGTAGCGATCCTTCTCCCCTTGCGAGCGGTTCTTGTCATAGCGATAGCTCAACGCCCACTCGCGCCCGCCCTTTAATTGCTGCTGGAACTTGCCGCCGAGGTACGGATCGATGGCGTTCTTCTCCTGATCGACGAGCGGGTAACGTTTCAGCCGGTAAGCGGCGAAGGCTTGCAGCCTGGTCGCCGCGCTCAAGCGATACTGGAACTGCTGTTCGAGACTGTACTGGTTGTTCACGTCGCGGTCTTCGGACGATCCCTTGAGCGAAACCTCGCCGGTGGTGCGCGCGGAGAAACGTTTGGCGGGTTGTCGCCGGTAGCTCACGTTGAAGAACTGGCTGACGCGGTTAAACTCGCGCGTCTGCGTGTAACGGTGGAGCGCGACTTCGTACTCGGCCTCGAACGCAGGCTTCTCCGCGTTGTCCTGAAAATGAAAACCCAGACTCGGCACCAGCCCGAACGAGCCGACGTTCTCGTCGTCGTGATTGATGTTCGAGTCAAACACGCTGCTGACCGACATGAAAAGCCACATGCGTCGCGCGGCGGTGGCAGTCTCCTCGCGTTGCGCATCATTGGCGCGTTTTGTCGTCTTCTTCTTAACGATCACATTGCGCCGGGCCGGCGAGGCAGCGTGTTGAGTCTGGCTCTGCGCGCAGACGATGCAGCAGAGGATCAGTTGGGCGATGAAGACGCCTGAAAGTTTACGCATAATTGACTCCTTCGGGGCGTGTCTCGGCTGCGGCCGGACGCCGGACTGGAACGGGCGCGTGCGCCGCGACGTGTGACGACGGTTCGGTTAATTCACTCATCAGGTGGCAGCGCGCATTCGCGTGCGCGGCGACGAGCGTGAGCAATTCGGCGGCGTAAGCTATTTCCTCCGCATCCATCTGCGCGTGGTGGAACATGACCCCGACGGGCGACGCTGCATTGGTCGCGGCCGCCGCGAGCAGCTTTCCCAACTCGCCGCGCCCCAGCCGCACTCCTTTGCGCCGCGCGAACCAATCAAACGTGATCGGCAGTTCAGACAACCCCGCGACGTTAAGCGGCGGCGCGGTCGCGTCGCGCGACAAAACGCTGAAACCGGCAAGCCGCAGGCACTCGCCGGTGACAGGCGTGCAACGATTCCACGGCGGCGTGAAGATGCGGCCGACGGGCAGCCCGTGAAGCTCGACGAGCAGACGGCGACCCAACTCGATGTCCTGTTGTTGCAGTTCGCGCGGGCGCGCGTCGCCGAACTCACACTTGCGTCCCGTCGACTGGTAGTTCAGGTGCGCGAAGCCGTGTTGATGGACGGCTACTTTGTCCGGCGCGGCAACGATGCGCGCGCGCAACTCGTCTGCCAGCGCGGGCGTCAAGACGCAAGGGATCACGGCAAGATCAACGGGCAGCGCGTGGCGCGCGAAGAGATCGAGTAGCGCGTACAACTGCTTGTCCGCCCAACCCGCATCGTCGTCGCGGAAGAAGAAGACAACAGGTTGCGCTGCGGCGTCGAGCACGCGCCGCAGTTCGTCAAGCCACGCGCTCATAGACGTGCCTCCCGTGTCGCGGCGATTGCGCGTGCGCCGACGGTGATGCTCTGTTGATGCAACAAGGATTCGCCGAGCCGGGTCGTGTTGCGTGCGCCGCCCAGATCAAGTTCCAGACTCTGCGGTTTGAAGTCGAGCAAGGTGCGCAACTCGTTGGCGAGCCGAACTGCGTCCAAGTCGTGCTGCTCGACGACGCGCACCGCGCCGAGCCTTTCCAACCGCCGCGCGCGCTTTAGTTGCTCGTCCTCACTGCCGTCGGCGAAGGGGACGACGAGCGCGGGCGTGCCCGCACGCAAGATGTCGAGCACAGTGTTGTAACCGCACTGGCTGACGGAGGCCGCAGAGCGCCGCATCTCGGCTGAGAGATCAGGCACGAAGCGGCGCACGCTCAAGCCCCTCTGCCCTTGCGCCGCGGCGTGAAGCCGTCGCCAAGCGTCTTCCGGCAGGAAAGGCCCCGCGATGATCTTCATCCGCACGTCGTGCGTCTGCCGCAAGCTCGAATAGGCCGCGACCGCCGCACGCAACAGCGGTTCGCCCACCAGCCCGCCGCCGGCCGAGACGAGAACCTGTCGCACGCGCGCCGCCGTCGGCTGTTTCCCCTTAACAGCCGACGCGGCCTGCACGAAGCCCGTGTAATGGACGGGCGTGCGCAAGTGTGAATATGTGACGAGCGATTCTTCGAGGCGCGCGAAACGCGGGTCGGCATGTACCAGCACGGCGTCGAAGTAGCGGTTGGCTAGTGCGACGGCGCGCTCGTCGTGCTGCTGTTGCGCACTCTTGCCGACGAGGATGTCGCGCAAGGAGCAACAGATGAGCGGGCGGCGCGGCCCTTCGGCGTGCGCGGCTTCGAGCAGGGGCAGCAATTCAGGCGTGAACTTCTTGCGCCCGAACGGGAACAACTCGATAAGGACGACGCGCGGACGCACCGCCGCGTAAGCGTCAAGAATCATCCGTTGCCGCAAGGCGCACGCGCGCTCGACCGTGCGGCGACGGTCGCGGCTCACGAGCCGCCCGTCCGAGCCGAGACCGACGGGCGGCAGGTTGACGACTTCGACGCCCGCCGGGACAGTGATCTGTTTCGGCAGCGGCCCGCCGTTGAGCAGCACGACGCGGAAGCGTTCGCTGAGCGCCGCGACCAGCGCCAGCGAGCGGACGAGATGTCCCATGCCGAGTGAGTGTTGACAGTAGAAGAGGAGTGCCGGTCGTTCGTTCATCGCGCGCCTCCTTGATGTAAGACGGCGTGCGCTTCACGCAATAACTCGGGCAGGCGGGCGAGTCCTTCCGGGCGCACGCGATTGACGGCGCGCAAGGCACGCTCCGCGAGCAGCGCCGCCGCCGTATGCCAACGGAGCGCGCCCGTCGCGGGCAAGGCGCGCACTGATGCGTAACCGAGCAGGAAGGCGTTACCGAGATCACGTGCGTCCTTGTGTGAGCACAGACCGACGAGGGCGTTGTAAGACAATCCCGCGAGCAGACTGCCAAGCTCGGCCGCGGCCGGCCCGGTCGCCGCTTGATCGAGATCGATCAACGTGAGCCGGTCATCTTGCAGGATGCCGTTCTTCGCGTGCACGTCGCCGTGCAGAAAGACGCGCGGCGCATCGGACGCTTCGTGACGGCGCGCTAGTTCATCTGCGAGCGCACATGCCGCTCGTTGCGCATCCGGGCGGACGCTACTGATGATCTGTGCCGCGTGTTGAATACGATCAATGTCGAGCCGACGAAACGGCGGCAGGAAACGCGGCGGCGAGAGGTTGTGCAGCGCGGCGAGCGCCCGCCCGAGTCGGCGATAGCCGCGCAGCCTGTCCGCGCCGCGCAGATCGGCCACGCGCAAGCCTGCGGCGGGTGCGAGCATCAACAGACGGTGTTCTGCGGCGTATGCGAGCACGCGCGGAAACTCGACGCGCGCCGCGTCCGCGCCCGCGTGCCCCGCGAGCACACGATAGACTTCGCGTGCTCTCTGTCCGTCCTCCCCTGCGTACACTTTGGCGTAAGCGAGGACACGGCGCTCGTCGTCGAGACATTGAGCGGTGGCGCACTTCTCCGGCGCATAGGCGACGAGACGGCTGTGCGTCCACGACGGCGCGACAGCCCGCGCCAACTCCGGCGGCACGTCTTGCAGCACGCGCAGACCCTCGATGCGGCGGTCGTTCGGGAAAGTCCAGAAGACCGTGTCAATATCCGCGTCGTGAACGACGGGCCGGAGCGGCGCATGCACTGTCGGCGTGCCCAGCGCACGTTCGTAAGCTCGCCCACTCGCGCCGTCGGCAAAAGCGCGCGCGGCGATGATGTGATCGCGCCCTTCGATGCGTATGCGATGGAGCACGCGCAGGCTGTGACCGCTCCGATACTTCGCGCGCAGGCGCTCGCACGCGCTGACGCGGACGGGGCCGGTGCTGCCGAGGCGCGCAGCCAAACGCTCCGCCACCGCGCCCGCGTCGAGCAACAGGTCACGCTGCGGCAGGCGCGGATCGCGCGCCAGATTCGGAGATGAACGTGCGGCGCTCACGACGCAACCCCCCGCACTTCGTGTCAGCGTGCAATGCCCGTCCATGCTCCACGTCAAGATGTCCGTCGCCGCGCAGTCCGTGCCGACGCCTGCTATCTCCACGCGCGCCGTTCGCGCGCCTCCGAGTTGTTCGGCATGAACGAGGAGCTTCGGCGCGGGCGCATCCGCATCGAGCGGCATGACGAGCGTGTAGAAACGTGCCTCGGTCGCCGCCTCCTCGACGACGCTGACGACCGGCGCGGGGAACTTCGTGCCGTACTGCGGCGCGACCCAGCCCTGCTCGATGCGGGCCTCACGCGCCGCGAAGACGAGCGCGAGGCCGGGCGCGCGTACGACCCCGTTCGTTTCGTGTGTCTCGACAGATGTGTGCTGCCACGCTTCCGTCGTGAGGTGGAAGCGCAGGTCGAAGCGGTGCGGGCTTGCGCCGCGCAGGTGATCGAAGATGAGCCAGTATTCGCCCGCGATGAAAAAGATGCGGCGCGTGTGGCGCGCGTCGTAAGCGGAGCTGACAGCTTCGCCGCAGAGCACGTCGAGGCCGGGCGCGCTCAGTCGCTCGATTAAATGCCCGCGCGCGGTTGCGCCCTTCGACTTGCCGCAGCGGTAGGGCGTCTGGTCGAGGCCGTCAACGCAGACCGTGTTGTGCGCCGCCGTCCTCTTGAACCAGCGCCGCCAGTTCGCGCCGTGCTCCGAGTAAGTGTAACGACCGGGGTCAACGACGAGCGGGCGACCCATGGCGGCGATCTCGACGTTGAGCAGATCGTAATGCCCGTGCCCGCCATCGCCGAGCGCGCCGCAGTCGAAGATCAGGTAGCGCGCCTCGCACATCGCGGTATGGTTCGTGCCCCAGTCGCTGCGCTGGATGAAGTAGCCGCCGTCGGGGAAGCTGACGTTACGTTGCGCGGGGGCGACGCCTTGTGCGCCGCCGGTCGCGGCGTAGAGATAGTCGGGTCGGTTGAAGATGTCAGCGGCGAGCGCGAGCAGATCGTTGTAGCTGGCTGTGTCGCTGTCGGAGAGCGCGGGGATCGAGCCGTCCGGGCGGTGGCAGTGAAGCGCAAAGTCGCACGCCGCTTGAAGCCGCTGATCGAAGCCCGCGGGCAGAGTCAAGCCGAAGCGGCGCGCGTTCTCCTTCGCACCAAGAAAGGAGCGGAGCACGAGCATGTGGTAGTGCGTCGAGTGCTCGCGGTGGATGCCGTCGGGGCGTATGTCTGTGAGCAGGTTGTGATGTAGCTCCGTAATGGCGAGGTCGCGGAGTGCGCCGTCCTTATCCAACTCCGGCAGTGCAAGCGCGGTGACGAAGAGCGCGTATAGTTCGAGTGTGCGATGGTTGCGTTCGGGCGTGAGATGGGCGCGCAGGTGTTCGATCTGCGCCGCGAGACTTGCGAGCAACTCTTCCTCGAAGCCTTCTGTGAAATCGTCGAAGCGCGCTGCGTTGACGAATGAGTCCCAAGCGTAAATCCAATTCTGGACGCGCCGCGCGGTCACGTCGCTGGAATCGAAACCGACCGGCACTTGCCTGATCCAAGAGCGCACCAGCCGCTCCCACGCGCGCGGGAAGCGTTCGTCGCCTGTCACGCTGTAAGCGTGCGCGAGATCAAGCCCGTAGTAGAACTTGCTCCATTCGATGCGCCACTCGGCGTCGGGCGGGAACGGAGCCGTCAACCAATCCGGTTCAGTGCCGAGTGCGAGCGTCACACCGGCGTGTGTGAAACGACCGGCGCAGACGGCCTCAGCGACCGCACGGTCGCGGTAAGCGTCGGCGACGACGCAGAAGACGGGGCGCGGTCTGACGCAGAGCCGCGTCGCCGTCATCAATCCTTGCGTCATCGTCATCATCACGCCAGTCTCCGCACACCGGCGAAAGACGACCGGCGAGACGTTTGCGCGGCGTGCGCCGCTTCTTCCGTAAACACCTGCCCGGCGTCGAGGCGATAGACCACGGCGGCGTAGCCGAGCAGTTGCGTCTGGTGCGTGATGGCGAGGCAGGTGCGCGTCGCGCGCAAGGAGTCGAGCGCGCGCAGGATAACGGCGGCTGAGGCGTCGTCCACATTTGCCAGCGGCTCGTCGAGCAGCAGCACGGGGCGATCAAGCAGGAACGCGCGCGCGAGTGAAAGTCTCTGCCGCTGCCCGCCCGACAGGTTGAGCGCGTCCTCGCCAAGCTTCGTCTCCAACTGCTGGGGCAGCGCGCGCACGAAGTCGTCCAACGCGACGAGCGCGAGCGCCTCCCAGATTTTTTCCGCGCTAGGCTCTGTTCCATCCGGCACGAGGGCTTTGCGCAGCGAGCCGGCGAAGAGGTGCGTGTCCTGCGTCATGATGGCGACCTGCGCGCGCAGAGAGCGCAAGGTGAGTGTGCGCAAGGGGCGACCGTCGAACGTAATGTCGCCCGCCGTCGGATCGTAGAGGCGCACGAGCAGATTCATGATCGTGCTCTTGCCCGCGCCGCTCTCGCCGACGAGGACTACGAGTCGCCCCGGTTCAAGGCGCATAGAGACGCCGCGCAGCACGAAGTCTGCCCGCTGCTCGTGCGTGGGTGCTTCGTCGTCCGGGTATTTGAACCACACGTCGCGGAACTCAATCAGCCCTTGCGCGCTTTCGATCTCGATTGCGCCGGGCGCGTCCGTGACCGCCGGTTCGTGTGCGAGCAGCGCGAACAGACGCTCGCCGCCCGCGAAGCCGCGCCCTGCGGTCTCGGCCAGATCGTTCAGCTTCTCGATGGGCTTTAAGAGTTGCGCGACGTAAGCGGCGAAGACCGTCAACTCGCCGACGGTGAACTGTCCGCGCAACACGAGCAGCGCGCCGACGCCCGTCGTTAAGGCGAGCGCCAGCCCCTGCGTAATCTGTAGGGCCTGCTCCATCTGAACGGCGATGCGCGTCTCCTCGACGCCCGCGCGCAGACGCTTGCGATTCTTGCGCTCGAAACGCGCGCGCGCGTGGCGCTCGCCGCCGAGCGCCTGTATGACCGGCAAGCCGCGGATGATCTCCTGCGCGAGACCGGAAACTTTGCCTTCGTGCCGGCGCTTGTCGCGCGACGCGGCCCACAGCCGACGGCTGTAGTGCCGGATGATGGCGACGAGCACGGGCACTAGCACGACGCCGAACGCGGCGAGGCGCAGGTCGAGCCAGAGCATGACGGTAAGGATCAAGAGCACAGTCGTCACATTCTGGAAGAGCACGGGCAAGGTCTTGGTCAGGATGCGGACGAAGAGATCGGAATCGTCCACGAGCCGGAGCACGAGTTCGCCGCTGCGATTGTTTGTGCGGAAGGTAGGCGGGAGCGTTTGCAGGTGCGCGAGCAGACGGTCGCGTAGGGCGAGCGTGAGCCGCTCGCGCACGCGCGCGCTCAAGTTTTTTTCTAGCGCGTTCGTGACCGCGCCGATTACTGCTACGACGACAAAGAGCGCCGTCAGCCACAGCACGAGCGCGGTGGGTGAGATGCCAGTGCCCAATCCACGCAACGCGTGCGGCAGCGGGTGCGCGGCGATGATGTTGTCTATGATCACCTTGAGCGGCCACGGCGAGACAACTGCTGCCGCGACCGAGAGCAGGCGAAAGAAGTAAGCCGCGGCGAGTGTGCGCCGGTGCGGACGCAGGTCGGGTGCGAAAGCGCGCCACATGCGCCGCCAGACGTTTACTTGTTGTACTTGCGCGCTCATCGCACCGCCTCCCGGAAGATCGCGGCGAGTTGCATGGCGTGAGCGTCGCCGTCAAAGCGTTCGCGCACGGTCGCGCGCCCCGCGTGCGCGAGTTGTCGGGCGAAGTGCGGCTCGCGAGCGAGGCGCAGCAGCGCGGAGGCTAATGCCAGCGGATCATCGGGGCGGACGAGTTGACCGTTGACGCCGTCGCGGACGACTTCGGGGATGCCGGAGACATTCGTGGTGACGACGGGCACGCCGCACGCCATCGCTTCGACCAGCACGTTCGGGATGCCGTCGCGGTCGCCGTCTTCAAGCACGCGGCACGGCAGACAGAAGACGGCGGCGCGGCGGTACTCCGCGAAGAGTTGCGCCTGTTCCATCGGCCCGGTTAGACGAACATGACGGTTGAGTTCGAGTACTTCGATGCGGCGACGAATCTCCGCCTCGTGCTCGCCCGCTTCGCCGACGATCACCGCTTCCACTGCGACACCCTGCCGACGCAGGATGCCGCACGCTTCCACGAGCACGTCGAAGCCCTTCTTCTCGACGAGCCGGCCGACGCCGAGCGTGCGCAAGTGCGTCGGCGGCAACAACGTTTGTGCGCACTGCGGCTCGCCTGTCGGCGACGCTTGCTCAAGCAGGCTGGTGAACTCCGCGTTCAGCCCGTGATAGATGCAATGAACTTTGGCGCGCGGCTCTATCAGTTCGAGGTGCGCGCGGTTCGCGTCCGTGCAGGTGACGACGAAACGCGCCGCACGCATCTTGCGCCGGAGCAGCCTGGCCGGGTTGAGCGACTCGCAGTAGATGTCCTTCGCGTGCGCGGTGAAGGAGAAGGGCAAGCCCGTCATTAGCGACGCGAACCACGCGACGGTGGTCGCGCCGTGACTGAAGTGCGCGTGCAGGTGACGCACATCCTTCGCGTCGAGCACGCGGTCGGCAATCGCCGCCGCCTGCAAGAACTCCTTGAGGTAAACCTTGCGCGGACGCAGGCCCCGCCGCGCGCGCAAGGACTGCGCGCAGGCTGCGGCTGCGGCGCGCGCCACGCCCGCGGGTCTGCGGCGCGCGACGCGGCGCACGCTCGGCAGAAAATCTTTCAGGTGGAGCGCGAGCCAGCGCCGGAGCGGCGTCGCCGAGAGCGAAGTCGTCGCGGGCAGATAAGAGGGACGCGCCTTGATGCGCGCGACGATGCCATGACCTTGCGCCTCGTCCGCCGGCTTGATGACGTAAAGCCGCAGCGGCACGCCGAGTTGTTCGAGCCGGTAAATCTCGCTCGTGATGAACAACTCGGACAGGCGCGGGTAGCCCTTCAGGATGTATGCCACCGTCCCGGCGGGCGCTGTTGTGTTGTTGCGAGTCTGAGTCATGCCGTTGGTTCAGCTATAGACATTCGTCAGCAGTTGATGAAAACGGGCCGCGCAAACGCCCACTTCATAATCGCGCTCGACGCGCGCGCGCGCGTTCTGTCCCAACTCTGCTCGGAGCGCGGGCTGCGCGGCGAGCCGTTCGAGCGCGGCGGCAAGCGCCGCCACGTCGCCGGGCGGCACGAGCAGTCCGGTCTCATCGTGCGTGACGGCGCAGCCGATGGCGCTGATGCGGCTGGCGACGACGGGGCGCGCCGACGCCATCGCTTCGAGCACGACGTTTGGCAGCCCGTCGCGGTCGCCGGATTCGTCCTGAATCGAAGGGGCGACGACGACGTGCGCCGCCTGATAAGCGGCGGGCAACTCGGCGTGTGTCAACGCGCCTGCGAGCGTAACCGAGCCACGCAGCCCGCGCGCCTCGATCAGTGCGAGCAAGCGCGCACGCTCCGTGCCTTCGCCGATGATTCGTAAGTGAAAGGGAGCCTTGAGCCGTGTGACTGCTTCGACGAGAATATGAAAACCTTTCTTCTCGACGAGTCGTCCGACGGCGAGCAGGCGCAGCGGCACGCCGTCGGGCGCGGGGCGCGCGTGGAAGCGTTTGAGATCGACGCCGTGCGGGAGCAGGTGTACGCGCGTGCCCGTGCGCTCGATCTCCTGCGCCACGTCCGTGTTGCAAGCGACGACGCACGCAGCTTTGCGCGCGCGCAGAGCCAGCAGTTCGGGCGCGACTTTGCGCGCGTCGCGCGCGTGCGTGCTGAAGCCGTAAGGCACGCCGAGTAGTGGGGCAGTGTGTGCGGCTACTTCCGCAGGAGTGTGCGCGAAGTAGCCATGCACGCCGCCGACCTGCTGACCCGCGAGGCGTTCGGCGATGTGTGTTGCCTGTTGCGCAGGACTTCCCGTCGGCAACACCTGCACGCGTTCGAGCAGCCGCTCGCAACCCGGTTGCAGACTCCCGTCGCCCGGCTTGGTGGCGAAGACGGCGGCGAGCGCGCCGCGCGCTTCGAGCGCGAGCAGCTCATTGAGCGCGAAGGTCTCCGAGCGGCGCGGGAAGCCGCTCACGACCATGACGATCTTTTTCGCGCCCGCCTTCACGCGCCCTCCTCCGGCTCGCCCAAGAGCGCGCGCATGCGTTCGCGTATGCGCGGCAAGCCCTCCAACTCGAAGGGCACGGGCGTGACGGCCGCGGGCTTGAGCGCGGCGAGCACTTTGGCGATCAGCGTGTCGGGACTGAGGTCTTGCGGCTCGACGATCTGGAAGAGCCCCTGCGCGGCGAGCAGGCGCGCGCGGATCAGTTGCTCCTGCACAGGCTCCGCGCGCGGGACGAGGATCGCGTGGTGGCCGAACGAGAGCAGCTCGCAGACGGTATTGTAGCCGGCCATCGAGACGACGATGTCCGACTCGGCGTAGAGCCTCGTCAGGTCAGGCTCGAAGTCCAAAAAAGTTACGTCGGCGAGATAGCCGTATCGCTCGTGCAGCGCAGCACTCTGTGCGGGCGACATCTGCGGGCCGAAGACTACCGTTGTCTGCAAAGCGACGTTGCGCGGCAGGCGCGCGAGTCCTTCCAGATAGGCTTCGATTATCGCACTGCCGTCGCCGCCGCCGCCGGTCGTCACCAGCACGCGCGGCGTGTGGTCGGCGCGCGTCGCGCGCACGGTCGGTCGCTTGAGGTAGCCGCAGAAGTGCGTGATGCGCGCCACGCCGTCGGGGAAGTCGTACTCTCGGACGGTGTCGAAGATTACTTGCGAGCCGTAAATCCAGACCTCGTCATAGAACTCTTCGATGATCTCGAAGCTGTGATTGCTTTGCAGAGCGGCCCGCGTCCGCTCCGGCTCGTCGAGGATGTCGCGGACGCCGAGCACGAGTTTCGTCGGCAACTGCTTCTGGCGGAGCGCCCGGAGTGTCTCGATCAGTTCGCCGTCAACACCCGCAGGACGCTTGTCCACGATCATCAAGTCCGGCTCGAAGCCGAGCACCGCGCGTTCGAGGATGGCGCTGCGCGTGCGCTTGACCTCTGCGGAACAAGCGGTGAGAAAGCGCGGCTCGTAACGTTCGGCGTCGATCCTGTCGAGGCAAGGGAGCTTGATGTAGTCCACGCCTTCGGGGATGCGGAACGAGTGGATCATCTGCGACCCCGTGACGAGCAGGATCGCGGCCCCCGGATATTGTTCGATCAACTCTTGCGCGAGCAGGAGCGTGCGGCGGATGTTGCCGAGACCGAAGGTGTCGTGCGAGTAGAGCAGGATTTTGGGCGCTGAGAGGCGGGCCGTGGGCAGTCGCCGCGCGAGGGGCCGTCGGAGTGTGATGTCCACCGGGCGGCGCGCGTTCTGCGCAACCTGCGGCGCTGGAAATAGCTTGGTATGTTCAGCCGCAGGCGTAATTTGTTGAGCGCCGTGCTTGATAGCCCGCATTCCGCTTGTCACCTCATGCTCTCATTCGAGGGCTTGCGCCTTCGCTAATTAACTTTCGTCGCGCGCATCGTGCTTCGGTCACACAAAGCTAGAACCCACCCGCCGCAGCCATCGGAGCGCGCCGGGCATGACCTGTGATGAACTACCGTCATGCGCTAACAAGCCCTGTGCCGGTGCTTGCTTCGAGTTAACAGTGCAGCCTTGGATATGGGGAATACAGTTCTGAGCCGATTATTGGAGGCAGGGCGCGCGGAGCAATGCGATCCTTATACTGCGACACCTTCACGTCAGCGGCTCGAATGAGCGGGTTCTCTGCGAACTGAATATGCAGCAACCTTGCCGTAAAGCTTGGCCGGGTGGGCACGACCCGTGAGTTATTTGATTTGCATCGGAGCGTGAAGAGCGTGCGCAGTGCGAACGAGGTAGCAGGGTTATGCCGCTTGCCTAAAAAATTTGTGCGGTTGCCTGCAAAGAGGGACGGGCTTTATCCGTTGTTGATAAAGCCCGTTTCACCAGGCAGCTTGAAACGAATCCGTAGCGGCAAAAGGGCGCTGTGGCAGCCGGACGTGCGCCCGGCCACAACCTCACTTCGTAATCACCGCCTTCGTCGCCGAGCCGCCGAGGCTGCTCCGCACGGTGATGCTCTGCGGGTTGGTCGCGGCGCTCAGTTCCGCGCTGTATTTGCCTCCGCCGTTGTTCGTCAGCGTGCCCAGCAGTTGCCCGCTCGACGTGACGAAGACTTGCAGCGTCGCGGTCGTGCGCGTGCTGGTCGCTTCGACGCGCAGCATACGCTTCGCCGTATCGTACTCCGCGCGTTGGATGGCAACCGTGTCTGCGGGCGCGGGCGCAGGATTGATTGTCAGCAGCGCGCCGCGCGTCGTGCCGTTCTGAGTCGCACTGATCGTGGCGCTCACCGTTGAGGTGACCGAGGTGGTGGCGACGTTGAAACTCGCCGATGATGCTCCGGCCGGGACGGTCGCACTCGCGGGGACGATGGCCACCGCACTGCTGCTCGCAAGGCTGACGACGGTCGCCGCCTGAGCTGGTGCGCTCAAGGTGATCGTGCCCTGTGCGCTGTCGCCGCCGTTGACGGCGCTTGGACTAACGCTAACAGCGGTCAGCGTCGGCCCCGATGAGGGCGGCGGTGGGGTGACGTTGAGTACGGCGCTCTGCGTCGAGCCGCCGTAGGTGGCCGTGATCGTCACCTGCGTCGGCGTCGAGACCGGCGCAGTCGTGAAGTCCGCAAAGCCGCTCGTGAAGCCGGTATCTATTTGCAGTGATGGCGGCAGCCGCACCACGTTCGGGGCGTTGCTCGACAGGGAAATGGTCGCACGCTCCGGCGGGGCGGGTTGCGCGAGCGTCACCTGCACCCTGACGCCTTGCGTCGAGCCGCCCACGACCGTCTGCGGCGTGAGCGTGACCGCGGAGATGGCGACCGGCTGCGAGGGGGCTGAGACAGTCAGCGTGGCGCTCTTGCTTGCGCCGCCGTAAGTGCCGGTGAGCGTGACCGCGGTGGTCAGCCCCGTCTGCTGCGTGTTGATGGGGAAACTAGCGGACGACTGCCCGGCCGGGATGACGACGTTGAGCGGCATCGAGACCAAACTCGGATTATCGTTCGTCAGCGAAACGACCGCGCCGCCGCTCGGCGCGACGTTGCCGGTCGTCAAGCTGACGCTGCCGGTCGCGCCCGTCCCGCCGAAGACGGCCGCCGGCTGCACCTGCAACGCGCCGAGCGCGAGCGGCTCGGTCGGCGGCGTAACCATCAGGGTCGCTTTGCGAGTGCCGAGCCGTTTGTTGGAAACTATGATGGTCACGGTCTGAAGCGCAGTCACCCGGCTAGTATTCACTCTGAACCTGACGTTCGACATGCCGGCGATAATACGGATGCCCGAAGGCACGGAGACGACTGAAGCATTACCGCTCGTAACCGTCAGCGCCGTGCTGCCCGCCGGGGCGACCGCGCCGGGCGCAAGACTCACGTTGATCTCTGCCTGCACACCGCCGACGACGCTCGTCGGCGAGATGCTCATGCTACCTAAGGCCAGCGGCGCAGGGGTGCTGCCAGTTGTATTCACCAGCACGGTCAGACCGGGGTTGTTGCCCCTGACCTGCAAGGCGATGTCCTGCTTGGAGTCGCCGTTGAAGTCCGAGGCGATGAGCGAGCCGCCGGCGTTGCCGATGACGAAGCCGGGGACGAGATAGCGGACGATGGGCTTAAATGTGCCGTCGCCGTTGCCGTAGAGCACACCGAACAGCCCGTCTCCGGCGACAGAGCAGCAGAGCGACATCCCGAGCGCAACGTCCTGAAAACTGTCGCCGTCGAAATCGGCGATGGTCAACTCGCCGGGCCGCTCTTGCAGGGCGTCGGGGATGGACGCCGAGGGCCGGAACGTGCCGTCGCCGTTGCCAAGCAGGACGACTGTGCGGTGGTCGGCGTCGGCGGCGACCGCCAGATCGGGTATCAGATCGCCGTTGAAGTCGGCGGAGCCGATGTCCGTGTTATCCACGCCTGCGACGATCAGCAGATCGGGCAACTGCCGGAACGTGCCGTCGCCGTTACCAAGCAGCACGAAAACTTTGCCGGCGGCCGCCGCAATGCCGAGGTCGCGATGACCGTCGTTGTTGAAGTCGGCGACGACGAGCCGGGCGGGGCCCGTGCCGACGGGAATCTGTTGCGGCGGCTGAAAACTGCCGTCGCCGATGCCGCGCCACAGCGAGACGACTTCGCCGGGCACGCACGGCGCGGTGAAGCAGCCGATCTGGTGCGCGACGACGACATCGAGCCGGCCGTCGTGGTCGAAGTCGGCGACGGCGACCGAGGGCGAGTCACGCCCCGTGTCGTTGGGGAAGCTGACGGGCGCGGTAAACGTGCCGTCGCCGATGCCTAACAGCACGGTCAGGCCCAGACTCGGGTCGTTGTTCGTGACGACCAGATCGAGTTTACCGTCAGCGTTGAGATCACCCGTCGCGATGTCCTGCGAAAATCCGCCCGCCGGATACACGACCTTCGGGCCAAATGTGCCGTCGCCGTTGCCCAGCATGACAGAGACGTTGACCCCCGCCCCGGCCAGATCAACATGGCCGTCGGCGTTGAAATCGGCGGCGACGTAGTTGAGACCTATGTCCGGGTAGTCTCTGCCGGCGAAGCTCACCGACTGGGCAGCGGCGCGCGCGGCGGAAAGCAGAGTCAGAACCAAGACGAACACAACAAGCGACGGGCGTCGTGTGTGCTGTCGGCTGCTGGCGACTAACATGTGCTTTCCCTCCTCCCGCGACAGTTCATCGGACTAGGTATTGAATACGTGGCGCGTTCGCGGCGGTAAATGTTCAAAAAACGAGCTGCATCTGCCGCCTGTGACTACGCAAAATTAATGCCGCGCTAAAAAAGCAGGCGCGCAGACGGAGACACGGCTCTCCGTCTGCGCGCCTGTGATCCTGCTACGCTAGATGCTTATTCCCCATTGCTCGTTGAGATTTGCGCCCGGCACCGGGCCTAGGCGCAATGCCGCGAAGCTAGACGGCCCCGGTGCCGTCCAGCTTCGTAACCGCGTTCGACGAGTGTTGCCAGTCTGCGCGCTAACGCCTTGAGACTGTATCACTGCCGGTGTTCGGAATCCAATAGCCAGTCGCGTTCGCCGCGATGTACAGCGGGCTGCGGCCGACATTGACGGTCGTGATCACCGTCCCGGCTTCCGAAAAGAACGTCAGGCTGTTGCTGCCGTTGTTGACCACCACATAGTAACTGCCATATTTAGTCAAACCGGCCGGGCCGTCGCCCACCGTGACCTTGGCCAGCATCTCGCCGGTGCTGCCGCTCAGCTTCATCACGACCCCGTCAAAGAAGCACGACACGAAGATGTCGGAGCCGACGGCGACGAGGCCGAACGGCCCTTGGCCCACCTTGTAAGTGCCGAGTGTGGCCCCGGCGGGTGATAGCTTCGTGACGGTGTTGCCCTTGTTGTTCGCTACCCAGATGTTGCCGGCGCTGTCGGCGACCAACGCTATGGGGCGCGCGCCTACGTTGTAAGCGCCAACCACTGCGCCCGCCGTGGTCAGCTTCGTCACGGTGTTGCTTTTTTCGTTCGCGATCCAGATGTACTGCCCGGCGAGGAGCAACGCCTGTGGCCCTTTGCCCCCGGTATCGTAGGTGCCAGTGATCTTCCCGTCCAATGTCAGCTTCATCAAGGTGTTGTCGCTGTTATTCACCACCCAGACGTTGTCGGCGGCGACGATGCCCGTCGGGTTGTTGCCCACATCGAAAGTGCCGAGCACGGCCCCGCTGCCACCTACCTTAACGACCTTGTCGCTGAATTGGAGCGTCACCCAGAGGTTGCCGGATGAGTCGCTGGCGATGTTGGTCGGGCCGGCACCGAGATCAACCTCGATAGCGGCCGACGGATCGACGGGAGCCGGAGCCGGAGCCGGGTTCTGCGCCGATGAGGCGACCGGCGACCACAGCGCCACGGCCATGATGAGCAGCGCGCGCCGCAGGACTTCTTTTCGGTAAACTTTACTTTTCATTTACGCTCTCCTTTCCCGGTCTGTTATAGCCTTTGGGCCAGTCCAGCCAGAGGATAGACTGCGCGATGGCGCTGGCATGAGCCAGACCCGGACATGCGCCCCACCACTCAAGCGCCTCATTCCCGTAGCGCACGTTGCCGATGTGCTGCGTCACGTCCTTGTCGAGGGCCGGATCAGGATTGGTATAGCCGAGTTTACGCCGCAGTAGCTCCATGTCGGCGGGCTTGCCGGTCATAAACAGCCAGCCCGGCCCCGCGCCGTGCATCTCGGCGTATTCCGCGAGCTTAGCGGGTGTGTCCAGTTGCGGCTTGAGCGTAAACGAGTACATGAAGATGTCGCGCCCCACGCGGTTGCCGAGTATCTTCTGCACGCGCCGCAGGTTCATCGTGATACCGGGGCAGACGCCCTCACACTTGGCGTACATGAAGTTGATGACGACGATCTTGTCTTTCATCAGGTCTTCGTAGAAGCGCACCTTTTTGCCCTCGTGCGTGGTCAGGACAACGTCGGGGAAGTGCACCTCTCTGAACCGTTGGCGCGACGACACCACTCGCCACTTGGTCGGCGGCGCATCGTCTTCCTGGCTCGCGGCGCGCGCCGTGCCGGTCAGCAACCTGCCGGCCAGCGGGGCCGCGCCGAGCAGCGCCACCATGCTTCGCCTGTTCATGCTTTTCATAGTCCAGCCATTCCTTTCTCCAATCTTCCGCAGTGGCGGGTTACGGATTGGGGTTAGTGTCACCCACGTCGTTGATCTGCCAGAGCACCATCATCGCATGATCCTCGTGTACCACGTTGTGGCAGTGCATGGGGAGCTTGCCGACGAAGTCGCGGAAGCGGAAGTAGAGTACCGCCTGCTGGTTATGCTCCAACCGGAACACGTCCTGCCGACCGCGCACGATGGGTTCGACCGCGGACGGCGGCTGGCCGTTGACCGAGAGCGTCTGGAACTCCTCGAAGTGGATGTGGATCGGGTGCTGCCACCCGCCCGAGTTGTTCTGGATGATCCACTTCTCGGCGTTGTTGCGCTTGACGGCGAAGCGGATGTCGTTGCAGTCGCCCGCGAACTTGCCGTTGACGGCCCACTGCCCGTTGTTGCGCTCGAAGCGGAAGGTGCGCGTGACGGCGACTGGCTGGTTCGTATCCGGGAACTGATAGAAGTAGGGTTGACCCGGCGGGAGCGCGGGGAGCGCAGTGTCGAAGTTGACGCTGGTGTCCGCGACGACAGGGCCGTCCACGACGATCTTCAAAATCTTCGTGCCTTGGCCGGCGGGTAGCACCGTGCCGGTCGGCCCGCGCCCGTCCGTCTGTTCCAAGCGGTTCTCGATGTAGTAAGTCTTGCCTTGTTTCCCCGTGAAGTCCACGAGCACATCCTGCCGCTGGGCCACGGCGATGCGGCAACTGTTGACCTTGACGGGGCGCTCCATGAAATTCCCGTCGGTGGTGAGTTGCCAGAAGGGCAAGTTCGAGTTGTTGGTCGGGTCGAGAATGAAGAACTGGTAGAAGCGCGACGGCCCCGAGTCGAGCCAGCGGAAACGGTAGCGGCGCGGGCTGACGTGCAGCACCGGCTGTACCTTGCCGTTGACGAGGAACTTGTCGCCGAGGATGCCGTCGAGGTTGAACTGGTCGAAGGCGAGCAGCCCCGTCTGGCTATCGAAGACCTTGTCGTTGAACATCATGTAGATGTCGAAGTCGGGGAACGACGGCAGTTTGAAGCCCGTGTTCTCGTTGCCGGTGTCGAACTCGTTGAATTGGATGAACGTGCCGGCCAGACCCTTGTAGGTGTTCTCCGCCGTGTGCTCGATGCGGTGGTCGTGATACCAGAGCGTGTGCATCGCCTCGCGTATGTCGCCCGTGCCGGGGTGCGTGGAGTTGATGCCCGCATAGACTATCGGGTAGTGGTAGTCGTAGAACTGGCCCGGCGTGAAGAAGAAGCAGGGGAAGCCGTCGGATTCGGGCGGCGTATGGCCGTTGTGCAAGTGGGTCGTGACCGAGCCGAAGCCGAAGCCGTTGTTGCCAACCTGCGGCAGGTTGTTTCGCTGGCGCACGAGGATCGGCTCGTTGTAATTGGCGACGATCATCGGCCCCGGCGTGATCCCGTTAAAGCCCCAGATGGTCTGGACGGGGAGTTGCGGGTGCATACTGACCTGACCGGGCTGCTGGATCATTTCATAGAACTTCCGCGGCGGGAACTGCGCGAAAGCCTGATGCGCGACCGTGCGCCCCTCGCCGGCAGCGGTGTTCGGGACGATGGTCGGCGCGGGGGTCAGCGACGCGACCGGGGGCAAAACCTGCATGCGCGGCATGTCCTCGACGAACGGGGTGGTCGGCGGACTTTGCGGCGTGTTGTTAACAAAGCCGGCGCTGGTTAAGGGGCGGGCGCTCAACCCCATCTTCGGGATGAGCATGCCGGCGCTGGTGAGTAGCCCCATCTTCAACAGGTCGCGGCGGGTGAACCTTTCCGCAATCAGCTCGCGCCTGTTCTTGGCGGCGATCTCCCTATCTTTTTCCCGCTTTCTATTTCTCTTCGAGATGTTTGCCATCAGAGTTTTCTCCTTCTTGACTCCGTACCGGGGGAATGCGGAATGCTCGCCGCGAAATGCTCAGAATCTCCCGAAACGAATTTATTCAGACCTCAACTGTGCGCCCCGGTTAAGGAAGGGGGACAGCGGCAACGACGGACGTGTGATTTCGGCCGGCGCGCAGCCGGTCGGTTGCATCGCCATTAACATAGCCTCTCGCCAGATTACGGCGCGCAGAAATTCTTGGACTTATGACCGCAGCCAGATTAGTAGGATGGGGTAAGCTGGCGGCCATTGTCTGCCGCGCGCGCGCGCGCGCCGCCGGGCCACCTACAAGGGTGACAGCAGGCGGCGCGCAGGTAATGAATAGCTGATCGCTTAACTGAGGGTGGGGAGTAGGGGACAGCATAAGCAAAGAAGGATAGAGCCTTACATAGATAGCCTCTGCGGCATGAGCGTTAAGTCTGAACCGTCCGTTGCGCCAAGCTGTGAGTTAATAAAGACGACACACTTTTTGCGCGCGAACCGACGGCGGGGGCTGAATGGTAGAGCGACCCGGTCAGCAATCGTAGATGTTGATCGGACTAATTTTAGCTGGCATCTAGCGCCGCAATTCTCACTTTTGCACGTACTTCTCGTTGCAGCCCGAGATGAGACGGATTATGTATAGGTGCTAGTAAGAAGAGACTACTTGAGCTAGAGCAGCAACCGAAGACTACCTGATGAGCGATGAGGCTAGGGGAAGCATCAAACGATCATCTTTACGGCCTGGAACGCGACAGAAAATATACCCACTGCTAGAAAACTGTCAAGCAAAATCTTTTCCACTGTCGTTAACGTTTGAGATGTCTGCCTCCATCTCTGGCGACACGAGTTTCGAGTTCTGAGATGGCTGCACGCAGGCAGTTGGGACAGAGGCAATCGAGGTCTTCGCCAGCGACTAAGGGGACGTGCGGTAGCTCGTCGCACCAACAGCGCGCGCGTCCCTGCGCCGGCCCGCAGATGAAAACCGCGGCACACCGCGGACAGCTTTTCTGTGTCGGGCTGGTCGGGCAGAGCGGCATAACGATCATCACATGCAGGAATAGTTCATCTGCTTGCCGGTCGCAAGCTCTAACCGCTGGTACGCCTTGTCAGCGGCCGCCCATGAAAACAGACGGGGATGAATAAGGTGGGCCAGAAGCTCCGTCCCCGCGACTACTCTCGGCCCCGGCCGGGCGAAATAAGAGTTCGCGTCCACCGCGTACACGCGACCCAGCTGCACCGCCGGCAACTCAGCCCAGCCGGGGTAGTCGTAAAGCTGCGGCACTTGCTCGATCACTTTATCCAAGTTGAAGCCGCAGGGCGTGATGATCAGCACTTCAGGGGCCCAACTCAGCACGTCAGCCCAAGGAATGCGCACGGAATCTGCTCCCGCGCGCGCCAGTTCATCCACGCCGCCGGCTATCTCAACCATCTCCGGCAGCCAGTGTCCGCCGCAATAGACGGGGTCGAGCCATTCCATGCAGAACACCCGCGGACGTGTGTGTAGTCCGCGCGTCATGGTTGCGATCTTCTCTAATCTGGCGCGGCCTACGGCGATCAGTTCTTCGGCCTCCGGCAAACGTCCCATCGCTTGGCCCAACTCGCGCACGTTTTCAGCGATCTCCGCCAGTGACCTCGGCGTCAGCCAGAGAATCTGCGGTTTCTTCGTGAGTGATTTTAAGAGTTGCGAGACTTCGTTGCCTGAAGGCGCGCAGACCTGACATAAGTTCTGCGTGAGGATTAAGTCGGGCGCGAGTTCTTGTAAGAGCTTCTCATCTACCTGATAGAGGCTGAGTCCTTCTCTCATCCGCCGGGTGACGGCCTCGTCAATCTCCCGCTGACTCATCGTCTCTATGGGCAAAGCGTTACGCACGACCACAGGCTTGCCCTTAACTTCAGGCGGATAGTCACACTCGTGCGTGACCCCGACGAGTTGGTCGCCGAGACCCAACGCGCACACCATTTCTGTCGCCGATGGGAGAAACGAAACAATTCGTGGGGCGGCGCTCATCACTTCTATCTTCAGACCGATTGTAACGCATCGCGCTCGCGCAAAGCAGGAAGCCATCTTTCGGCCAGCGCAAAGCCGCCGAACAGCACGGTTGTGTAGAGCGCATCGCCAGCGAGCGTGTTCTGGAAAAATGGAATGGCGGCCACATAGCAGGTGACGAGACCGGCCATCGTTTTTGGATACAATGAGCCGAACGCCCAGACGCCGAAGTTCGTGATGACGAAAAAGAGGATCGAGCTTGCCAGCGCCGCGCCCGCAATCCGCAGCGGAGTTCGTTTCCGCCGCAGCAATAACCCAAGACAAACAACCAAGGCAAAACTCCCGTAGACGATCTCCATGTGCGAGTAGAGACCTAAGACGAGATCGCTCAAGAAGAGCGCCGCCAGCGGGACGAGAAAAGCCAGTCGCCTGTCGGATAGATATGCGCCGCCGAAGAGGGCCACAGCCGTAATCGAGGCCATGTTGGGCGGGTGCGGAATCAGGCGCGTAGCCGCCGCCGCTAGAATCATACAGACAAGTACGATGAACCGGGGCTTAGACATCTGTTCTCTTCCTTTGCCTTAAAATTGCTTTGCACTTGCCGGGGCGGCCGCACTTTATCACTCCGGTAAGAGATCGCAAAACCAGAAGGAATCTCTGGCCACCGTCGCGCCGAGAGAGAATCTGACCGCCTCCTTGAACACGGGGCCGTCGAAGACGAAGGTATGAAATTCTCCGTTCTCGCCACATGGGTCAACATGCGTGGGCAGCGCGGCGAGGAAGTGCTCGTCGATCATCATGCCGGCGAACGACGGCGCAAGCACCCTGCCGTCAACGCAGGTGATAACGGCCTTGAAGCCGAGCGCGATGAACTCGCGGATAAACTCGGTCGTGTCGCGCTGCCACACGGGATAGATGCCGCGCATGTTGTGCCGCGCCAGGAATTGATCGCGGTATGCTCTGATCTCCGCCAGAAAAAGGTCGCCGAAGGCCACGGAGTCGACGCCCCTTGCACGATACAGCGCGAACACCTCTGCCATCCGCGCTTCATACTCTTGATTAGTTGCGCCTTTCGTGATGAAGACTTCACAGAGGGGCAAGCCCAGAGCCGCCGCCTGCCGCTGCAACAGCACACGCCTGACGCCGTGCATACTGATCCGGTCGTAGTCGCGCGTGACGGTCGTCAACAGCGCGGCGATGCGATAGTCCTGCGTTTTCTGAATCTCATACAGCGCAAGACAACTATCCTTACCGCCGCTCCAGGACATCAACACCGGATGCAAATGCGCCTGCCTCCATTTCTCCCGTGCAAAAACAGATCATGTTCACGTCAATAAAGGGTAGAAGTGTCATCAGAAGAGTTACAGACGTTAGTGCTGGATTAAGTAGCAGGTATCAATTTCCACATTACACCGCCTGACCTTTCGGTCACTCGAAAGGTCAGGCGTCCGCAGTCAATGCTAAAACTGTACTTTAGAACCTGAGACTATAGTTCAGTCGGAAGCTACGCCCCAACTCCGGCGCAATGTTTTTAATAAACGACAGGTGGTTGCGGTACAAGGTGTCGCCCAAGTTGTAGCCGCCGACCGAAAAAATGTGCGCCGCCCGCTTGGTCACGAACGTGTAAGAGGCGTTGAGGTTGAAGACGGCGTAGCCCGCGGTCGGCGTCTCGTGGTCGAAGACGCGAGTTTGCCGGTGCGCCAGAATCATTTCCGGTCGGACGCTGAACGCCTTGTAACGCCAGTCGAGTCCGAGCGTCCCCCGGAGGGGCGGGATGCGCGGTAGCGGCTTGTTCAGGTTGGTGAGCTCCGCCCGCACATAATCCACTTTGCCGTTGAGCCAGAGGGCGGGCAAAGCTCTGGCTTCGACGCTCGCCTCCGTGCCGACATAGCGGCTCTGCCCCTGCGCGTATTCGACGATGGGGAGGTTTGATTCCTCGTCGGTCTCGCCGGTGAAGGCCGGAAAGATGAAGTTACTGAGACGGTAGTAATAGACGCTGCCTGCGAGCCGCACGCGCTCCGTCGAGTGGCGTAGCGAGAAGTCAACGCCGTCGCCTCGCTCGGCCTTCAAGTCCGGGTTGCCGATGTCGAAGACGAGGATGCCCGGATGCGGGCCGTTGTTATAAAGCTCTTCGAGCGCGGGCGCGCGGAAAGAGTGTTGGTAGTTGGTGACGAACGAGCCGCCCGTCCAGAGGGGAACACGAATGCCCGCGCTGCCGGAGAAGCCGACGAAGTTACGTTCGCGGAAATTGCCTGCCGGGTTATAACCGTTCTGCTCTATGCGCCCGCCGAATTGGAAGCCGACGCGCTCAAGGTCAATTCGCTCTAACGCGAAAGCGGCGAAGGAATGTTGCTTCGTGTGCGGCGCGGGCGCTTCCTCCCCGACTGATTCGTAGTCTCTGGTAAAACCGGAGAAGCCGAACGTGCCGGAGAAATGGCCGCGCCGCCGATGGTTGAAGTTGGCGCGATAGTTAAAGTTCTTGTTGGTCGCCAGCGAGTCAAGCTCGGTGACACCCTCGTCCGCCTCGAACTCGAACTCGCGGTTGACATAGTCGTTATAGCTCAACGCAAAATCGCCGCCCTCGATGAAGCCGCCGAGAGAGCGCAAGCCCCCTTTGACTTCATAACTATGCCGGCGCACCTTCAGGTACTCGAAATCAATTTCGTCCGGATCAACCGGGATGCCGTAGCGTCGGCGGTCGTAAGTGTAAGTAAATGACAGCCAGCCTTTGCGTGGGAACCAGCCCGCGCCGCCGCTCCAGTTTCCGCTCCGGGCGTAAGAATTTAAGACCGTGCCGAGCGGCGTGCGGTAGTCGTTGGCTTTCTGCCCGCCGCCGCTGCCGAAAAACAGAAAGTTCTTAACCCCGTATTTGAAACCGCTGCTCGCGCCCGCCTGCCAGTTGTTCGTGCCCCCGAAGGTCGTCAGGTAGCCGGACAGTCCTTGTTGATAAACGTCATTCGTGGAGATGCCGTTGACCACGCCGCCGATGGCGTTGCTGCCGTAGAGCAGGGTCGCAGGGCCTTTGACGATCTCAACCCGGTCGAGCGAGAGCACGTCCATCGGCTCGACTTCGTCGCCTGACTGTGAAGCGATGCCGCCCAAGCGCAGACCGTCTTGCAGCACCAGCACGCGGTCGCCGTCGAAGCCGCGAATGACCGGGCGACTGGAGCCGGGGCCGAAGCTGCGTTTGGCGACGCCGGGCTGATATTCGAGTGCTTCGCCGATGGAGATAGGATTCCTCTGGGCGAGTTCTAGTACACCGACCGAAGTGACCGACTGGTAAGCAGAGTTAACTGCTTCAGCAGAGCCGGTCGCCGTCACCGTTACCTGCTCGCTGACCGGGGCGAGCGTCAATTGAAAATCAATCGTCTGACTACCATTCGTGACTTCGACGGTTTTAACGACATCAGGCACGCGGTCGAGGTGCGCGATGACTTGATACTTGCCCGCCGGCACATCATTAAATTCAAACGCGCCGCTTTCATCGGTCAACACCGATCTCTTCAGTTCGGCGATGGTCACGACGGCGGAGCGCGCCGCCGTCCCCGAAGGCTCGACCCGGACGGTGCCGCGAATCGTTCCGGGCGCGGCAGAGCTTTGCGCAAGTGCCGTCATAGATAAGAGCAGCGTGATTAAAATAGCCGAAAGAACATCCTGTCGTTTCACGATTCAAAATCTCCTGCTTTGTTTTTGAATGGAAATGAAATCGGTTTTCAATTTCACGGCAGTATCATTCAGGTGGGCAATCTTTGTCAAATCAATTCATGTTGGTGATAAGGTCGTGCGGGTAGGGGAAGGCGAAGTAGATATGGGCACGGGTGACCTCTACCGATGAGGCCGGAGCATTACACCCGGCCGCGCTTGCCCGCCGCGCCGACCTGCGGGCGCGGGTCTAAAGAGTCGGCGCGCATAAGCCGTCAACTTACTTTCTGACGTTTATCCGGCCGGCTCTATGAACCCGCGAACGCTTTAACGTCGCCCGGTTTGCGCAGCATCTTATCCACCTCGCCGATGTGCATCTCTTCCGCCGCGATTAAACGCCGCGCGTACTCTTCGATCAGCGTGGACTTGTCCCGCGACAGTTCCAGCAGTTCCCTGTACAGGGTCAACCCGCGCTTTTCTTCCTTGAGCGATTCGAGCAGGATATCGTTGATATTATGCTGGTGCGTTTCCAGCAGAGGGCCGATGGCCAGCGAAGGATGCTCGCCGAGATGGGTAATTAGTTCGCCCGCCTCCTGTGCGTGGGTTAAAGACTCCGTCGCCTGCTCTCGCAACCACGAGACGATAGGGATGCGGTTATGGCCGAATACCATCAGCGAGAAGTGGGTGTAACGCACCACGCCGGCCAGCTCCATCTCCAGAATCTTGTTCAGAGTGGCAACAACAGCCGCGCCGTCCAGTTCCTGTTCCGCCATATTTTGGTGCTCCTTCATTGAAAGGATATTACTCGCGTCGTCGCTAGGATATACGCATGCGCCCCCTCTTTTCTAGTGCCTGCTATTCTCAGCCTGTTAATAGTCTCTCGGCTTTGCGTCCTGCCGACGGTGTGCGTCATTTGGTCTTAGGCCGGTGGGTGCGCGGAACTCAGAAGGATGGGCTATGAGCTAACCGCTGAGGGGGGCATCTTATTTCGCGCGTCCGGGGCCGCGAGTGGTGGAGGGGACGGAACTTCTAGCGCACCTCATTCATCCTGATCTATTCACTTGGGAAGGTCACCACTAGGCGTTTCAGCATTTGGAAGTTTCGCGTGTTAATCGCGCAACTCAGTCCGCAACTCAACCTTACCCGCAAAGCTATCAGTCGTAACTTTGGGATTTATCTACTTTACGCAGATCGCGAATCGCCAACACGATAATTCTTTGGCCGGTTGCGTCAGTATCTTGAAATAAACTATCTATCCTGCGTCAAGTAGATAATTCCCGTACTTTTCTACGCCTTGGGCTACGGTCGTACAAGTACATACAAGCTTGTACAGACAGGTACCTACTACCGTTCCTACTACCGGATTTCAATCGCCTAGGGCGCGGCAAGACTGGTACGCGCCCGTGGGATCAATCGCCTCCTTGCCCTGCTCGATGTGCCGGATGATCCCTTCTTTGTCCACGGTGAACGTGGCGCGGCGGGCGTAGCCGCCCTCCTCGTCGAAGATGCCGTACTCCTTCACAACCTGCCGCTTGAAGTCGCTCAGCAGCGGGAAACTGACGCCGATGTCTTCCTTGAAGCGTTTGTTCGCCGCGTAGCTGTCAACACTGATGCCGAGCACCTGCGTGTTGCTCTTGTCGAATTTGGCGATATCAGACTGATACGCCTTCAGCTCCTGCGTTCAACCGCCCGTAAAGGCGAGCACGTAGAAGGCGAGCACCACGCTCTTCTTGCCGCGGAAGTCGGAGAGCTTCACCTGCTGGCCTTCGGTGTCCGTCAGCGTGAAGTCGGGCGCCGTGTCCCCGACCTTCAACTGCGTCTGCGGTGCGGACGGGGGCTGAGTCGCCGCGCCCGCCTGCGTGCCGCTTGCGGCATTGGTGCTCGCCGTGTTGCCGCCGGGCTGGGCGGCCCTCTGACACGCCAGACTGCAAACGGACAGCCCGATGATTAACGGGGCTACTATTGAGACTCTCTTCATACGACAACCTCTTTCGTTTCAGCGATCAATCCTTTTACTCCGCGTCTGCCGTCTTACGCCGCGCCAGCAGATAATCAACCGAGAATTTATCATCCCCGCGCGGCAGCAGGAGAATAAATAAGAGCAGGGCGAGGCGCGGGATGACGTGCGTGTGGAATTCGTAGAGCGGCTCTTTCAAGAGATGCCCGAAGGTGACCACCGCCAACACGAGACCGAGCGCGATAAGGGCAGCGCGAGTGCGAAAGCCGATGATCACTAACGCGCCGGCTATGAGTTCGACGAAAGGGATGATGACACCTGCTAGCCAAAGCGACCAGATGGGCAAGAATGTATCTGCGTAGGGTAGGAAGAATTTACGCACGTGTTCCAGCGGGCCGAGTTGAAAAACCTTCCAGACGCCGGCCATAAAGAAGATCAGTCCGAGCACCAGGCGTGCAAACAGCAGCGCCCAACTACGATCCATGCGCTCAGCCGCGATGATTTTCATCTGCCTGCCTCAAGTGGACGTAAAAGATATTCAGCGATCTCACGGAGACGGGATATTATCATGACACGCAGGTTCGCCAGGGCGGTGAGCGCGGCCCTTGTCCTGGGATAAGCGTTGACTCAAGACTGTTGACGACGCAGTAAGGAGAGAGCATGAGACTGATTGCGATCATACTCGTATATTTGTGCGCCTCGTTCACCATCGGCGTCAAAGGTCTGCAACGTGAAGCGACGCCTGCGGCCGTGTACCAACTGAAGCCGACGCCGAAGACGGTCGCTTGGGGCTACTATGATGCCTCGACGCCGCCGGTCTTGTACATCAAGTCGGGCGACACGGTTGAGGTGCAGACGCTCATCACTTCAAGCCCGACGCGCCTTGAAGGCGCAGGCGTCCGGCCCGAGCAGGTCGAGCAGTCTTTGCGCGACATCTACAAGGAGGTGACCAACAAGGGGCCGGGCGGGCACATCCTGACCGGCCCCATCTACGTCGAGGACGCAGAGCCGGGCGACGTGCCTGAGGTGCGGATCAAAACGATCAGGTTGGCGATCCCTTACGCGTACAACGCGTTCAGTCCGGGGCGCGGCTTTCTGCCGGAAGATTTTCCATACGCGCGCATGAAGATCATCCCCCTCGACCGCGAGCGCATGGTGGCGCATTTCAGCGACGGCGTAGAGATTCCGCTTCACCCATTCTTCGGCAGCATAGGCGTCGCGCCGCCCGAAGTGTCGGGGTGCATCAGCAGCGCGCCGCCGTGGATTCACGCGGGCAACCTGGACAACAAGGAACTCGTCGCCGGTACGACGCTCTACATCCCCGTGCACGCGCGCGGCGCACTCTTTCTGGTCGGCGATGGCCACGCCGGACAGGGCGACGGCGAAGTGGACATCACGGCGATGGAGACCTCGCTCATCGGCACGTTTCAACTCGTCGTGCGCAAGGACATGCACCTGCGTTGGCCGCGCGCCGAGACGCCGACGCACTACATCACGATGGGCTTGCACGAAGACCTGAACGAAGCGACGAAGATGGCCCTACGCGAGATGATCGACTTTCTCGTGGCTGAGAAGCACCTGACGCGCGACGATGCCTACATGCTCGCGAGCGTCGCTGCCGATTTGCAGTTCACGCAACTCGTCGATGGCAACAAGGGCGTGCATGCGATGATCCCGAAGGCGATCTCCCTTTCGCCGCCACGCAAATAGAAAACAGAAAGGTTGACAGAGGAGACGCTCACGCTCAATTTAGGAGCTGATGAAAGAGGCGCTCGAACTCAAAGATGTAGTTCTGCCGGGGCGGGATCGGTGAAAGCCGATCAGTCATCTACGAGTTCGGCGTAGAAGATGGTGGCTGTACTACTCGAAGGTGGTTGCCGCGTCACGCACATGAGGGAAGGCACGCCCGACGTGTGCGGGCCGTTGCGCGTGTGGCAGCAGGTGGGGCGCAAAGTCGGCGCGCGAGCGATCTCCCTGCGCCTCCTTGAGTTCTCGCAGGGCCTTTCGCCGGGCTTGCGCAACCGCGACTGCGACGAAGTCCTCTACGCACTCGAAGGTGAAGCAGAAGTCTTCATTGAGGGACGCGCGCACCATGTCACAGCCGAGACGGGCATCTACGTGCGACCGGGCGCAACCCTGACGATCAATAACCCGAACGCACAACCGTTCATCCTCGTCAGCTCGCGTTGTCCCGAGCCGCTCGAAGCAGCGGAAGTTGTCGCGCCGCTGACCGCCCCTGTCGTGCCGGACGCGCCGCCCGCCCGCCCGCCAATCGTGCGCCTCGCAGACCGTAAGGCCGTGCCTACGTCTGATCGCTGGTATCGCGTGCTGGTTGATGAGGAGGTCGGCAGCCGACAGGTCACACAGTTCGTCGGCTCGATCCCGCCGGGGCACGCGCCCGACCATTTCCACACTTATGAAGAGGTCTTGTTCATCCTGCGCGGCCAGGGCCGAATGTGGGCCGGCCAGACGAGCACAGAGATCAGCGCTGGCTCGTGCGTCTATCTGCCCAAGCGCCAAATTCACTGCGTCGAGAACACCGGCGTCAGCGAACTGCGGCTGCTCGGCGTCTTCTACCCCGCCGGCAGTCCGAGCGTGCGCTATGAACTGCCGTGACAAGTGACAGGTGACAGGAGAAAAACCGTGACAGGTAACAGGTGACAAGTGACAGGATTAAAAGCTGTTCTGTCTTGTCACCTGTCACTTATCACCTGTCACCGCTTTTAGTATTTCCATCGCCTCTTGCACCTCTTCGTCCGTGTTGAAGAAGTGGGGCGAGATGCGCAGGCCCACGTGCGGCCGCCAGTCAACAAATACTTTCCGCTCTGCAAGTCTCGCTACCGTTTGCGGCGCGTCCTCGACGCCGATCATGACGGAGCCGCCGCGCTCATCAAGCGCGCGGGGGCTGTTCAGTCGCCACCCGTGCGCCAACGCGAACTCGACCATCCACTCGGTTCGCCTGCGCGACTCCGCCGCGATCCGCTCAAGCCCGACCTCTTCGATGATGTCGAGACCGGCCAGGCAAGAGTAGAGTCCGGGGATGTTCGGCGTGCCCTGCGCGAAGCGGCGCACCGTCGGCGCGTAGCGCATCTCACGCGCGAACGCGAAAGGCTCTGCGTGCGCGACCCAGCCCGTGAGGCGCGGCCCTAGTTCGCTCTGCAATGCGGGGCGCACGTAGAGGTAGCCGCACGCGGGCCCGCCGCACAGCCACTTGATCGTGCCGCCGATGAGAAAGTCCACGCCCCAGTCGGTCGCCTGCAACTTCACGACGCCCGCCGACTGGTACGTGTCGAGCAGCACGAGCGCGCCCACACGGTGCGCGCGCTCGACAATCGCGCGCGCGTCAACGCGGTACGAGCTTCTGTAGGAAGTGTGCGAGAGTGCGACGAGGCAGGTCGTCTCGTCAATGGCTTCAAGGATGCGCTCAAGCGGCACGGTGATGCCGTCGTCAGATGGGACGACATCGAGGCGCGCGCCGAGACGCTTCTGCGCCTCCCAGATGTAGCCGGTCGAAGGGAAGTCGAGCGCGGTAGTGACGACCTTGTTGCGCTCGCTCGTACCGAAGTCGAAGCACGAGGCGACGACCGACAGAGCGATGGACGTATTCGGCTGCACCTGCACAGAACCACGCGCGCCGCCGAGCAGGCGCGCGAGGCGGTCGCCGACACGCTCGGAGAGTTCCCACCAACTCGTCGCCCAAGCGTCTTCGTTCGTGTGGCGCTCCCATGCGTCCGTGTACGCGAGCATCGCCTCGCGGGCGGCGCGCGGGACAGGCCCCAAACTGTGGCTCAGTAGATGAATCCCCGCAGCGAGCGTCGGGAACTCTGCGCGGCGGCGGTCGAAGGTTGAAGCTGTTGATGCTGTCATGCGTCTGCCGTTTGCGACCACCGACGATCAAGCGCGGAACTGCGCGAAAGCCTGCTCCGTACCTGCCGGGTCGGCGCTGAGTCCGGCGAGTATGCCGCGCGCGCCTGCGCCGATTGGCGTCTCCGTCTGCTCACTGCGGATCGCCGCGACGATCTCGCGCGCGGCTTGCTCGGCTGTCATCTTCTCCCCGCCGAAGCCGCGGCTCATGTCCGTGTCAATCGTCCCCGGCAAGACGGCGATGACGCGCACGCCGCTGCCGATCAGGTCGCCGCGCAGAGATTGACTCAAAGAGAGCAGCGCCGCCTTCGTCGCGCAGTACGTGCCGACCACAGGCGCGCTCACCTTGCCGAGGATGGAAGCGACGTTGACGATCAGCCCGTCGCCGTGTTCGACCATCGCGGGCACGAATGCCCTGACCATGCGGAGCGCACCGAGATAGTTGATCTCTATCTCGCGTCGTATCTCTTCCAGCCCCGCTTCCAAGATGCCGCCGTAAACGGCGACGCCCGCGCTGTTGATGAGTACGTCAACGCGCCCCAACGCCGCCGCTGCGCTCACGTCTTCGTCCGAAGTCACGTCGAGCCGCACTGGCGTCAGTTTAGCGCGCCCGCCGACGGAGTTGATTAGCGTCTCTAACTCCTCCGGTCGGCGTGCGCCCGCGACGATCTCGCCCGCGCCCGCTTCAGCGCCCGCGAGCGCGAGCGCGCGACCGAGGCCGCGGTTCGCGCCCGTGATTAAAATTCTCTTACCTTCAATCTCCATCTTTGTTCTCCGGCAAATCAATCTCCCTCTCCGCTGCCCGGTGGATCGAGCGCTGACTGATCCACAATCGGCACAGACGCGCGCGCCGCCTTCGCTCCACCGCGTCGTGCGAAAGCGTAGAGCGCCGCGCCGACGAGACTCCACACCACGGCCAATTCAAGGCTGGTTAGCGAATGGTTGGCGATCCGCTCGGCGAGGCTCTGCGCTACGAGCGTGCGCGTGTCTTGCGAGACCTGCACGACGATGAGCACGCCCATCGTCAGCACGGAGAGCACGGCAGCCGCACGTTGTAGCCAGAGGGGCAGTGAGACCGTGATCGAACTGTAGAGCACGAGGTTGCGGCGCGGCAGCATGAGGAAGACGAGGCTGTGCATGAAGTAGAGGATGACGAGCGCGAAGATGGCGACGTTCAGTGCCAGCGAGAGCTGGCGGCTGACAAGCAGGACGGCGCACGCGACGAACGTCAGTGTCAGCCCGCGTATGGGCGTACCCGTGCGCGGGTTGACCACGCCGACCCAGCGCGGCGCGAGGCGGTCGCGCGCGAGTATGACGGCGAGGCGCGAAGGCACAAGCATCGTCGAGTTTAGTGATGTGGTGATCGCCATGATCGCGCCGAAGGTCACGAACAGGGCTGCGCCCGCGGGCAAGTAAACCGCGGCGACTTCCGCCATCGGCGCGCTGCTTGTCTGCAAGCGCGCGAGCGGCAGGACGCCGAACGCGACGAGCGACATGAGGACGTAGATCAGCGCGGTCACGCTGATGCCTTTGAGGAAGACGAGCGGCAGGCGGCGCGTGCTGTCGCGCACCTCGCCCGCAGCCTGCGCGAGCGACTCGAATCCGGCGAAGGCGAAAAAGATCAGCACGAGGCCCGCCGCGAATCCGCCTAAGCCGTGTGTCACGAACGGCTGATAGTTCACGACCTTGATCGCTAACAGCCCCGGCACAATGAGGACGACGAGCGCGAGGCCCAAGAGCGCGCACATCGTCACCTGTATGCGTCCGAACCAGCGCACGCCGACGACGTGCACGAGGTAAAAGAAGACGACACCCGCGAGCGCGAGCGGCAGATGGTAAGTTTCGCGCGGGAGACGACCGCCCGCGAATTCGATCACGTAATCGGCGAGCGCGCTGGCGAGGTACGCGCCCGCGCCGATGTAAGAGATGATCTTGAGCCACGCGCAGATGAAGGCGACGCGGTGGCTGCTGAGCGTCCGCGAGATGTGCGTGTACTCGCCGCCGGGTTCGCGCCCCAACGGTGTTGAGAGGAACGCGGCGTAAGGCACGGACGTGGCGAGGACGACGGGCGTGAGTACGATGTAGCAGAGAATGACGCTCGGGCCCGTGAGCGCCCCGGCGTCGCTCGTCACCTTGAAAATCCCCGCGCCGATCAGTATGCCAAGCAGCGCGGCGTAGGATTCGAGCGTGCCGAGGTCGCGGCGCAGGCGACCGACGAAGACTGCGGACGCGCCTCCATCCGAGACGCTCGCGCTCCCTGCGTCTTTAATCTCTTCCTTCATTCGCTCTCAACGTCCTGTTTCATTCATGCTTAATCTCTTCCTTCATCGGCGCGCTCGATGAGTCGGTTCGCCGGCAATGACGGGTCGAGCACCTTCTCCGCGCTCTCGACTCCGGCGACGGGCAATCGCGTCGTGTCGAGCAGACCGAGTTGCGCGAGCACGGAAGCCTGATCCCAGTAGATGTGCTCGTGCGCAAGTTTGCCGGCGCGGAAGTGCACGACGACGATGAGCGGGACGCGGACGTGCCGGCCCGTCGGCTTGACGCCCGGCAACATCCAATCCATCTCAATCGTGTGCGTGAACTCGAAGACCATTTCGTCAACCACGCGGTCTGCGCCAACCGTGCGCGAGACGGGCGTCATGCTCGTGTCCGGCGGCATCTGCGGGATGAACCTCTTCGAGTAGAATTCGCGCAACTCGTCGCGCCCGACGCCGCCCGTCAGCACGGGGACGTGATTGACGTATGCGTCCTCGACCATCGTCCGCAAAGTGTCTTCAGTATCGCGCGTAGCGAACTCGTACTTGACGTGCTCGTCCCACAACTCCGAGAGGTTCAAGGGCGCTGACGTAGCAGCAGCGCCGAAGAGATGGCGCGCGAAGAATTCGACGGTTCTCAAGTTCGCAAGCTCCGCCGCCCGCGCGTCGTAGTGCTCGCCGCCCGGCCGCGCGAAGGCGTGATCTTGTTCGGGATAATCGTGGAGCGTAGCGAGCGGATGAGAGTCGAGCGCCGCGTGAATTTTCGCTTGCGCTTCCGCGGGACAGAACCTGTCGCGCCCGGCGATGTGCAGCATGAGCGGCGCGCGTATGTGCGCCGCCTCTCCGAGCGCGGCGTCTATCCGGACGCCGTAGTAGCCGACCGCGCAATCGGGATCGAAGCGAGCCGCGAGCAAGTAGGCGAGTTTGCCGCCGAGGCAGTAGCCGACCGCGCCGACGCGCCCAGCACACGCCGCATACGCGCGCAGGAACTTCAGCGCCGCCGCCGCGTCCTCTACAGCTTTCGCTTCGTCGAGTCCTTGATAGAGCGCGAAGGCGCGTTGCCAATCCTCTTCGGTCTTATCTGTCAACTCGATGCCCGGTTGCTGTCGCCAGAAGAGGTCAGGGCAGAGGACGACGAAACCGCGTGCGGCGTACCAGTTGGCGGTGGCGCGCATCACGTCGTTGACGCCGAAGATTTCCTGTAAGAGCACGACACCTGCGCCTCTGCCGCTTGCAGGCAGCGCGAGGTAGCCGCCGAACTTGCCGCCGTCGAATGATTCGATTGTGACCATACGATTCCTTTTCCCGCAGCCGTCGGGCGCGCGCGAAATGCAGCGCGGGCTAAACGACAGTCCGAACGACGGCGGGCGTTTTCCTGCTAAACGTTAATTGCCGGCGGCGTTGCCTTCGGCCGCCTGAGGAGTTATTTGCTTACTGTCCAATTTACAGGCGGGCAGCATCCTACTCCTTGAGCCAAAACGCGGCAAGCGCGTTTCCGCTTCGGAGCTTTTGCCGCCGTATCTAGATGCGGAAATAAGAGTGGCTGAGTTCTCGGTGATGGTGAACTCAGCAGCGGAGGTTATGTATATGCAGCCGTTGGGACGCTCACTTGCCGTTAGCCGGGGCATTAAACTGCGTGTCGTCAAGCGGGACGTTCTGCTTCACTTCCGTCACCTTTCGGCCCCAGACCCGGCCGGGGATCGCCCAGCGGATGCTGAACGGCAGCTTGACCCCGTCCACCTCTCTGTAGTCTTCGTAATCGGTCTGCGTGGGGAACTGGCCCAAGACTGTTTTCGCCTCCGAGTATCTACGCACGAGCAGACCCGTCTGCGCGTCGAAGAAAAGCTTCTCGGCGCTCCCGCCGTCTTTGGGCGTGGCTTCGACCACGAAAGCCTCGCGCTCGCCGATGCTTGTCCTGCCGAGCACCGTCATCTTCGGGTAAATCTCTTTCAGCCGGGTCTCCTTGTAGAACTCCGCCTCGCGCCTGAGTTGGGCCAATATCTCCTCGTTGAGGGCGCGCCCGCCCTGATTGCTCATAGCCCAGCCTTGCGTGCCGTTGAAGCCGGTGCGGAAGACAAGATTCGGATAGCTGGTGACGGTGAGCAGCTTGTCCGGCGCTTTGGCATAGACCTCTTCGGGCACGAGCACGCCGTCAGCCCCAACGCGCGCACTTTTCACGACGCGACTGGTCACACGCTCGATTGCTTGGCGGCCGCCGACCGCCTGCACATACCGATCAAGAATTTCGTCCACGCTCGGCAATGGCGCTTCCTGCTTTGCCGCTTGCTTGGCCGGCTGCCAGAGGTTCTGCCCGAGCGCAGGCACTGACACGGGCTTCGGCTGGCCGCGGTGGCACGTGTAGCAGGAGACAGCCGCCTGTCCGTTGAAGCTCCCATTGTTGAGCGCGAAGACCATGCGGATCATCTGCCGCGCGGTCTGCTTCGTGGGCTTGTCGTCTTTCTCAAACGGGTTGACGTGGCAGTAGTTGCACCTGACGCCAAGCGAGCCGGTGATGAACGCCATATTGGCGTCCAACTGCGACGCAGGCACGCCCTTGAAGACCTGTATGTTCTTGTAAACCTGTTCGGCCGTCTTCTCCTGCGGCGCAGACTTCTCCTGTGTGATCGGCGAGATGGGATCAGGCGTTGAACTCTCGGACGTAGGAGTTGATTCCTCTTCGGCCGCGCCAGACGCGATGGCTATTGAACATGGGATGGTAATGACGAGAAGAAACGCTAGGAACTGTATCCGCTTTAGCATGACTGTACCTCGCTGCGCTGCGACCTCAATCGCTTGTCGAAATGTTTGCCTACTTCATCCGCCTAGCACTGAGGACGGTCTCCGGCTGATTCAGTCCCCGGACACGCGAAGCCAGATGGGTGACCTTTCCGTCATCGTCCTTGATAAAAGTAAATTCGCCGTAGAACGGTTTGGTGAAGAAGCGGGTCTCTGCTTCGGGGAAGAGTTCGACCTTCTGCCCGCTGCCCTCAAGCGTGAGCCGCCCGCCTTCGTTCTTGACCGTGAAGACGAGGTCGGGGCGACGCTCGTCGTCACAATAGAGACCTGCGTATTGATCATAGATACGAGGCTCAACCGCGACGACCTCTTTCAGACATCGCTCAAGCGTGACGTAGCTGAACAGGTGGCGAAAGCCGAGCTTTTCATTCAACGCGAGCAGCGCCGTGTGCGCGGGGCGGTTGAGCGCGCGAATCGTTTTATGCCCATGTCGCCTCGCGTATTCGATGGCATGCGCTTTCAGGGCGGTGGCGATGCCGCGCCGGCGGTACTCGGCGCGGACGCCCGTGAAGCCTTGCGCGACGCCGCCCGGCATGGCCTCGCGCAGATTCAAGTCCGTCACGCCGACGTAGCGGTCGCCGTCTTTGGCGATGAAGTAGGCTGCGGGGAGCACGTAAGGTCGCTCCAGCCAGAGCCGCGCTTCGCGCTCGTAGTAGGCGGGCGGCGTGAAGAATTCGCGCGCCGGGTCGTCCTGTCTAATCGTGGTCGTCAACTCGTAAAGCTTCTCGACGTAGCGCGGGTCGCGCGCGCGTTCTTCGCGGAGCGTGCTGATCGAAATGCCTTGCGCCTTGACTTGTTCGCTGACGGATAAGAAAGGCGCGAGGTCAATGTCCTGCGGTGTCAAACGCAAATCAAGCAGGCGTGCCGTCTCGGTGAAGCCGTACTCTTGCAGGAAGCCTTGCAGTTCGTCTGCGGATTCATAGGCGCTGAAAGTGACGGTGACGGCCCCCGCCTCGCGCAGATCATTCAGCAGCCGCTCCAGCAGGAGGCGGCCGACGCCGCGCCGCAGCCATTGCGGGTCGAGCACCAAAATAAGTCTGTAGCGCGGCAGATAGATGGTCTGCTCGATTGCGCCGTAGCCGAGTAGTTGGCCCGTCTCTTCGTGCTCCACCACGTAGTGACGGCGGATATAGTTCGCCTCGTTAAACTCTCGGCGGTCACGCAGCCAGAGCGCGTTGCCTTCCGTGTCGCCGCGCTCGGTTGCGGGCGTGATGTTTGACAGCGACAACCAATCCTGCTCGATGAACGGACGGAGACGAGCGTTCACCTTGCTGGCGAACGATTCGTCGCGTGAAGGCCGCTGCTTACGCAAATTGTTCTTGAACATCTCAACTGCGTCGCTCTCTTTCAAGTGTTGTCGCGCCGAATAAAGCCGCTTGGTCACGGTCGAGAGCGGGAGTTGTAAGAATGCGCCGATGTCTGACTGAGTGTAGCCGTTGACGTAAAAGAGCGTCACGACCTGGCGCTCGTTCTCGGGCAGCGCCCTGATGGCGGCGAGCACGCGGGCTTGCAATTCATGCTGCTCCGCGGCTGCGTGCGGGTCGGGGCTGGCCGCAGGCGTCTGCGCGCCAAACTCCAACGGCACGAGCTTCAGACGCTTGCCGCGGGTCAGGCGACTGCACTGCGTGAGCACGATGCGCCTGAGCCAACCGGGGAAAGCCGCCGGGGCGCGAAGTTGATCGAGCCGCTGCCAAGCAGTGATGAAAGCCTCTTGAGCAGCATCTTCAGCGAGGTAGAAGTCGCCGAGCGCGCTGTAGGCGCACGCGAAGGCTAAGTCCTGAAAGCGCGTCACCAACTCGCCGAAAGCTTCGTGTCTTTCGCCGAGCGGGCTGAGGGAGTCAGCGGCCTTACGGACTAAACTATGCAGGTCTCTCACCGCAGCTTCGGCTCTTCTGCCGTCTCAAAGGATAAGAGCCACCTCGTCGGCAAAAACTTACCGGCTAATCGGCTTTGCCCGAAAAGTCCTGGTTATCCGAAAAGCAATGGTGCTGTACGAAAAGTCAGAGTCAGGTATTGAACTGCCACTGACGGCAAAAGTTGGTGCGTCGCCACGCGGGGAGCGCGCCCGTAAATGTCAATCCATCTTCTTGACTTCCGACGCCGACGAGAATAGAGTTCCGCGCGTCTTCACAAGCGGGTCTGCCCTTGTACCGTCTGCCCGGCCGGCTCCCGGCACGCCTTAGCCCGGCGCGATCGCCCTTCAAACCTGCCGCCTAAACGCCCTCGCTTAGGCCCCAACTCGAAAGGGGAACTCATGCTCAAAGGATTCGGCTCAAGCCTGCGCCGCTTCGTCTTGGCGCTCGTACTCGCGTGCCTGGTGCTTCAGCCCGTCGGCGACTGTTACGCGTGGGGGCGGGCGGCCACATGATGACCGCGTACATCGCCTACCAGCGGCTCAACGCGACGGCGACAGGGGAGGCAACGATTTCTTCGTGAGGGTTCCCGACGACAACGGGAGGTTGCAGAAGAAGAACCTGCACAGCTACTGGGACGGCGGCCTCGGCAGGTTCCCAAAGACCGGGCCAAACTTCGCGCCGCCGCCGCTCAACTCGATCCCCCGGCCGTATCGGTCGCCGTGCGCGGCAACCCCGACACAAGCCCCTTCCTGCACCTCGACAACCCGACGGACTTCACGGGCTGGGCCAGGGAGAGCAGCGACCTCGCGCAGAGAAAGGCATACGACAGGCTTGCGCCGGGTGGCACGCCGAATGCGGCGTACAGGCGTGAGGGCCTTCGCATCGCGCGCCGCCGCGTCGCGTGGGGCGGCTACAGACTCGCCGCGCTTCTCAACTCGATCTTCCCGAATTGAGCCCGTCGGACGCGAATTAGAGGATGGACTTCATATAAAACTACATTCGCGTTCATACAGGCGCGACGCCATACAGGTCAGGGCCACCCGTAGTAGCGTGTGGCCCTACCGCAGAGGGGTTGATGACTGATGAGGGCTGTGCTGTCGTCAATCACCCTCACTCCAGCCTGTCCGAAAAGTCGGGCAGCTTTCATCCTGATCGCGGCCACGACGGGATTGCGTAAAGGTGCGATCCTATCCCGCACATACTCGGACGTGCATCTTAAGGAGAAAGTGCCTTACATCTACGTCGGGCGCACTAAAAACGGCGATCCTATCAAGCCACCTTTGTCGCAGATTGTGATTGATGCCATCAAGAAGCTGCCGAGCTATGAGCGGTCGGAATACCTATTCCCGGCCAAACCGAACGTGCGCTTTAAGGAGAATTTCTCGAAGCCGTATATGTGGGACATCGGCAAACGGTTTCGGAGGATTTGCCGATTGGCGAAGGTAAATAACCCAAGTTGCTAGTTGAGACTTGTCACGTTCTTTGAAAGCAAAGGAAAATCCCCTCCACTTCGTCGCCAAACGAAAGTAGAAGGGGAGCGGTGATCGATCACACGACCGCACTTTATTGCATTGTGGCCGATCTGCTCAAGGCCACGGGGCACACCGACGACTGCCGCTGCCGATAGTCGGACGCCGAAGTCATCACGACGGGGCTGGTGGCCGCCTTCTACTCCGGGGGCAATATCGAGCGGAGCCGCAGCTTCATGCGCTCCACGAGGCTGATGGAACCTAAGCAGGATTCTGTGTAAGTGAGTTTGAGCTGAGTCCTCCCATCGGGACTCGCCCCTCGAACAAAATAGCGAACTGGTTCCGGATTGGTTGTTTATGCCCTCCGCCAGCTTCCGAGCTACGGTCAGCATGAATACCTGTTTCCGGCTAAACCCAACGTCAAGCATAAGGACGTTGAGAAATTCTCCCGACCTCATGCTTGGGACTTTGGTAAGCGGTTCAGAAGAATCTGTGACCTTGCCGAAGTCCACGACCTCCGCATTCATGACCTACGCCACTTCGCGACCACCATGCTGCTCATTGAAGGTGTGGCGGACGCGATCATCCGCAAGATGACCGGCCACAGGTCAGAGGAGTTGGAGCGTTACAAACACCTCTCACCCGCCTTCAAGCAACAGACTGTCAAACTCATCGCCGGTCAGTTGTCCCGCCACGTGTCCACGTTTCTGTCCCCGCCTGCTAAAAACACAAATGGTCGCCCCGAAGGACGACCAGAAGTGCCTCATTTAAGAGGATTTAGTGGCGGAGCCGACGGGACTCGAACCCGCGACCTCCGACGTGACAGGTTCAAATTCCACGCCAATAAAATCACCAAGTTAGCTCTATTGTCACCAAGTTACGGGCGACACATCGCGTCATGTAGCGACACGAAAAGACCCGATTACGCAACCTCTACTGACACGTGTACTGACACGCGATTCGCCCCTGAACTCCGGCGTGACTAAAACACCTTCAGCGCATAGCTATGCGGTAATAGTTCTAAATTGACCATCGAACTTACCCCCGCGCCCCACGATTCAAGCCCCAGCCTGAACTGTATGCCGGCGCAGCCAGCTCTCAACCTCAACAACCTTCCAACGGCCCGCCTCGACCGCGAGAACCAGTTCAAGCGTTTCCGTATTCGATGCGGAGAGTTTGTAATCATTGAGCCGCAGGAACTCGCGCATGATCGCCGTCGCCGTCCTCTTATTGCCGCCCACCCAAGGGTGATTCTTAATCAACCCGAAGCAGAGAGTCGCGGCCTACCTGACGAGATCTGCATTTTCATAAGTAGCGGCGTGCTTCGGGCGCGCGAGCGCGGATTCAATCAGAGCGCGATCTTCTACGCCGAGATGGGTCTCGCCGAAGTGGCGCATAACGACGATTTGGATTAAGACCGCCTCCGCGTAGGTGATGTACCGAGTCGCCTTAGTCGCCAAGCCGCTTCATCTCCGCGAAGGCTTCCTTAAACTCTTCGCAGGTCTGCAAGACAGAGTCGCATGTCGGGCGGCAGCGGAGGCAGTATCTCGTAGCTCATGCTGCCCTCGCGCGGGTAAAGGACGATGACGGAGCCCTCCTCCACGCCCATCGTTTTTGCCATCTCCGGCGGGATGTCCATGACCCAGCCGCGCCCCGTCTTCTCAGGTGAAAACACGTCGCCCATTTTGCCTCACTCCTAACCCTGAGCCGGGATTATACATTGTCGTCGGCTAAAAAATACCATCAGAGGGACACTTTAGTATTTGGGCCTGCACTCACCTACGAGTACTACTGAGGTCTCCCCGAAAACTGGGGCAACCTAAGCGAGAAAATCGGACGCGTTCGGCGAGCGAGTGAGCCTGAGCGCTTCCCCTGCGCCGACATTTCCCAAGAAATGGCCTCCCTGTAAGAGACCAGGCAACCGCTTCGAGGCTCTTTCAAAATCCAAGCTGGGGTGATATATAGCAGCTTCGCTCCTCCTGTCAGGCAAGAAGACAATAGCAGCACGCCCGGCAGGTGAGAGAAAGGACTCTACTGAGATGAGTAAATCTCTTGCATGAGCCCGAGAGGGCAGCTTTGTTGTTGAGGTGGCCGGCGTCCGGTTAATTAATCTTTTGCGGCGACCAATCCCTCTTGTCAGTGCGCTCCCCGCATCACAATTCGTTTTGTGGTTATTCCTCTGCTGCCTGACATCATCGCCGCCCGTCGCCGCTCAGGGACAGGTCGTGTCGGTTCGGGTCGGCGTGATAACTCGTGTCGAGGGCGAAGTCCGTGTGCGCCGGCGCGGGGCAGGGGAGGCGGGCTTAGTCAAGCAGGGCGACGGGCTATCCGAAGGCGACCTGCTGATAACGGGCGCTGACGGGCGTGCCGAGTTGTCGGCAACTTATGGCTCTTATCTGCTCATCGCCCCGCTTTCCCGTGTGCTGATTTATGAGGTGGAAAATGATCGGATACACCTCGACATCCTGCGCGGTGAAGTCTCGGCAACTGTCGCGGGGCACATAGGGAACACCCCTCTCGTCCTCGATACGCCGCCGGCGGAATTAGATGTCATCAAGCGCGGTCGCTACATCATGCACATAGCGGCGGACGGTTCGACCGAGGCTTATGTCGCGACGGGCGAAATGCGATTCGTTAATTCCAAAGGTGAGACGGTGAGCCTGAAGAAACACACGCGCGTGCGGTTCGCGGCGCCAGCGCCGAGGTGAGTACGGAACACGAGCGCGTTCAAATCCGACAGGTCACGGGTGAGAGCCGCCGCCGCCTTCACCGGATACATCTTCTGTTACTGTCTCCTCGGGCAAGTCCTGTTGTTGTGCTTGCTCAGTCGTGCCAAACATTCCATCCGGCTCTTCCGTCAAAGCATCCTGCTCCGGCAGTCCCGGCTCTCTGTCATTGTCTTCATCTCCGAGACCTGCCTCAGCCTTCCGCGCGGCTCTGAGGGCGGCGCGGCGCTCGACCCACTCGTACACCATCGGGAGGATGACGATCTTGATGGGGCGGGTCACGAGTCCCCCGACCACCACAATCGCCAGCGGCTTCTCGATTTCGGCGCCCGTCCCCGAAGAGATGATGAACGGGATGAGGCTGATGCTGCCGATGAGCGCGCTCAACAACTCGGCTCGCAGGCGAACGCTCGCGCCTTCGATGACGGCGTCACGGAGTCCCATGCCTCCTTTGCGCAGCTTGTTGATGTAAGAGACCATCACCATCCCGTTCTGTACCGCGATGCCGAAGACCGCGATGAATCCAACCATTGCCGGCACGCTCAGAGGGAATCCTGAGATGAGCAGGAACGTCGTGCTGCCGACCATCGCGATGGGGATGTTGAAGATGATGGTCAGCGTATTGCGCAGCGAGCTGAAGCAGGCGTAGATCAGCACGAAGACCAGCAACAGCGAGATCGGAATTGCAATCAGAAGCCTTCTGACGGCCTGCTGCTCGTTCTCGAACTGCCCGCCCCACGTGATGAAATATCCGGGCGGAGTCTTAACCCGCGCGGCGACGGCCGCCTGCGCGTCGTGGACGAAGCTGCCGATGTCGCGCCCGGTGACGTTGCACATCACGACGACGCGGCGCAGCGCGTTCTCGCGGCTCACGACCGCGTCGCCGCTCGAAAGCCGAAACGTCGCCAACTCGCCGAGCGGCACGCTCCCGCCGACGGGCGCGGCGACCAGAATGTCGTTGAGCTTCTCGACCTGATTGCGGAAGTTCTCGCGCAGGCGCACGAATATCGCGAAGTGACGCTGGCCTTCGAGCACGGAGGTCGCTTCGTCGCCGCCGATGGCAATCTTGGCGACTTCGAGCACGTCCGCGATGTTGAGTCCGTAGCGCGACAGTCTGTCGCGGTCGAGCGAAATCTCCAGATGCTCCTCGCCCGCCACCTGCTCGACCGCCAAGTCTTTCCCCCCGCTCACGTGCGACATCGCCTCGCGCACCTGTTCGGCGGTCTGTCGCAAAGTGTCCTGATCCTCGCCGAAAATCTTGACGGCGATCTGCGCGTTGATGCCGGAGATGAGTTCGTCGTTGCGCGTTTGGATGACCTGCGAAAAGTTGAACTGCACGCCGGGAAAGCCTTCGACGCGGCGGCGCATGGCGTCAACCAACTCATCCTTCGTCTTCGCGGTCGTCCACTGCTTCTTAGGTTTCAAGCGGACGTATATCTCATCGTTACTGACGCTTTCGGGGTCGCCGCCCAACTCCGCGCGACCGATCTTGGCGACGACCGTTTCGACTTCGGGAAACTCTTTCAGCGTCTTCTCGATCTGCGAAGAGATTTCGATGGCGCGCGAGAGCGAGATGCTCGCGGGCATCGTGGCGCGCACGAGCACGTTGCCCTCGTCAATCGTGGGCAGAAACTCGCTGCCGATGATGAAGACATCCGCCGCGCTCCACGCGAGCAGGGCGGCGGCGATGAGGAGCGTGAGAAACCTGTGCGCGATTGTCCACTTGAGGACGGGAACGTAGATGCCCTTCAAGAACCCGATGACCGGGTTCGTGCGCGCCTTGCCGCGCTTCATGCGCAGCCACAGGGCGCACAGCATCGGCGCGATGCAGAGCGCCATGATCATCGAACCGATCATCGAGAAGGTGACGGCGTAGGCGAGCGGCTTGAACAGCTTGCCCTCGATGCCCTGCAAGGTGAAGACGGGCAGGAAGACGGCGATGACGATGAGGATGGCGAAGAACATCGGCCGCCCGATCTCCTGCGCGGCGACGAGGATGGCCTCGCGCATCGAGTGCTCGCGGTGTTCTTCCAAGTGGCGAAAGATGTTTTCGACCATCACCACGGTCGCGTCCACCATCATCCCGATGCTGATGGCGAGGCCGCCGAGCGAAGTGAGGTTCGCCGAAAGCCCCGAATACCACATGAGGATGAAGGCGACCAGCATGCAGAACGGTATCGCGGCGGCGGTGATGAGCGAGCCGCGAAAGTCGCCCAAGAGCAGAATGAGAATCAACAGCACCAGCACCTCGCCCTCAATCAGCGACTCGACCACCGTGTTTATGCTGTTATCCACAAGCTCCGACTGGTCGTAATAATCAACGATGGTCACGCCTTCGGGGAGCGACTTGTTAATCTCGGCGACCTTCTCTTTAATGCGCTCGATGACCTGCTTTGTGTTCTCGTTGATGCGTTTCAGGACGATGCCGGTGACGACTTCGCCCTCCCCGTCTTTGGTGACCGCGCCCTGCCGTATCTCGTTTCCGACTTCGACCGTCGCCACGTCGCTCACGCGGATGGGCGTGCCCGCGCGCGAGTCGAGCACGATGTTCTTGATGTCCTGTATGTCTTTGACGAGTCCGAGTCCGCGGACGACGTACTGCTCGTCGCCGCGCTCGATGAAGTTCGCGCCCGCGTTCTGATTGTTGTTCTGAATCGCCTCGAAGAGAGTTTTGAGCGGGATGTTGTAGTTGACGAGTGCCTGCTGGTCTACGACGACCTGATACTGCTTCACGTCGCCGCCGAAGCTCAGCACGTCCGCGACGCCGGGCACGGTGCGCAGTTGCAGCTTGATGACCCAGTCCTGAATGGTGCGCAGCTCCTGATTGCTCTTGCCGCGCCCGACGATCTGGTAAAGATAAATCTGTCCGGTGCCAGTGGTGATCGGCCCCATCTCCGGCTCGAACCCTTCGGGGATGCTCTCCTTCGCCTCCGAGAGCCGCTCGAAGACCTGCTGGCGCGCGAAGTAGATGTCCGTGTCGTCGCTGAAATAGACTGACACGACCGACAGGCCGAACTTGGATTCGGATTGCACGCGCACCACGCCCGGAATCCCGTTCATCACGTTCTCGACGGGGAAGGTGATGAGCTGTTCGACCTCCTGCGGCGCGAGTCCCTGCGCGTCCGTGTCAACCTCGACCTGCACGGGGGTCACGTCCGGGAAGGCGTCAACGTTCAGCTTCGTGAGCGCCAGGATGCCGCCCGCCGTGATGAGCAGCGCGAGGACGGCGACGACCAGACGCTCGCGGTAGAAGAAGGCGATGAAGTTATCAGTCATAGTCGCACCATGAATGCCGCGCGGCGCTCTCCCGGCTCTACTGCTGGGGCTGGCTCTGTTGGAGCAGGAGGTAGTTGCCCTTGACCACAACCTTGTCGCCCGCCTGAAGTCCGTCGAGAATTTCGACGCGGTCGTTGCCCTGTATCCCCGTAGTCACGATGTGCTTTTCGTAACCCTTGTCGGTCTGGACGAAGACTATCTTTTGTCCGCCGTAGTCGAGCACGGCGGACAGCGGGAGCGAAAAGGCCGCGCGCCGCACGTCGGTGATGATCTCGACGTTGGCGAACATATCCGGCTTGAGTCTGCCGTCCGAGTTCGGAACCTCCGTGCGCACTGGCACGGTTCGCGTGTCGGGATTCACCGTGCTGGAAATCAGAATGACGCGGCCTGAGAAAGTGACGCCCGGAAAGGCCGGGACTGTTACCTTGACTTCCTGACCGCGACGCACGCGCGCGAGGTCTTTCTCAAACACGTTCGCGTCAATCCAGACGCTGGAGAGGTCTATAATCTTGAACAGGTTCGCGTCCGAACCGACGGTTGCGCCGACCGTCGCGTTGCGCTCGACGACGATGCCGGAGATGGGCGCGTTGAGAGAAAAGACCGACGACGCCAGGTTCGGTTTGCTCGCGAGCTGATCAATCGTCGAATCTTTCAGACCGAGGATGAGCAGGTGGCGGCGCGCGTTCGCGACCGCCACTCTCGCGCCCGCGACGGAACTTGCCGCCGCCGCCTTCGCCAGCTCAAGGTCGTGCTCGGCCTGCTGTAGATTCTTCCCGGCGGTGATGGTCTTCTCGTAGAGCATCTTCGTGCGGTCGTAATTGGCCTGGGCGAACTTGACCTCGGCCGCCGCCGTGCGCGCGGCGTTCTCATAATCCGCGAGCGCCTTGAGATAATCGGCCTCGGCCTGATCGATGTCCGCCGATTCGAGGTCGGCGAGCCTCTGTCCTTTCCTGACGACGCTCCCTTGCCCCGCGTACAGATTAACTATCCGGCCTTCATGGACGGGGCCGATGCTCGCCATGCGATCCTCCATGACGAGTATCTTCCCCGTGGCGGCTATCGCCCCGGAGATTGACTGCGGGGCGACTATCTCGACTTCTATGCCGGAGCTTTGCGCCGGCCCCGACGCCGCCGCGCCCGGTTGCGGACTGAGTGTGTTCGAGGGAGGCTGAGAAGATTTCGCGCAGCCTCCACACACGGCCGCGAGGAGAAGCATCGGGATCGAGAGGAGATGAGCTGTTCTTCGTTGAAACATCTCGCGCGTCCTTTCGCCGGCTGACTTACTTTTCCAGAGGCGTCGCGGTCGCCAATTCGAGGTCGAGCAGCGACATGTGGTAATCGAAGAGCGCCTGGTAATAACTGGCTAACGTGTCGCGTCGCGTACGAATCGCGTCGAGCAACTCAAGCGTGGAGCTTTCACCGGCCTTCAAAGCGAACTCCGTCAGGTTCTGAATCTCATCCGCCTTTGCCAGCACGCCCGTGCGGTAAAGCTCGACCCGGCGCTTCTGGGCCTCGAACGTGACGAACGCCTTGTCCACGTCGCTCAACAACTGGTTGGCGATGAACTGCTGCTGGGTCTGCGCGCGTCTTTTGTCAATTTGCGCTTTGGCGCGCTCGCCCTGATTGCGGTTGAACAGAGGCAACGTAATGCCCATGCCGACGTTGAAGGTGCTTGTGCCTAACGGAACTTGCTCCACGCCCGCCCCCAGCGTGAGGTCGGGGATGCGCTGTGCTTTTTGCAGGCGGATGGACGCGTCGGCGGCGCGCTCGCTGAGTTGCGCGGCTTTCAAGTCGGGGCGGGCAACCAGCGCCTCGTCGCGCAGCTCATCAAGAGAGAACACGTAAGGCTGATAGTCGAGCGTCCCCGCGACAGCCATGTCCATCGTTCGATAATCCCCGCCGAGCGTAACGCGTAAGTCGCGCAAGGCGACCTCGTAATCCTTCTCCGCGCCGGCAACATCAGTATCGAACTTGAGTTTTTCGACTTCGAGCCGCTTCACGTCCAGCCCCGCGATCTCGCCGGCCTGATAAAGCTCGTTCGTATGCTGAAGCGTTTCGGCAAACGTTTTCTGATTCTCCTGCGCGAGCTTGAGCAGCGCTTCGGCCAGAAGAACGGCGTAAAACTTTCTCTTCAAATCGTTGGTCAGTTGCCACACGGCTATTTGAAACTGCCCGCGCGCCAGTTCGGCATTCGCGGCGGCGACATCCATGCGCTTGCGTCGCTTGCCGCCAAGCTCGAAGGTCTGCGAGACGCCGTAGTCGTAGGTCTGCTCTTTGATGAGCGGGCCGGTGAAGGCGAGTGGGAGGTCGGCTGTGCTGACGCTTAACTCCGGGTTCGGTCGGAGCCGCGCCGTGAGCTTTTCCGCTTCCGCCGTGTCAACGTCGTAACGCGCCGCGACCAACTGAAGGTTCTGTTGCAGGAAGATCGAGACGGCGTCCGACATCGTAATAGTTCGTCCCGCGGGAGCCGCCGGCGTCTGCTGTGAGTCGAACAACCCGCCGACGTACACAGGATTGATTTGCTTTACAGATGCGGGCGACTTTTCCTGCGCGAGCATCGGCTGGACAGTGAGGGCGAGTAAGAGCAGGGCGGACAGGTAACTCGTACGACGATTCTCTTGCCGACGGCGACATCGGCTCAGGCGAAACGCAGAACCGCACTTTCCCCTGAAGCGGCGCAGATAATTATTAGTGCGCTGACACATCAGATCACCTCGCGTTCGTCGGCTGATTAAATTGTAGTTTGTTGTGCGGCGCGAAAATCCGCCCCGCTTGCGGACGTTCTGCGGCAGGCAAGACACACCTGCCGCAGGCTGACCATGTGGCTTCGGTTTATCTGGTAGGTGGCTATCTGAAGAATCGCGCCACCGGCATTAGCCACAGACGAGCGGCGGCGCGCGACCTGAGAGACGGGAGGCTGAGATTGAAGGGTGAAGAACTGTCAGTGTAGATACAAACGCAATCTGCGTCGAAGACGTGAGTGCGAACAGCGGTGCGTGTGTGAGTCCGCTGAAAAGTTGCTGTAGAAACTGGCACGTCACACATTCTCTGGAATGAGAATGGTTCGTGCCCGAGTGTGGCCCGTCCGCGCCGCTCGTAACAGCAAAACCCGTGCGGCCTGACGCAACAGAGCCATGGCTGTGCGCCGCTTCCACCGTCGCCCCGTAAGTAAACAAAAGGAGCAACAGGCAGCTTAACGCTTGGCGGCACTTAGCGCGTCGTCGGCTCGCTGTCATGGGTCTGCCAGTCACGTTCTCATTTATATTATTACAATTTGCTCATTCAAAGCTATATCCTGCGGGGCACGAAGTGGGAGACGGAATAAACATGGTATCCCCCTGCGCCGGCTCCTCATCTTCTGCCCGTCGGGGTTGGCGGAGGTGCGAGGCTGGGTCAAGGAGTGGTTGAAGCGGTGAGCTAAAAGGAGTAGACACACCGGCCGCGCGGCTTAACTATGGAGTTGCGACACAACCATAGGAGGGCCGAGCAGGCGATGTGTCCTCTCAGATATTACCCCATGCTGCGCCGAACCAAAGAGCCGACCTACTTGCGCTTCGAGCTGGTGCGCTTCGCCCGCGAGCACGGCATCAAGCCCGCGGCTCGGCAGTTCGGCACGACCGTCAAGACTGTGCGCAAGTGGCTGCGGCGGTGGGAGCCCGGCTCGCTCCGGGGGCTCGCAGACCGCAGCCCGCGCGCCGCACCACCCGCGGCAGGGCATCACGCCGCCACAGCGGCGGCGCGCCATCGCGCTCAAGCGGCGCTTGCCCTCGTGGGGTGCCGCCCGCATCAAGCGCGACTTCTCCCTGGCGCTCTCGGAGAAGGCGCTGCGCCGCATCTGGCGCGAGGAGGGGCTGTTGAAGCGCAAGCGCCGGAAGCACAAGACCAAGCAGTGCCTGAGAGAGGTGAAGGCTGCGTGGCGGCTCTTCGAGCAGACCTGCGTCGACACGAAGGATTTGTGCGACATCCCCGAACTGTGGGCGCAGGCGCAAGCTCTTGGCTTACCGCGCTACCAGTACACGGCGCGGGGGGGTGTGTCGGGCTGGCACTACGTCTCATTCGCGCAGGAGTGCACGCTGGCTTACTCGAAGCTCTTCGCCGAGGTCGTCCTCTCTCACCTGCGCTCGTGCGGGGTGAAGTTCAAGGGCTCACGCCTCCAGACTGACAACGGGTGCGAGTTCGTCGGCAACTGGCAGGCCAAGGCCGACAGCGAGTTCACACGGGCGGTGGAGGCCCACCGGGGGCTGACGCATACGCGCTGCCCGCCGCGCGCCCACACCTGGCAGTCGGACGTGGAGACCGCCCACCGGCTCATCGAAGACGAGTTCTACGAGGTCGAGCGCTTCTCGTCGCGGGCGGACTTCCTCAGAAAGGCC